>Ga0193752_1001722_pt1 | contig 17706 bp, 8 predicted proteins | sample H1c1metaG_FD_144924 | JGI IMG/M metagenome (GOLD analysis project Ga0193752, IMG submission 144924) | Soil microbial communities from a riparian zone of the East river system, Colorado, United States - H1c1 | ecosystem: Environmental > Terrestrial > Soil > Riparian zone | place: USA: East River...
ACAGAGGCTTGATTACAAATCAGATATTGATTTGGGAAAATCAAAGATCTGGTATACACCGTTGACGTTCTCTCAATTTGCCGCGGTCACCAAAAAGGACAGCTTTCCGGAATTCCTCAAAAAGTATGTTGTAAAGGATTCCATACTTCAGGCTCATGCCAATGGTGAAATCAATTATACCATTAAAGGTGTACACGCACGGGTTATAGCCAGATGGGATTACCAGGCTAAAGAAGGCGGCGATACACATTATTCACTTGCCAAGGGTTCGAAAGCTCATATCATAATCAGGCAGGGCAGGGAAGAAAAATTTCAGCCAACATTGTATATTAATCCCGTGAAAAGCGGTGACACGTCATTTGGTACTTCGCTCACCGCTGCTGTTCAAAAACTGACGGCGACTTACCCCGGTATTGGAGTTGAAAAATATAAAAACGGATATAAGGTAAATATTCCGGAGTCTTATAAGATTGGCCATGAGGCGCATTTTGGGCAGGTCATGGAACGGTACCTCGCGTATCTGAAACAGGGAAGCCTTCCTGCATGGGAGGTTCCGAACATGCTGGCTAAATATTATATCACAACCCAAAGCGTAAAAACGGCTAAAGTGGGAAAGTAAAGAAGAGGGAAAGAGAAGATTAAAAGTATATAGTTACTATAACGGTTTCGTAATAAATAGACAGAAATTTTTATTAACTATTGGATTTGATACGAAGTAAACCTATTTTTAATGCGATTTTAACCTTTCAAAGTCAGAAAGACGATTTTGCCAACTAACTGAAAAATGAGAATTGAGCTTATTATCCACGATAAACTCAGGATTCTGCATATACTCAAGCAGAAGGCATCTACCGCTCCAGGCTAAAAAGTTTGCTATCGCAATGCAGCTTAATACATAAACCTTTTTGTCCTATCCATACATATGAAAACCATTACAGGTATCTGATGTTCCCGGAATAGATGTATAATTTCTTGCTTAAAAAAACTAATGCTATGCTTGCACAATTCTCTCCGCGACTGAGGTCGTTGTTGTATTTTTTCACTTTTCTGTTTTTTGTTCCGTTGAAAATCTTTGCACAGGATGTAACTGTTACGGGAACTGTAGTGGACCAGGATTCAAAGTCGCCACTCGCCGACGTTACTGTTCAATTGAAAGGAACCAAAAGCGGAGCAACCACGGATGCGACTGGAAAATATTCTTTAAAGGTGCCTTCTCTTACCGGAACACTTGTATTTTCTAATGTTGGCTATGGTAACCAGGAAATCGAGATCAGGGGTAAGGCCAACATTGATGTAAATCTGTCCCAGGCGTCTTCAAACCTCAACGAAGTCGTGGTGATCGGTTACGGCACAGCCGCAAAAAAAGATCTCACAGGTTCTGTTGGTTCAATTAAAGCCACTCAGCTTGAAAACGAAAATCCTTCGAGTGTGCAGGATGTATTAAGAGGAAACGTTGCGGGTCTGAACATCTCACAGACAAACTCTGCATCTGCAAAGGGTGGTGGCGATGTACTCATTCGTGGTAAATCTTCGATACGGGCCGGAACATCGCCATTGATCGTGTTAGATGGAGTTATTTATCCGGGGCAGTTAAGTGATATAAATCCCAATGATATATCGACTGTCGATGTGCTGAAAGATGCAAGTTCCGCAGCAGTGTTTGGAGCTAAATCTGCAAGTGGTGTTATCCTTGTAACTACAAAAAAAGGAAGCAAAGGAAAACCAACGATTACAGTAAATTCTAACATCGGGATGAGCGAACTGGCTCAGAACGAACATTTGTATGATGGACCAGGATTTGTTGCGTGGAGAACTAATGTACAAAAAGCAAGAAACTATGGCAAAGCAAATAATTACATATTTGACGATCCAAGATCATTGCCGTCAGGCATTACCGAAGCTCAGTGGCGCGAAACGCGTACAGGTGACCTGGTTGATATCTGGCTTGACAGGTTAGCTTTAAAGCCAATAGAAATTAAAAATTATAAAGCGAACAAAACTGTCAACTGGTATGATATGATGTTCCAGCGTGGTATACGTCAGGATCATACGGTGAGCCTTTCAGGAAAAAAAGACGAGGTTTCTTATTATATGTCAGTTGGCTATACTGATAATGAAGGCGTAATTGTCGGTGACCGTTTTAAAACTCTCCGGACCCGCGTTAATCTTGAAGGACGTATAGCTAAGTTCCTTACTGCCGGCGTAAATATGCAGTTTTCAGACAGGGATGAAAGTCAGATACCGGTGAACTGGGGACAAATGGTGAATGCTTCGCCATATGGTGAAATATACACTGATGATGGAAAATTATTAAGGGATAGCCCGAACGACGACATTGGTAATAATTCCAATCCGTTCATGGACAATACCTACACGAATCGTCTTCAGAAAACCAATGCACTTTTTGCTTCCCTGTATGCAAAGGGTGATCTTGGCTTAGGTTTTTCTTACCAGGTGAATTTCACTCCTACTTTCAATTTTTACAGGTATTTCAATGGCGTCTCTGCACAACATATCACATATCGGGTAAGAAAGGGAATCGCAACCAGAACCACTGAAACAAGTTATAACTGGCAGATTGATAACCTGCTTAAATGGGACAAAACATTCGGTCAACACCAGATCAATGTTACATTACTTGCAAACGCAGAAAAATTTCAGTCCTGGAGAGAGCAAATAGACAATGAAGGTTTTGCAAGTAATGATGTTTTAAGCTATCATAATATCGGCGCAGGAATCAAACCAATTGTTTCAAGTGAAGATCAGTACAGCACAGGTAATGCTTTGATGGCGAGATTAAACTATGCTTTCAGGGATAAATATATGCTTACAGCATCTTTCCGACGTGACGGTTATTCAGCTTTTGGACAAAAAAATCCAAATGCCGATTTCCCTGCAGTAGCACTGGGCTGGGTATTTAGTGATGAAAAGTTTATGGAGTCGGTTAAGATCCTTAACTATGGAAAGCTTCGGATTTCTTATGGAATAAACGGAAATCGCGATATTCCAAGATATGATGCGTTGTCCGAACTTGTTACTGGTAAGTACCAATATATAACCGCAGCTGGTGTTATTGTACCTGTTACCCAGCTTTATGTTAACAGAATGGCGAATCCTGACTTGAAATGGGAAAGGACCACATCTTATAATGCCGGGATTGACTTCGGCATGCTTAACAACCGTTTAAGTGGTTCTATCGATGTTTACATGAAGTCTACAGCAGATCTTTTAATTCTCCGCGCTTTACCGACTGTCATCGGATTTGATAATGTGTTATCGAACCTGGGTGAAGTGCAAAACAGGGGATTTGAATTAAGTCTGACAAGCACTAATATCAGTCATAAAAACCTGGTGTGGAGAACAACAGTAAATTTCTGGCTGAATAGAAATAAGATTAAACATCTCTATGGACCACAGAATCTGCTTGATGCCAATGGTAAAGTTATCGGGTTGGTTGAAAAGGATGATATTGCAAACCGTTGGTTCATCGGTCATGATCTTGATGCAATATGGGATCAGAAGGTACTTGGTGTATGGCAGGAAAGCGAAGCAGCTGAAGCAGCAAAGTATAAAGTTCAACCCGGAGATTTTAAACTGGAAGATAAAAATGGAGATGGTGTGCTGAATGATCTCGACAGGCAGTTTCTTGGATACAGAACCCCACGTTACTCATGGACATTGCGAAATGAATTCAATATTTATAAAAACTTTGATTTCTCATTTCAGCTGTATGCAAGCTGGGGCCAGATGAATGACTATGACCAGGCGAAAAATAACGGTGGTTTTCAGGACCGTCAAAACTCCTATACATTTCCTTACTGGACAGCTGAGAATCCTATAAACGACTACGCCAGATTATATTCAAGCAATGGACAGTCATCTTTCAGAGTTTATAGAAAAACATCTTTTATCAGATTGAATAATGTTTCTCTTGCTTACACTATTCCAAAACAAGTGCTACAAAAGGCAAGAATAGAAAGCGCTAAAATTTATCTCAACGTCACGAATGTTGGTTTCTATGCTCCTGATTGGGAGTACTGGGATCCTGAATTCAGAAACAGGGCAAGTGATGGGGCTATCAGTACTGCGATATCTCCACGAATCTATCAGTTTGGATTAAACCTTACACTTTAATTACCTGAACTATTTGTATATGAAAAATATATTCAACAAACCAGTTATCATATCAGCACTGATAGTTACTCTTACCGGAGTAACCGGTTGCAAAAAGGACTATCTAAAACCGGAGCCACTATCATTTTTTGTCCCTGAAACAGCTTATCTCGACGCTAACGGTATGCGCTCAGCTCTTGTAGCATGCGCAAGAAATGCAAGGATAGAATATTATGGCGATAACCCACCTATCCTGACAGAGATGGTGTTTTCAGAAATAACAGCTGAAGGTACAACCGATAAATCCGGGCCTGCCCAGGATTTGAATCTTTGGATCACTCCCGACGCTGCAACAACTTATGATGATGCGGATCATGCAAGAATACAGTTTTACTGGCGCGAAGGATACCGCGGTATCAAGTACGCTAACACTGTAATTACGCGAATCAATGATGCTACCTTTGCCAGTGAGGCAGAGAAAAATGCTATTCTGGGATCAGCCTATTTTCATCGGGCTCTGAGGTATTACAGGCTATGTAACCAATTCGGAGATGTGCCGGCTGTAATGGAAGAATATGATTATGCAAAACTTGATTTCTTTTCTACAAAAAGAGAAGTCATTCTGCAAAGGATGAAAGAAGACCTTGAATTTGCTCAAAAATGGGTTACTGATGGAGTAAACAGAGGCGAGGTGACAAAAGGAGCGGTGAGCCACCTTCTTACGAAAGTAAACCTGGCCCTTGGAAAGTTTGATGATGCAATCGCTTCCGCAAGCAGTATCATAAACGGAAGTGTTTACAGCCTGATGACTACTCCTTTTGGCGCAACCAGAAAGAATGTGATATGGGATTTGCACCGTCCAGAAAATAAATCTTTAGGAGAAAATAAAGAAGGTCTTTTTCTGATTATAGACAGATTTGGTGACGGTAATTTTGATGGGGGAATAAAGATTATGAGAAATGCTGTTCCTTATTGGGGAACAAATATTAATACCCCGGATGGCAAAAAAGGAACCAATGATGCTGCTACTTCAACAGCAATTACAGGCTTTGTACCCCAGTCTGATTATTACGGCCGGGGTATCGGAAGAGCAAGGCCCACTAATTACAGCCAGTATGATATATGGACAGATCCAAATGATCTCAGGCATGCTAAAGGAAACTGGATGACGATGGAAGAAATGGTCTATAATGATCCTGATCTTAAGAAAAATAATAATCCAAATTATTTAAAAAACCTTCAGCTTCGGAGTGCAACTGGCACTTTACTTTGTGCAGATACCATCAGAAGTTGGTTTGGCTGGCCCCAATATAAAATTTTCATCCCTGATGCCGAAAATTCTCCAATGCAGGGAGGACATACAGATTGGTATGTATTCAGAATAGCTGAAACTTATCTGCTGAGGGCCGAAGCCTATTTCTGGAAAGGTGATCTTGCTAACGCTAAAATTGATATTGATAAAGTAAGGGCGCGTGCTCTTGCGGCTCCTATTACTGGGCCGGTCAATATTGGAACAATATTGGACGAAAGAGCCAGGGAACTTTATTATGAAGAGCCCCGCAAAACAGAGCTTACCCGCATTTCTTATATTTTTGCCATGACAGGAAAAGCAGCAGAGAATGGCAAAACATATACACTTGCTAATTTCTCTGACAATAATTATTTTTATGATCGCGTAAAGGAAAAGAATAATTTCTACAAAAACGGTCTTCGTACTATTCACAATGACCAGTATACAATAAGTCCTTACCATGTTCTTTGGCCGGTTCCGTCTAATGCTATCCAGTCAAATAGCCTTGGTGTGATTAATCAGAACAAGGGTTATTTTGGATTTGAAGGTAATGCTCCGCCTCAGACTGAGATACCAAAATAAATTTCATGCATAAATATTAGAGAAACCCGCTGCTAGCCCGGCGGGTTTTTTATTTATATAATTAATGACTCAATTAGTGAAAGTTTACTAATTTTTTTGCCCTCATGCTATACAAAATGTTTTGCAATCGTTACCGGTAACGGTTGATTTTACCCGGCCATTTTCACTCCCGGCGCGTTGTTGGAATTGAGGTAGAGCATCGGTATTTTTAACACGTAATTACAAATGATTTTCTTACCGGGGGATTCTTAGTGTGTCTTCCAACGATTGCTTAATTAACTGTCAATGAAAAATGTTTTTGACCTGTCTGGTAAAACTGTGCTTGTAACAGGTGGCGGCACTGGGTTAGGATTTGCGATCTCTCAAGCAATGATCTCGGCCGGTGCCCGCGTATTAATTGCTGGCCGTCGTGAAGATGCGCTTGCCGGTGCCTGTAAATCACTGGGCACAAACGCATCTTATAAAGTTTTTGATATTTCGCTTCTTGAAAAAATTCCGGCGTTCGTAAAAGATGTTGAAACAACATTGAGCCATGTTGATGTGCTTGTAAATAACGCGGGGATCAATATGAAAAAGGAATTTCTCCAGGTAACCGATGCGGACTTCGAATCCATTATGCGGATCAATCAGCAGGCTGCGTTTGCGCTTAGCCGTGAGTTTGCCCGGGGCATGGTGCAACGCGGAACCGGTTGCATTATTATGATCAGTTCTATGGCGGCAAAATATGGAATACCAAAAGTGATATCCTATACCGCAGCTAAATCGGCCATTGAAGGGATGACAAGGGCTATGGCTGTTGATCTGTCGCCGCTTGGTGTTCGTGTTAATTGCATTGCCCCGGGGTTTATTGAAACGGATATGTCTGCAAAAGCACTTAATAACGACCCTGAAAGAAAGGCAAGGGTGCTAAGCAGAACACCAATGGGTTTTCTTGGCAAACCAGAAGATGTTGGCTACGCGGCAGTGTTTCTTGCCTCAGATGCGGCTAAATATATTACAGGTGTTTCTCTGCCGGTCGATGGAGGCAATTCGATCGGCTTCTAATGTAGGGTGGACCTCCGGGTCCGCAGATGTAGGGTGGACCTCCAGGTCCGCCCGCGGAATGTAGGGTGGATCTCCGGATCCGCCCGCGAAGAATGTAGGGTGGATCTCCGATCCGCCTGCGACGAATTTTCGACGGGCGGACGAAGACGTCCGCCTGACAATAGCGGACAAGATGTCCGCGCTACAATGGCGGATGCCCGCGCCACAATTAAAACGATTGCAATGATAAAACAATTATTGATCTGCCTCACCGGATTAGTATTTTCCATCTCTGTTTTTTCGCAGGAGCGGACAATCCGGGGCACGATAAGAGAAGAAAGCAAATCACAGCCCATTGCCGGCGCATCGATAATCCTCAAAGGAACCACGACCGGCACAACGACTGATTCCGCTGGCAATTACACTTTATCGCTTAATGTAAAGAAGGGTGTGCTGGTATTTTCAAATGTGGGTTTCAAAACAAAAGAAATCAGTTTTGAAAACGAATCAATGCTTGACATTGTTCTTTCTGATCTCACCTCCGATCTTAACGAAGTTGTAGTTGTCGGATACGGTACGCAAAAAAAACGTGATATCACCGGTGCGGTTGCTTCGGTAGACAAGAAGCGACTTGAACAAATGCCAAATAATAATTTTATCCAGGCATTGCAAGGCTCCGTACCTGGCGTTTCAATCAGTCAAACCGGCGCCGGAGCGGAAGGTAACGACAACAGCATCATCGTCAGGGGAAGAAGCTCAATTACCGCAAGCAACCAACCATTGATCGTTCTGGATGGAATTCCTTATCCAAGTGGAACGTCGTATATCAACCCCGTTGATGTGGAATCCGTGGAAGTATTGAAGGATGCATCTGCTGCGGCCATATATGGTTCACGCGGTGCAAATGGTGTTATCCTGATCACAACAAAAAAAGGAACTACGGGTAAACCTGCAATTACCTATGATGGTTCATATGGCATACAGGAAATTGCAAACCTGCCACCGGTAATGGATGCAAAACAATTCTATGCCTTCAAGGAAACACGTGAACCCGGCCTGGTAACTTTGTCGGAACAGGCTATTTATGATGCAGGTGGCGGAACCGATTGGATCGATCTTGCCACCCAACAAGGTTCGCGGATGCAACATAATCTCAGTATACGCGGGGGTACAAAGGATGTAAAATACCTTGTGAGCGGCACACTGCTTGATGTCAAAGGCATCGCTATCAACGATAAATTCCAACGTTCGGCATTAAGAGTCAACCTGGATATCAACATCACGCCCTGGCTAACCTTTGGCACAAACAACCAGATCACCTATGTCAACCGCGATGATTTGCCTGCAAATTTTGATGGAGACCAGGGAGCTTACACTATGAACCCGCTCACCTCCCCTTATAAGGCTGATGGTAAAACTTTAACTGTTTATCCCTGGCCGGAAGATATATATTTTGCAAATCCTTTAGCTCCCCTTCTTGCAAAACGCGACAGCCGAAACTTCAAATTGTTTTCAAATAATTACGCCGTTGTACGTATTCCATTTATCAAAGGATTATCATATCGGCTAAATTCCGGTGTGGAGTATAGCTCAGCTACTGCACATACCTACTGGGGACGTGATACAAAAACCGGTCTGCAGGCAAATGGTTCCCTGAGCCGTTTTGCAGAGATCAACAATAATTATCTCATTGAAAATATCATCAACTACGAAAGGGACTTTGGTAAACATCATATAGACTTCACCGGTCTGTATAGTTATCAATATGACCAGATTCGTACGGATTCTTTAGCTGCCGAAGGATTTCCGGATGATGTATTAACCGACTATCAGGCCCAGGTTGCTCAATTCTTTAATCCCTCCCAAAACTATGCAAAGGAAATCCTGATCTCACAGATGGGGCGGGTCAACTATAATTATGATGGGAAATATTTATTGACCGTTACTGCCAGGCGCGACGGTTTCTCCGGGTTTGGCTCAGGTAACAAATACAGTTTTTTCCCGGTCGTGGCTGTTGGATGGAATATCAGTGAAGAGAAATTCATGTCGTCACTAACTGCCATCAACACACTAAAACTTCGGGCTTCCTATGGAAGCAATGGCAACCAGGCAGTGGGACCTTATCAAACGCTGGCACGCTTCAGTGAGCGATCTTATCTCAACGGATCCGCAACCGCTGCGGGTTATCTGCCAACACAGCTAGGTTATCCAACATTGGGCTGGGAAACATCGACGATGCTTAACGTCGGGGTTGATTTTGGATTATGGAACAACAGGCTGCAGGGAGTTATTGAAGTATACGACAAACGAACACGCGACCTGTTGTTGAACAGAGAAATTCCATCCGTGGCAGGAGTGGGGTCAATCATTCAAAACATCGGCAAAACAGCAAACCGGGGAATTGAATTTGGATTAAACAGCGTGAACATTCAGTCAAAAAATTTTACCTGGAGTTCAAACGGCAACATATCCTTAAATCGTAACAAGATCGTTGATCTTTATGGCAATGGCCTGGATGATATTGCAAACAAATGGTTCATTGGCAAACCTATCACCGTCAACTATGATCTTGTTTACGATGGCGTCTGGCAGGAGAAAGATGATCTGAAAAAAGCGCCTGCAGGCACTCTTCCGGGCTATGCAAGAGTGAAAGATATAAACGGCGATACTGCTATCAATGCTGCTGACCGTGATTTCATTGGCACATTGCAACCAAAATTTATTTGGGGGCTTGGAAACACATTCAAGTATAAAAACTTTTCACTGTATGTTTTTGCACACGGTGTCCAGGGTGTAACAAGAAGCAACAATCTTTTGTCTGATGGTGGTGTCAATGCAGGTGTCAGAAAAAATACCATCATCAAAAACTGGTGGACACCTGGCAATCCTACAAATGAATATTGGTCAAACAATGTAAACGCAAACCGCCAGGGCGTTAATATTTATGAAGACGCCAGTTTCATTCGTATAAAAGATATTTCGCTGTCTTATGATTTTCCGCAACAAATAATTAAGGCGGCAAAATTGACCAGGCTGCGGATTTACTTCGACACACGTAACCTGGTTACTATTACGAAATGGTCAGGACTTGATCCGGAATTAACGGGCCAGACAAACATTCCTTTACAAAAAGAATATGTGGTCGGATTGAACATCGGGTTATAATCTTTTTTAAACATCGGGTTATAACTTCTTTTAAAATATACAATTTCAGTTTATGAAATTTTTAAAAATAATATCAGCCTGTTTACCTGTGATGTTGTTGCTTGCAGCCTGCTCTAAAGATCTGCTGAACGAAGAACCGCCTCATTTGCTAGCGCCGGAAACACTGTTTAAAACCAAAGTTGGATTTGAAGGAGCTGTTAACGCTTTATATGATCAGGCTCGCCGCGAACGATCAGGTAACACTGTCGGAAGTATCAACGATATGATGCTTACTATGGCATACATCGGCGTTGATAATGCTTACTCAAATTATCGTGCCCCCTTCGAAGATATCTTCAATCTCTGGCAGGCAAGGAACAACTCATTACATGAATCATATAGCCGGGCCTGGGCATGGCTTTATCAAACCATAAATGCAGCCAACTCGATCATCAACAGGGCAGAGACCGCCCAGTTAGACTGGACCGCAGAAGAACGTGATCAGATCATCGCTGAAGCCCGTTGCATGCGTGCTCTTGCATACAGACATCTTACATTTCTCTGGGGTGATGTACCGGTTTCACTGGAAGAATCAAGTGGCGCGGTTATCAAAACCGATTACCAGCGTACACCAGTGGCCGAAGTCAGAAAAACGATCGAAGCAGATCTGTTGTTTGCCGAAGAGCATCTTCCGGAAACATCGCCGAATCAGGGTAAACTTATACGCGGTGTTGCGCAACATTATCTTGCAGAGTTATATCTGACCACCGGTGAAAATGAAAAGGCAAAAACAAAAGCGGAACTTGTAACCAAAAATCCAAACTACAGGCTCATCACAGTTAGGTATGGCGTGAACAAGGCAAATCCCGGCACGCCATTCACAGATATGTTTCTCGATGGTAATTCGAACCGTAGTGAAGGCAACACTGAAGCTTTGTGGGTATTACAAAACGAATTGTTTATAAAAGGCGGTGAAGGTAATAACCTTATGCGGAGATGCTGGTCCAACAGGTATTATTCCATTATCATGAAAAAGGGCACGTCCAACATCAATCCCTTTGCAGTAACTGCTGAAAATGGTGGGCGTGGTATCGGAAGATTCGGTCCGACCCGTTTTGCGCTTGATCTTTATGCGCCCGGCGACGACAGGGGGTCAGGATTTGCCTGGAGGTTGTATTATATTCTGCGTGATGCTTCAAAAATTCCTAATGGTTACAAGATCAATGATACTGTTTGGGTGACCCGGAATGTCAACGAAAAATTAAGTAATCCAGACTGGCCGCATCCGCGTAAATGGGATTACACCTATCCGGCAAATGTGGAAGATGACCGTGTTTATAACGACCAGATCTATCTTCGTTCTGCTGACACCTGGTTGTTGCTTGCCGAGGCAAAATTTAAATTAAATGATCTTGCTGGCGCGGCAGAGGCAATCAATACAATACGTTCCAGGTCAAATGCCGCACCTGTTCTGCCTTCGCAAATCACGCTCGACTTTATACTTGATGAAAGATCAAGAGAGTTGTTTTCGGAAGAACATCGCCGTTACACGTTGTTACGCACTAACAAGTGGCTGGAAAGAACAAAGCTATATAATAAGACAGCGAGCCCTTATGTAGTGGAAAGAGATAAGTTGTTTCCTATTCCACAGGATATGATAGATGCAAATCTTACTGCTGTTTTTCCTCAGAATCCGGCATACTGAGGCGGATAAGCCAAAACCATTTTGGCAATTTTAAGGTCAGGTGGCAAACCCGGCGGTTCGCAAACAAGGCAAAACTGATAATAGATAGAATGATGAATGGTACGAAGAATAATCCTAAGAAAAAAATACCTGAGAAAATAGAAATGAGAGATGCAATGAAAATATCAACATTGTTACTGATAGCAATACTAACGGTGACAACCCTGCGCGCACAACAGAACTTCAAAGTCACCCGTGCAGTAAGCATAACCTCGCAAAGTAATGTGAAACTGGAATTGACAGTAAATGAATTGCCATCAGCTGTTTCAAAATTTAAGGTGCGGATCTTTGATGATCACGAAACCATTTTTGAATCTTCCATCTCCTGGACTTCAGCAGATGCCGGTAAGAAAAAACTGATATTTTATATTAATGATTTGAAGCCTCAGTTGTGGACACCTACTCATCCGCAATTATATCAGTTACAGTTGTCTTCTGATGAACCAAATCAACCTGTGCTTGTACAGCAACGAATCGGTTTTCGCTTTTTCGAATCGAAGAATGGAAATCTATATCTCAATGGTAAGCCCATTTTTTTGCGCGGCATCGCCATCAATCCACCGGTTCGCGGCATACCCGTTAACCTGGAAAGAAGCCGGGGCTTTGCCACAGATTATATACGCTTTATGAAAAGCATACATGTAAACATCATAAGAATACCAAATGATTCAACATGGTATAATGTCTGCGATGAATTGGGAATGATGGTGTTCGGCGGAAATTATGGTGGTTCGGTGGGTGGAGAAAAGCCCCCTTCAGATTATGACAAGGGTGTAAAATGGTACACGGATTCGGGTTACGCGATAATTGCCGGCCATCCCTCATTAATGATCTATGCCATGACCAATGAAGTGCCGCCTTCGGGAAAGGTGGGGGAGCGCTGGGAAAAATTTCTGTCTTATGCTCATGCCGCACTGATAAAGTGGGACAGTACACGCAGTTATATTGCAAATGCCGGCTATGGTTACGGCAAATCAGGTGATATATGCGACCTGCACAGATATTGGGGATGGTATTATAATTCTCCGTTCACATTTTTAGGGATCCGAAACAACGAAAACATCATCCCTTTTAAAAAGAAAGTCCAACCAATAACTTTCACTGAATGTGTTGGCAACTATACCGGGCCTGATGGACGTTATAATTTAACACCCAATCATAAGAACCCTGGATCACAACTTAACTGGACCGGTCATGCAGACTGGCAGGTGCAGGCCCAGCTGGCCGATGAACATCAGTCATTCACGTTCAGGCAGGCCACGGAGTTATTCAGGCGGTTAAGATCAGTAAACAGCGAACTGAGCGGAGTATTTCCTTTTACTATTATGTTTCATAACTGGCATACGATAACGATTTTCACAGATATGGATCCCAAAGCAGTTACACGGCAGGCGCAGCTTTCATATCAGCCCGTGTTGATCAGTTGGGAATCCTATGCAAACCAGGTTTATGCAGGAAGTAATATCAATCCTGTTATACATATTGTAAATGATGATGATGATTTTAATGACCTCACCAATACCAAAGTGATTTACCAGTTGCTTGATGAAACAAGAGCGCCGGTAATTTCAGATACCATTGCAATCCCAACCGTGAAGTACTATGGTACACATCGTGAACCGTTGAATATTAAAACTCCTGATAATCTTCCGCAGGGAAATTATCTCCTGAATGCAAAACTGATCAGCAAAGGAAAAATTATTTCCGAAAACTTTCAAAAGATCTATGTTGCCCGTAAAGACCAGCTGGCAGCGTTACCATCAACAGGTAAAAAAGTTTATCTATATGATCCGGCTGGCAAGACAAGGGCCGCATTTAATAAATGGAATCTCGAATCTGCCCAGGTTGTTGAGCTTAAAAATATACCGGCAACAGTCACCGTCATTGTAGGAGAAAATGCGGTGGATGATAAGCTGGTTTCAAACGCATCTTACCTTAAGGCTTTTATTAAGAACGGTGGCCGCATAATTTTCCTTAGGCAAGACACTGCTCATTTCAAAAAAATGGCGAGCCTTATACCATTTAAACTGAAAAATGTAAAACCAGATCTTGATGAAGCGGCTTATCCTCCTGCGGTGAGGCCTTCCCGAAATGGATATTACCTGAACGCCGAACGGCCTGAACATCCCGTAGTGGCGGGTATACGTCGGGAGCAGTTGCGGGTATGGAGTGACTACACTTCATGGAATGAAACAAAACAAGGATTTCCTGCAATTTATCCTGTGACCGATGGATTTGTGCCGGAAAATAAAAATGATATCGAAAATATTGCCGTACTGTTAAATTTTGGCGTCGCGCTTGAGGGAATAGCCGTAGCCGAAATGTATGACGGTAAAGGCAGTGCCATGATTTGTGGGTTGGATCTTGCCTCACGTGCAGGTATTGATCCTGTTGCCGATAAGATGTTCCATAATATTGTAACCTATATGAATAACGATAAAATACACGATCGTTACCAGTTGATAACCGAGCCAATAGTTTGGGGAGATTATACATCTGAAAAAGGTATTCTTACCGGTGTCAACAGCGGATTACTGTTAAATGCGAAACCAAGGTTAACCGGTTTATATGCAAATGAAAGATTAATTGTTTCAAAAGCAGGTGATATGCTTGGAGGTCAATCCTCCGGATTTAATACCAGGCCCGGAGTTCAGTATGTGCCATGGGGCAGGCGGCCATTTGGACCTTATTACCTGCGGGGGTTCGGAAATGTTCCTATGCCCGTTGATACAAGTAATAATATTGGCACTGGAGTATTTTGGTGTACGGTGCCACGGGGTAAGAAAACAGCGTCAACACTTGTTTACAATCCGTCCGATGAAGCGCTTTCTATTGAAATCGGAATCAATGAAATGCAGAAAGTTTCCAGGCTGGTTCCGGCAAAAGAAAATGTCCAGGTTGATTGTCCGGTAAATTCAACAACTATCAAAATGCGTTTCACAGGTGACCGAAGACTGGTGATATTGGAAACATCGTTTTTAAATTGAAAACAATTCATTGAAAAAAATCATACTGCCTCTCTTATTTTGCCTGTCTTGTTATTTAACTCAGTCGGCTGTCTGGTATATAAATAGTACAAGTGGTGATGACGCTAATTCAGGAAGGTTTTTGGATCAGCCCTGGAAAACACTTACTAATCTTAGTTCAAAGAAATTTAGTCCCGGTGACAGCCTCTTGTTTGCCGCCGGTACTGCTTATAAAGGCGGATGTGTGTTCACTTCTTCGGGAACAAAAAATCATCCGGTTTATATTGGTGTTTATTCAGCAGGTGCACAAAACCTTCTTGCTAATGAACGGTCAGTCCTGGGTTCCATCTTCAAAAAGTATGGCGCCGGTTTAGCGCCATCATTCACCAACCCGGACTGGGATATCTTAAATGGAAACGTATTTCAGATTCATGGCGGCCATATTATTATTGAAGGACTATATTTTCATGACAATGCTAAACCCCCGGGATCAAACAAAAAGAATCAGAATGTTCAGAAGATGGGTGCTATTTACCTTGCTGAAGAAGCAAATTACAGCATAATTAAAAATTGCGAATTTTACCGGACGCCGGTAGGAATCAAAATCAAAAGTAGTCATAACCTGATTTCACATAATTACCTGCATGATGCCGATGAGATGATGGCACAAAGCTGGGGTCCGATTGCTATCATGATCGTTGCGCCCTATAATGAAATTTCACACAACCGGATCACCGGATATGGTGCCTATGGAGGCCCATACGGATCTGATGGCGGTGTAATAGAACTTGATGGCGTGGATACGGGTTTTCATGCCAGTTCAATCAATATTCACCACAATGTTTCCATTAATAATCATGGATTTCTGGAAATAGCTGCACGTAATGTCGACAGCATCATGGTCGCGTTTAACCTGAGTGATGACAAAAATCAATTTATCGGCGGAGGATCAATGAAAGCCATACAAGTGCTTAATAATACGGTTATACGTATCCGTGAGCCAAATGTAGACCGTTTTGTTTTCTGGACTTTTTATCCTGAAGGCTGCGGATTTACGATCTGGAATAATATTTTTGTGGTTGCAAAAGACATACAGGTTTTTGGGCCGGTCAGGAGTGTCGTTGGACATAAGCGAACTGGGATTGGCAATCATCCGCATAATAATAATTTATATTATTCACCCGGGAATCCCGATGTTATGGGAATTCCGAAAGATAAAACTGAAATAATAGGGGATCCGGGCTTTGTGGATTTTGTCAATGGCAATTATCGTTTAACAAAAAGTAGCGCTGCAATTGGGAAGGCAATACAAACATTGTTTACATTTGATCTTGATGGATACAGTACGGGCAGGAATCAGGGATTAGATATTGGTGCTTATGACTTTTGATCTTTATTATCGTAAAATATCGTCGTATTTAATGCCGTAACAGATTGAATCAATACACACGATCGTAATAACAACAGACTGGAATAAAATAATTAACATCTCGGCTTATGAAAATTCACCCTTTGCTCGAAACATGGCGCTGGTACGGTCCGGCAGATACAGTTACTTTAAGCGATATTCAACAGGCTGGCGCGGAAGGAATAGTTTCCGCTATGCATCACATTCCTCACGGTGAGCTATGGCCGATGAAAGATCTCGAAGAAAGAAAACGTATCATTGAGAAAGCAGGCTTAAGCTGGAAAGTTGTTGAGAGCATCCCGGTACATGAAGATATTAAAACAAGAAGCGGAAGATACCTGGAACTACTTGAAACTTACAAACAGAACCTGAGGAATGTTGCCAAAATTGGTTTGCATACGGTATGTTATAACTTCATGCCGGTTCTTGACTGGACGCGTACCGAATTATATCACACCATGCATGACGGTGCAAAAGCATTGAGATTCAGCTGGACTGATCTCGCGGTATTTGATATCTACATACTTAAAAGAAAGGGCGCAGAAAAAGACTATACCGAAAAGCAACTGGAAAATGCTGAAAAAATATTTAAGAAAGGCGATCAGCAATTTCTTAAAACGCTTTCGGACAATATACTCATGGGAGTTCCGGGTGAGGCAAGCATCACAACCGAAGCACTGATAGAAAGTATAGGAATATATAAAGAGATCGGAGCCAGCGGCCTTCGTGAAAATCTTGCTTTTTTCCTGGAAGCCATCATGGACACTTGTGAAGAAAACGGTATAAAAATGACTATCCATCCGGATGATCCTCCTTTTGATATACTCGGCCTGCCAAGGATAATGAGTTGCAAAGAGGATTTTCAGTTTATTTTAAACGCAGTAAACCGCAAGGAGAACGGGATTTGTTTTTGTACGGGTTCGCTCGGCGCCGGGAAACATAATGATCTCCCCGAGATTCTTCGTGCTGTCGGTGACCGGGTATACTTTGTTCATCTCAGGAATACAAAAAGAGAGCTCGATGATAGTTTCTTTGAAGCTGCACATCTTAACGGAGATACTGACATGTACCTGGTAATGAAAGAATTGCTTGAAATTCAAAAGAAGCGTTCTTCTCCGATTCCTTTCAGGCCCGATCATGGTCATCAAATGCTTGACGACTTGAACAAGACAACAGCGCCAGGGTATTCTGCTATCGGACGGCTTCGCGGTTTAGCTGAACTTCGGGGGCTCGCCGTTGGAATTCATCGTGCCGGGTAGATTTTTGGCAAAATGAAAGTCCATGGAAATTTGCTGGTAGGACATTTGCATTTCAAGCATCGTAATTCAAACATGAAGCACGATGAGCATAGCATTTCCAACAATCACCTGGGCAAACGGGACCAACATCTATGAAGTAAACATCAGGCAATACACAAGGGAGGGCACTTTTAACG
>Ga0193752_1001723_pt1 | contig 17686 bp, 8 predicted proteins | sample H1c1metaG_FD_144924 | JGI IMG/M metagenome (GOLD analysis project Ga0193752, IMG submission 144924) | Soil microbial communities from a riparian zone of the East river system, Colorado, United States - H1c1 | ecosystem: Environmental > Terrestrial > Soil > Riparian zone | place: USA: East River...
GCCCAAGACATCATGGCCGGGGTGCCGCCCGAGACCTACCGCAAGGCGGTGCGGCTGGTGACGACTTTCGACCGCCGCGAGGACCTGGCGAAGATCTCGGTGCCGACCCTCCTCGTGGCCGGCAGCGACGACCTGACCGCGCCGGCGCTGCTGATGGGGAGCATGGCGCAGAAAATCCCCGGCGCGGAGTTCGTGGTGCTGCGCGGCTGCGGCCACCTCGGGCCGATCGATCAGCCCGACGAGTTCAACCTGGTGCTGCAGGGGTTCCTGCGCCGGCGCGCGCTATAGTTTCGGGCAGATGGGCAAGTATCGCGACGACGCACGCGCCCTCACCGGGCTGGTGGAGCCCGACCGGGTGCACCGCGACGTGTATTGCGATCCCGAAGTGTTCCAGCTCGAGATGGAGCGGCTCTGGGCGCGTGCCTGGATCTACGTCGGCCACGCGAGCCAAGTGCCGAAGCCGGGCGACTACTTCACCGCCGACATCGGCGCGCAGCCGGTGATCATGGTGCGCCACACCGACAACAGCGTCCGCGTGCTGATGAACCGCTGCGCGCACAAGGGTACGAAAGTCGTCGGCGATCTGTCCGGCAACACCGGCAAGACGTTCCGCTGCCCCTATCACGCCTGGACTTACCGTACCGACGGCACCCTCCTCCACATTCCGCTGCAGGAGGGGTATGCGACGACGGTACAGCACCAGGGACTCACCCAGGTTGCAAGCGAGACGTATCGAGGATTTGTTTTCGCCAGGCTGGCAAAGGACGGGATCGGTTTTCGCGAGTATTTCGGCGATTCGCTGTCCTCGATCGACAACCTCGCCGACCGCTCGCCCGAGGGCGAGCTGGAGATCGCCGGCGGCTGCCTGCGCTACCTGCACAACTGCAACTGGAAGATGTTCGTCGAGAACCTGAACGACACGATGCATCCCATGATCGCGCATGCCTCGTCGGCGGGCACCGCGAAGAAGCTATGGGATGAGATTCAAAAGGGCACGCAGGGCAAGCCGGATGCGCCCAAGCCGATGTCGATCGAGCAGATCGCGCCCTTCGCCAGCGACTACAAGTTCTTCGACGACATGGGCGTGCGCGTGTACGACCACGGGCACGGTTTCTCCGGCGTCAACTTCTCGATCCATTCCTCCTACTCGAGCCTGGTCGGCTACGAGGAGGCGATGCAGAAGGCCTACGGCGAGGCGCGCGCGAAGCAGATCCTCGGCACGGTGCGCCACAACACCGTGTACTACCCGAGCCTCACCATCAAGGGCGCGATCCAGTCGATCCGCGTGGCGCGGCCGCTCGCCGCCGACAAGACGCTGATCGAGTCCTGGACCTTGCGCCTCAAGGGCGCGCCGGAGAGCGTGCTCGCCCGCACCGTGGCCTACAACCGCCTGATCAATTCACCGATGTCGGTCGTCGGCCACGACGACCTGCACGCCTACCGCTCCATCCAGGAGGGACTCGCAGCCGGAGGCAACGAGTGGGTCAGCCTGCACCGCAACTTCGATTCCGCCGAGGCGAAGGGCGGCGAGATCACCGCCAACGGCACCAGCGAGATCTCCATGCGCAACCAGTTTCGCGCCTGGCAGGAGTACATGGCTTGAGCGAAGAGGCGATTCGTTTCGTCATCCGGGAGGCGAGGCTGCTGGATGAAAAGAGGTTCGACGAGTGGTACGAGCTTTTTACCGATGATGCCCACTATTGGGTGCCGCTCACGCCCGGCCAGCCCGATCCGCTGCAGCACAATTCGCTCGCCTACGAGGACAAGCTCCTGCTGCAGCTGCGCATCGAGCGCCTGAAGCGCCCGAACGCCTTCTCGCAGAGACCGGCGAGCCGCTGCCATCACCTGCTGCAGACGCCCGAGGTCGAAAAGTCGGATGATGCGAAAGGCGAGTACCTGACCCGCACGCAGATGATCTATACCGAAACGCGCGCCGACGAATCGCAGCGCTACGCGGCTACTGCATGGCATACCCTTGTCGTGGTGGATCAAAAACTGAAGATCAGGTTGAAGCGCGTCGACATCCTGAACAGCGACGCCGCCCTGCCCTCGATCCAATTGTTCCTGTGAAAGCCATCGTGACAGGGGGCAGCGCGGGAATCGGGCTGGCGATTGCGAAGCAGCTGCTGGAGAAGGACTACGAGGTCCTGTCCCTGGATATCCAGCCGCCCGGCATGAAGCACCCGAAGCTGGAGCATATCGAGCTGGATCTCACGAACGCTCTTGCAACGGAAAGATTTTCAGAAAAAATCAAAAATCAGGACATCACGACCATCATCCACAACGCCGGCGTCATCCGCCCCGCGCCGCTGGCCGAAGTGAAGCTGCAAGACCTCAACGCGCTGGTGAACCTGCACCTCTCGGCGGCGGTGCTCCTGGTGCAGGCCGCCCTGCCGGCGATGAAGGCGGCGAAGTTCGGCCGCGTGGTGCTGGTCTCCTCGCGCGCGGTGCTCGGCCTGCCGACGCGCACTTCCTATTCCGCTACCAAGGCGGGCATGCTCGGCATGGCGCGCACCTGGGCGCTGGAGCTCGCTCCGTTCGGCGTCACCGTCAACGTGGTTGCGCCAGGACCGGTCAAGACCGCGAACTTCCACAGCATCATTCCAGAGGACCCCGCCGCAGTGGCGAAGGTCGAGGCCGCCATTCCGGTGAAGCGCCTAGGGCAGCCGGAGGACGTCGCCCGCGCGGTTCTGTTCTTCGCCGACCGCGATGCGGGCTTCGTCACCGGGCAGGTGCTCTATGTCTGCGGCGGCACCAGCGTCGGCAGCCTGGCGCTGTAGGCTCGCCACCAGCTCGACCTGCGCCGGCAGGCAGACGCGGCGCAGGTCGTAGCGATCGACGACGGTTTGCCTCGCATTTTGTTTTAGTGATTGGAATTCACCCGAAAGGGCGTCGTCGACCTTGGCTGCGATCCCCTCGGGTGAGAAAAAATCGACAAGCAGGCCATTCTCGCCGTCGCGGATCACTTCCTCCACTGGCGGCGTGCGCGAGCCGACGACCAGGCAGCCGGCCGACATCGCTTCCAGGAGCGACCAGGACAGCACGAACGGGTAGGTCAGGTATACGTGGACCGATGAGCGGCGCAGCAGGTCGAGGTACTGGCCATAGGGAATGCGCCCGGTGAATTGCACCCGGGAGAGGTCGATCTTTCCGTCGAGCTCGCGCAGCAGCCGCGCGCGGTAGGTCTCGCCTTCCGGCAGGCGCGCGGAATAGCTGACCTCGTCGCCGCCGACGATGACGATGCGCGCCTTGGGCCGGCGCTTCTGGATTTCCGGTATGGCGCGCATGAAAGTGTGGAAACCCCGGTAAGGCTCGAGGTTGCGGGCCGCGTACGTAACGATTTCTTCACTGCTTTCTTGCTGTCGAGGTGAAACAAAGTCCGTATCGATGCCGTCGTGCGCGACGCTCATGCGCGCGCGGTGGGCCGACGGGAACTGCCGCTGCTGCCAGCGCGTCGGCGCGACGCCCCAGTCCGAAGCGTCAAGCGACATCAGCAACGGTGCGTTCATCACCCGCAGGCGCAGCAGGCTCTCCGCGCTGGCTGGAAACTCCGGGTCGAAGCCCATGTCGCCGCCCTGGGCGCGGTAGAAGAACTCGCAGTACAGGAGGACCTTGGCGTCGGGGAACACGTCCTTGAGGAACAACGCCTCGCCCCAGCCCAGGTGCGTGAAGATCACGTCAGGCCGGAAGCCGGCGCGGCGCATCTGCAAGGCGGCCGCCGCCGTAGCGCGCCCGCGCTGGATGGCCTTGACCACCGGCGCCTCGAAGCCCTGGCTCTGTGCCGAATACCTTGATGCCGGGCGCGAACGGACGATTGCGAAGCAGGTTTCCCTTCTCGCCGAGCGCAACCACCTCGTTGCCGCGCTGACGTGAAAAGTGCGCCGCCAGATGGCGGTACTGGCCGGGGAAGTTCTGGTGGACGAAGAGCAGCCGCATTACAGCGGCTCGCGCATCGCGCGGCGCAGGTAGCCGGTGACGGGCGCGAGCAGATAGTCGGCGGTGGTGCGCTGGTCGGTGCGGATGAAGACCTCGGCCGGCATGCCCGCCTGCAGCCGCAGGTTCTCCTGCGCGAGGTTCGCGGGCGGCACCTCGATGTTCACCACGTAGTACGGCGCGCCGGTCTGCTGGTCGACCAGGCGGTCGCCGGAGACGTAGGTGACGGCGCCCTGCACCATCGGCGTGCTGCGCGCCTGGTACGCGGTGAGACGCACGTCGGCTTCCGAGCCTGCGCGAACGTGGTTGATGTCCTCGGGCCGGATGCGCGCCTCGATGATCAGACGCTTCTCGTCGGGCACGATCTCCATCAGCACCTCGCGCGGCCCGACCACGGCGCCCTGGCTGAAAACGCGCAGGCCGACCACCTCGCCGCCGATCGGCGCCGCGATACGCTGGCGCTCGGAAGCGTCGCGCGACGGCCTGATGCGCTCCTCGAGGTCGAAGATCTTCGCGCTCGCCTCCTTCAGCTCGTCGGCGGCGCTCTGGGTGTAGGCGTTGCGCATCGACAGCGCGCGCAGCTCGAGCTCGGAGACGCGCTGGCGCGCTTTGGAGAGCTCCGCGCGATGCTCGCCGTGGCGCGCCTCGTACTCCGCCACCGCGCGCTGCAGGGTCATGATGCGGGTCTTCTGCACATACCCCTGCTCGAGCAGCCGCTCGTTGGACACCAGTTCCTCCCGCTGCAGCTTGAGGGCGCGCTCTTCGGCGGCCAGCTGCTCGCTGAGCGCCGCGGTCTCGGCCGCCGTCTCCACGATCTGCTTGCGCAGCATTGCGACCTGGGTCTCGATGGCGTCGCGCCGGGCGCGGAACAGCGTCGTCTCGCGGCCCAGCTGCTCGGCAATCTTGGGTTGGCTCTTTCTTGATTCCAGGTCAACCGGAAAGACCGGCTTCGGCGCATACGCGCGCTCGGCCTCGAGCCGCGCCGCCTTGGCGCGCTCGGAGTCGAGTTGGGTGCGCAGGGAGTCGAACTGCGCGTCGACGCGCACGTCGTCCATGACGATGAGCTCCTGCCCCTGCGTGACGCGATCGCCGTCGCGCACGCGGATCGCGCGCACGGTGCCGCCCTCCTGGTGCTGGATGACCTTGCGGTTGAGGTCGACCTTGACGAAGCCCGGCGCAATCACCGCGCCGGAGAGCGGCGCGGCGGCGGCCCAGGCGCCAAGCGCGACGGCGACGCCGAGCATCACGGCGAGCCCGGCGCGTATCGCCGGCCGCGGGTCGAGCTCGCGCTCCAGGTTTCTCACGCCACCTCCAGCGCAGGCGCGACGCGCGCCACGCGCGCCATGACCTCGCCGCGCGCGCCAAATGCATCGATCATGCCGTCGCGCAGCACCAGCATGCGGTCGACGCCGGCGAGAAGCGAGGGGCGGTGCGCGACGATCGCCACGGTCACCCCCTCCTCCTTCAGCGTGGCGAGGGCACGGGAGAGCGCCTGCTCGCCCTCGTGATCGAGATTCGAGTTCGGCTCGTCCAGCACCACCAGGCAGGGCCGTCCGTACAAGGCGCGGGCCAGGGCGATGCGTTGCCGCTGGCCGGCGGAGAGTATCTGCCCGCCCTCTCCCACTTCGCTGTCATACCCTTTGGGCAGGCGCAGGATCAGGTCGTGCACGCCGGCGCGCTGCGCCGCGCGAACGACCTCCGCGGGGTCCGGCTCGGCGAGGCGGGCGATGTTCTCCGCCACCGTGCCGCTGAACAGCTCCACGTCCTGCGGCAGGTAGCCGATGTGCGGGCCGAGGGTGTGGCGGGGCCAGGCGGCCACGTCCGCGCCGTCCAGGCGCACCGCGCCGGAGGCCGGCTTCCAGACCCCTACCAGCAGGCGCGACAGCGTGGACTTGCCCGATGCGCTCGGTCCGACGATGCCCAGCGATTCGCCGGCGGCGAGAGTGAAGGAAACGCCGCGCAGGAAAACGCGCTCGGTTCCCGGGTACGCGAACGCCACGCTCTCGATGGCGAGCCTGCCGCGCGGCGCCGGCAGCTCGGTCGCGAGCGCCGGCGGCGCCTGTTCAAGCAGCGCCGCGAGCCGGCGCCATGCACCGCGCGCCTCCACCAGGCTGCGCCAGCCGGCGACCAGCATCTCCACCGGCGCGAGCGCGCGGCCGAGCAGGATGGTGGCGGCGATCATCACGCCGGCGCTGACGTGCTGCCCGACCACCAGCCAGGCACCCGCGGCGAGCATCGCAGTCTGCAGCGCCTGGCGCGTGAACTTGGTCCAGCCGGCAAAGCGGCCGCCGACCTCGGCGGCGTGCTTCTGCTCTGTCAGGACGGCGTCGTTCAGGCGCTCCCAGCGCCGCGTCAGCGCCGGCAGCATGCCGAGCGCGCCGATTACCTCGGCATTGCGCACGGCCGCGTCGATATAGCGCGAGGCGCGCCTCCCCTCGGCCTGCGCGCGCTCCAGCGGCGGACGCGCGAGGCGCTCGTTCAGGTACGCGAGCAGGCACATCAGGAGCGAGCCGGCGAGCGCGATCGCGCCCAGCAGGGGATGAAACAGGAAGATGATCAGGAGAAAGACCGGCAGCCAGGGCGCATCGAACAGCGCCAGCACGCCGCTGCCGCCGAGGAAGCCGCGCAGCGTGTTCACGTCACGCAGGCCCGGCGCGAAATTGGCCGCCGAGACGCGGCCGAGCACCCCTTCGAGCACGCGCGGGCCGAGGCTGCGGTCGAGCGCCATGCCGGCGTACGCCAGCAGCCGCGAGCGCACCACGTCGAGCAGCGCCATCGCGCCAAGCGCGGCCAGCGCCGCCGCGGTCAGCGCAAGCAACGTCTCCTGACTGCGGCTGCTGATGACGCGGTCGAACACCTGCAGCATGTACAGCGGCGCCGCCAGCATCAGCAGGTTGATCGCCAGGCTGAACAGCGCCGCGTAGGCGAAATACGGCCGCAGCCGGGAGACGAGATCGCGCACAGTCCGCCAGCTTGGTTTGATTAAATTACGGCGATATCGGTCGCCCCGAGCGCCGGTTGGCCCTGGAGCGTCGCGATGAGCTGCGCCGCGCCTGCGCCGCTGCCGTCGGCGTCGTAGTACAGGCTGCCGGTGGAAGAGTTATATATGACCCGGTCGTTGGCGTCGTGCCCCGACGTCGCCCCGGCTGCCGCCCAGAAGCGGCCATCACCCGCCGCGAAGTTGCCGCTGGCGCCGATCGCGGCGAACACCGAGTCCTCCAGCTGCAGCTTGTCGACCCCGGTGGCGAAATCCTCCACCACGTCGCTGTTGGCGCTGCCCGGCGCGGCGGCGAAGACGAAGAAGTCGTTGCCCGCACCGCCGTTCAGGCGGTCGTTGCCTGCGCCGCCGTTCAGCGTGTCGTTCCCCGCGCTGCCGCGGAAGAAGTTGGCGCCGCCGTTGCCGGTCAGCGAATCGTTGAAGTTGCCGCCGAGCGAGTTCTCGATGCTCGTCAGCGTCGCGCTGCCCGCGCCTGCATCTCCCCCGCCGCTCATCGTACCTGCGGCGAGATTCACGGTGACACCGCTACGCGCATTGCCGCCGAACTCCACGCTGTCCGTGCCGCCGCCGCCGTCGATGACGTCGTTGCCGTAGGACGAAGTGCCGCCGGTCGACATGTCGAAGGTGTCGTTGCCGCCCATGCCGAACATGGTGTCGTTGCCGGCGCGCCCGTTGATGCTGCTGTTGTTGCCGTCGTTGCCGGTGAGGACGTTGTTCAGGCTGTTGCCGTTGGCGGTGACCGCGCCGGGGCGCAGGTTCAGGTTCTCGAAGTTGTCGCCCAGCGCCCAGGAGACGTCGCTGTTCACCGTATCGATGCCGTTTCCTGGGGCCTCGATGGCGACGTCGCCTGACCCCACGAAATAGAAGTCGTCGCCGGCGCCGCCCTCCATCGTGTCGGCGCCGTCCATCGGATGGTTGAATCCGTCCATGGTGTCGTCGCCGCCGCCGCCCTGGATCAGGTCATTGCCGTCCCAACCGTTCAGCTCGTCGCCCGCCTCGCCGCCGATGAGAGTGTCATTGCCCCCGCCTCCGTCGAGCTGAATCCAACGGTCGACACCGGATGCGTCGAGCCGATCGTCGAAGACCGTGCCGCTGACGACGTCGAAGTTCGTGAAGGTCACCGTGCCGCCAGACCCTCCCGTCAGCGTGCCGGCGGCAAAGTTCGCGACGACGGCGGCGCCTACATCCGGGCCGAAGTTGATCGCGTCGAAGCCATCTCCGCCGTCGAGGACGTCGTTGCCGTAGTTGCCGCTGAGCCCGACCGCGTCGTGGCCCGCGCCGCCGAAGACGGTGTCATTGCCCTCCCCGGGCAGGATCACGTCGTTTCCGCCGTGTGCGTTGATGATGTCATTCCCGGCCGTGCCGTTGATGTAGTCGTCGCCCTCGGTTCCCTCGCCCGTCGGAGGCGCATCGCCGGTGACCAGGAAGCTGGTCGCCCCCGGCCGCGCGGCCGGGTTGGTGAAGGTGGCGATGAGCTGCGCGGCGCCGGTGCCGTTGCCGTCGGCGTCGTAGTAGACCCTGCCGGTCGAGGTGTCGACGATGATGCGGTCGTTCGCGTCGTGCCCGCCGGTCGCGCCGGCGGCGGCATGGAAGCGCTCGTCGCCCGCTGTGAAGCGGCCCGGCGCCCCGATCTGCGTAAAGCCGGCCGAGTCGAGCTCGATCGTTTCCCCGTTGCGGAAGTCGCTCACGGTATCGGCGTTGGCGTCGCCGAAGTGGGAAAAGACGTACGTGTTGCCGCTCAAGCCCTGCGACGGGTCGCCGAAATCGCCGTGCAGGACGTCATTCCCGGCCCCTCCGGCCAGCGTGTCCCCGCCCTCGCCGCCGACGATCGTGTTGGCGTTCGCGTCGCCCGTGATGCGATCGTTGAAGCGGGTGCCGTCGATCCTTTCAATACCCGTGAATGCCACGCTGCCAGCGCCCCCCGGCCCGCCGCCGGTGGCGGTCCCGGCGGCGATATCCGCCACGATGCCGGTATCCGAATAGAAGAAATCGGCGAAGTCGAGCGTGTCGAACCCGGCGCCGCCGTCGACCGTGTCGTTGCCGTAGTTGCCCTCGGGCACGCCGCTGAAGAGGTCGAACACGTCGTCGCCGTCTCCGCCCAGCATGGAGTCGTTGCCGATGCCGCCGAAGATCCAGTCCGTATCGTCGCCGCCGTCGATGACGTCGTCGCCCTCCTCGCCGAAGATCTGGTCGAAGCCGGCGCCGCCCTGGATCGTGTCGTTCCCGGCTCTGGCGTAGATCGAGTTGTTTTCGTCGCCGCCGGCCAGGCTGTCGCCGCCCGCGGTGCCGATGATCGTCGGCCCCAGCCCGCCGTTGATGACGTAGACATCGGTGGCCGCGAGGCTGGGCGCGCCATCGAGGGTGGCGAGCAGGAACGCACTCGCCTCGCCGGTGCCGTCCATGTCCCAGTACAGCTCGCCGGTGTCGGTGTTGTAGATCAGCCGGTCGCTCGCATCGTGCGCGGTCGTCGCGCCCGCAGCGGCGTAGAACCGCCCGTCGCCCGCCGCGAAGTCGCCCGACGCCCCGGCACCGCTCAGCCACGTGCCGTCCAGCCGGACGCGATCCGTGCCCGAGGCGAAGTCGGTGATCTGATCGAGCTCCCTGGGCGCGAAGTGGTCCGCCCCTGTGCCGCCCGTCGACCTGCCGCCGCCGCCGGCCAGGGTGTCGTTTCCTGCGCCGCCTTCGAGCACAGACCGGTAGCTGCTGCCCATCAACAGATCGTGGCCGTCGCCGCCGAGCAGCGTGCTGTCCAGCACCCCGGCATGCAAGGTGTCGTTCCCGGCCAGCCCTTCGAGGCGGCCGCCGCCCCATCTGAGCCACATCTCGTTGGCGAGCCCGTTGCCGATGCCGGTCGCCATCCCCTCGCTCTCGTCGTTGTTGACGATCAGGTTCTCGAAGCCGTCCGCCAGCGTCCAGCCCATGTTCCTGGCTTCGACGGTGTCCACGCCGCCCGTGTCGATCAGCACGTCATTCGGGTTGTCGACAACGTAGTAGTCGTCTCCCAGCCCGCCGTCCAGCGTCTCGACCGAGGCATCCAGGTCGGCGAAGCGCGCGCTGTCGCCGTCGAGGGTGTCATTGCCATCCCCGCCGACGAGGTAGTCGGCGCCGTCGTTGTCGAACGGACTGCCACCGACCAGCAGATCGTCGCCGGCGCCGCCGTCCAGGCGGTCCGCGCCGTCGCCTCCGTCGAGCGCGTCGTTGCCGCCGCGGCCCTCGAGCGTGTCGTTACCGTTCCAGCCGATGAGGTAGTTGCCCGCCGCGTTGCCGACGAAACGGTCGGCGAACTGGGTGCCGTGCACGTCCTCGAGGTTGCTCACCGTCGCGCTGCCGATGCCGCCGCCCGAGACGGTGCCCGCGGCCAGGTCGACCGTGAAGCCGCTGGTGGCGAACCCTCCGCTCAGGATCAGGCTGTCACGGTCCGCGCCGCCGTCGAGGGAGTCGTTGCCGTAGCGGTCGGTGCCGGAGACGAGGAAGAAGATGTCCTGGCCGGTGCCGCCGAGCATGGTGTCGTTGCCCTGGAAGCCCTGCATCGTGTCGTTTCCGTCGCGTCCGTCCATGTACAGCGCGCCAAGGTTGGGGGCCATGAAGTCATTGAACGCGCCGCCGATCACCCGTTCGATCCCCCATACCGTGGCGGACCCCGTGCCGCCTTCGCCGCCGCCGGTTGCGGTGGTAGCGCCCAGGTTCACGCTCACGCCGCTCTTCGCTTGGCTGTAGTCGAGCGTGTCGATGCCCTCCCCGCCGTCGATGTAGTCGTTGCCCGGGCTCGACGCGCTGGTCGACATGTCGATCGTGTCGTTGCCGCCGCCCGCCAGCATGGTGTCGTCGCCGCCTTGCGCGGCGATATAGTTGCTGCCCGAGTTGCCGCGGATGATGTTGCTCAGGTCGTTGCCCTGCGCGCTCGCGTTCTGCGAGCCGATGAGGCTGAGGTTCTCGAGGCCCGCGCCGAGCGACCACGAGACTTCGGTCGTAATCGAGTCGATACCGTTGCTGTCGATAATGACGTCGCCCGTGCCCACGGTATAGATGTCGTCGCCAGCGCCGCCGTTCAACGTATCGGCACCGCCGAAGCCGTTGAGCTGGTCCCGGCCGCCGGTTCCGACCAGCGAGTTGGGCGCATTGTCGTTCGCGGTGCCCGGCGTGTTGTCGCCGAACAGCAGCCTGCTGCCGTTGGCGAATGTGATGTTCGACGTCGACAGGTGCTGCGGGTCGAGGCCCGTCAGGACGATGTCCTTGCTGCTGATGATGATGCGGATGCTCGCGCCTTCGTCCGCCACGCGCACATCGGCGGCCGAGATGCCGGCCTGGTCGAAATTCAGAATATCTGAATTCGGATTGAAGTTGATCGCCTGGTTGTCGACCAGCGCGCTGAACTGATATGTCGCCACTGCATTCCTCCACCCGGAATGAGAACTGCAGCAGTGTGCGGATTGCGCGAGGCGCAGTCGATCCACCGCCCAGCACAGTGGTACGGCGACGACGACGCGGCGGTAAATCCTTCCGCTAGATGATCAGAATGTCGGTAGCGATTACCGTGGGGTCGTCCTGCAGGGTGGCGATGATCTGCGACGCAGCGAGCCCGCTGCCATCGGGGTCGTAGTACAGCTCGCCGGTCGTCGTGTTGTAGACAATGCGGTCGGTCTCGTCATGGCCGGACTCTGCACCCGCCGCGGCGTAGAAGCGCGGATCGGCCGAGGCGTACCGCCCCAGCGGCCCGGCGGTCGGAAACACGTTGTCGTCGAGCACCAATTGGTCTGTCCCCGAGCGAAAGTCGGTGACCAGGTCGGCGGTTGCGCTCGGCGGCGCGAGGAACGGGTTCGGCGCGTCGTTGAAGACGAAGCTGTCGCGCCCTGCTCCGCCGGTGAGGATGTCGTTGCCGGTGCCGCTGCCGGAAACGGCGAAGGCGAAGCCGCCCTGCAGCCAGTCGTTTCCGTCCCCTCCGCGCAGGGTGTCGTTACCCTCCGCTCCCGTCAGCGTGTCATTGCCACCGGCGCCGTAGAGATTGTTGCCGACGTCGCTGCCGGTGATGCTGTCGTTGAACGCGCCCGCGTCGAGGTTCTCGATCGAAGCGAGGGTGGCGCTGCCGCTGCCTCCCGTACCACCGCCGGTCATGAAGCCGGCGCCCAGGTCCGCGACCACGGCGCTACGCGCGTTGGCGCCGAAGTCGATGGTGTCGGTGCCCTCGCCGCCGTCGATCGAATCCGCGCCGTAGCTGGCCTCGCCGCCGGTGGACATGTTGAACACGTCGTTGCCGCCGCCGCCGCTGATCGTGTCGTCACCGGCTCGGCCGTTAAGGACATTGCGAAGGTCGTTGCCGACGATGAGATTGTTCGCGCTGTTGCCGCCGCCTTCGACGGCGCTGCCGAGCAGGGTGAGGTTTTCGAATCCAGTGCCGAGATTCCAGCTTGCGGAACTGTTGACCTGGTCGATGCCGCTGGTGTCCGACAGCTTGTCGCCGGCGGAGACGAAGTAGGTGTCGTTGCCGCCGAAGCCCGACATCAGGTCGCGCCCGCTGGTGCCGGTCAGGACGTTGTCGCCGTTGTCGCCGGCCTGGCTCGGCGAGTCGTCGCCGAAGAGGAGCCGACTACCGTTGGCAAAGCCGACGTTCGAAGTGGCGAGCTGGAGCGGCGTGGTATTGAGGAGCAGGACATCCTTGCCCGCAAACGGGCCGCTCATTACCTGGACATGGGTATGCGCTCCCGACACCCGGACGCTCAGCTCGGCGGCCGAGATGACCGACTGGTCGAAGAGCAGAAAATCGTCGGTAGGACGGAAGGTGATGACCTGACCGTCCCTGAGGGCGCTGAATCTGTAGACAGCCATGCTCGCACTCTGCGCCTGCAGTCAGGCGAGTGCGATAGTCTCCCCGGCACTGTGACGTGCTGGCGACAGCATCCCCGGCCGCTGTCCGGTTCTCAGGTAACGAAGATGTCGGGGGCCGCGAGCCCTGGATTGCCCTGCAGCGTCGCAATGAGCTGCGCCGCGCCTCCGCCGCTGCCGTCCGCGTCGTAGTACAGATTTCCGTTGGAAGTGTTGTAGACGATGCGGTCGTTGGCGTCATGACCCACCGTCGCGCCCGCCGCCGCCCAGAAGCGCGCGTCGCCCGCGGAGAAGTTGCCGGCGGCGCCGAGCGCCGTCATCACCTGGTTCTCCATCAGCAGCCTGTCCGCCCCGCCGGCGAAGCCGATTACCGTGTCCGCGTTGGCCGTTCCCAGATGCTCGAAGACGAACGAGTCGTTGCCGGCATCGCCCTGCAGCCTGTCGTTCCCCGCGCCGCCCCACAGCGCGTCGTTGCCGTTGGAGCCGCGGAAGTAGTTCGCGCCGCCGTTGCCGACCAGCGCGTCGTCGAAATTGCCGCCGAGCGCGTTCTCAATGCTGGTCAGCGTCGCGCTGCCTGCGCCGCCATCGCCTCCTCCGTTCACCGTGCCCAGCACGAGGTGCACGGTCACGCCGCTGCGGGCGTTGTTTCCGAACTCCACGCTGTCGGTGCCATTGCCGCCGTCGATGACGTCGTTACCATAGCTCGACGTGCCGCCGGTAGACATGTCGAACACATCGTTCCCGTTGTGCCCGGACATCGTGTCGTTGCCGGCGCGCCCGTTGATGCTGCTGTTGTTGCCGTCGTTGCCCTCGATGATGTTGTCGAGGTTGTTGCCGTTCGCGGTAATTGACGCCGTACCGACCAGGGACAGGTTCTCGAAGTTGGCGCCGAGCGTCCACGACACATCGGTTCCCACGGTGTCGATTCCACCGTTGGCCGCCTCGATGAGTACGTCACCCGCGCTGGCGTCGTATTGGTCGTCACCCACTCCGCCAGCAAGCGTGTCCGTGCCGGTGCCGCCCCACAGCGCGTCGGCGCTGGCTCCGCCCACTATGGAGTCGTTTCCGTCGCCGCCGATCAGGTAGCCCCCTCCATCACCGCCTAGCAGCGTGTCGTTTCCGCCCAAGCCCTCGAGTGATGCGAAGCTGCTGCCCACGATCCTCATATGATTGTCGAGCTCGTTGCCGCTTCCCCCTCCAGCAGCCCGCAGGTTCTCGATGCCAGGTGCCAGGGTCCACCCGCCGTCGGTGACGGCGGTGTCGATGCCGCCGGCGTCCCCGGCGATCTGGTCGAACCCATCGACGTGGTATTCGTCGTTGCCCAGGCCGCCATCCAGCAGGTCGGCGCCATCGCCGCCGACCAGGGTGTCGTTGCCTCCCAGGCCGTTGATCGTGTCGTTGCCGAATGTGCCGCTCAGCGAGTCGTTGCCCGAGGTACCGTTGATAACCTGCCCCGACTCCTCGCCGTTGATCACCTCGATATCCGTGGCGGAAAGGGCCGGGGCGCCTTCCAGCACGCCGAGGCTCCATGCGTTTCCTTGGTTGCCCCCGGAGTAGTACCAGAGCTCGCCGGTTGTGGTGTTGTAGACAATGCGGTCGCTGGCGTCGTGCGCCGTCCCGGTGGCCGAAGCCCAGAAGCGGGCGTCGCCCGCAGCCCACCTGCCGTTCGCGCCGAGCGTGATCAGGTCATCGGCGTCGAGCACCAGCGTGTCGCCGCCGGTGGTGAAATCCGTGACTCGCGCCTGGCCTTCGCCGTATCCGCCTTCGTCGTCATAGATGAAGCGGTCGGCACCCGAGCCGCCGGTCAGGACGTTGTCCTCGTCGCCCGGTTCGATCGGGCTCGAGCCCGGGTCGAGGACGTCGTCACCCGCATCGCCGAACAGGTATCCCTCGCCTTCGACGGTGTCGTTGCCGGCGCCACCGCGGACCGAGTCGTTCTCCTGGAACTGATCGCCACTGTGGCCGATAAGATGGTCGTCGCCGTCGCCGCCGGACAGGGTGTCGTTCCCCGACCCACCGGAGAGGGTGTCATTGCCGCCCTGCCCCGACACGTAATCGTCACCATCCCCGCCTGACACCATCTCGTCGCCGGCTCCGCCGTGCAGGGTGTCGTTGCCGCCCATGCCGTGGATCGCGACGAAGGTGCCTCCATCAGCCACGTAGTCGCCGAAGTCCGTGAGGGAAACTTCCTCGATCCCGGTAAAGGTCGCGCGATCCCCGGCTATCGGGCCGTCCACCACGCCGACTGATGCGAATACGTTCACCGGACCGTTGGAGCCGGAGAAGTCCAGCCGGTCGTAGCCGTCGCCGCCGTCGATCGAATCCTGACCGAAGGGCCCGCCATGGGGCTGGCCCGTTGCGATGGTGTCGTCGCCCTCGCTGCCCAGCAGGGTGTCGTCGCCGGGGCCGTTGAACAGCAGGTCATGGCCGGCCCCGCCGTCCTGCAGGTCGCTGCCGCTGGCGCCGTCCAGGGTGTCGTTGCCCGCGAGCCCAAGGAGGGTGTCATTGCTGGCGCCACCCACGAGCGAGTCATTGCCCGTGGTACCGGTCTGACTCGTTCCCGACTGGCCGTTGACGACGGTGATAGCGCTCGCCGCGAGTGATCCGTTCTGCAGCGTGGCGATGAGCTGCGCGCTCCCCGCGCCACTGCCGTCGGCGTCGTAGTAGACGCGTCCGCTGGCGCTGTCGAAGACGATCCGGTCATCCGCATCGTGACCGGACACCGCGCCAGCCGCAGCCCAGAAGCGGTCGTCGTCGCTTGCGAAGGTACCCGAGCCGCCAATGCTTGCGAACACCTGACCGTCGAGCAACAGCCTGTCGACGCCCGAGTCGAAGCCGCTGATCAGGTCCGCGTTCGCTACCGTCGGCGCCACCGCATACTTAAATTCATCGAAGAAGTAGATGCCCCCGATCAGCGTGTCGTTGCCGCTCCCGCCGTCGAAATACCCCGATCCCTCGAGCAGGTCGTCGCCTTGGCCGCCGTCCAGCAAATCGATGTCGTAGCCTTCACCGCCGCCGCGGAGCGTGTCGTTGCCATCTCCGCCGAACAGCTCGTCATATGAATAGGCGCCGAGCAGCAAGTCGTTGCCACCGAGGCCTTCAAGATGAGCATGCTTGGAGTAGTTGGCATTGATGATATTGTCCTTGGCGTTGCCGATTCCGGTGATGCTGCTTTGGCCCTCGCCGTCGTACAGGATCAGATTCTCGAAGTCGTCGCCCAGTGTCCAGGTGTAGAACGCGTGCACCGCCAGCGTGTCGATGCCGCCAGCGTCGATGAGTACATCACCCGCCTGGTCGATGTGGTACACGTCGTTGCCGAGGCCGCCGTCCAGGGTGTCTTCGGTCGAGTTCTCCCAATAGCTGGCGCCATACAAGGTGTCGTCGCCGGCGCCGCCGAGCAGGAGGTCGGGACCGCTAAGACCGTTCCATGTCCTTCCGCCTTGGCCCTCGAGGAAGTCGTTGCCGTCGCCGCCCGCCAGCGTGTCGCTGCCGTCCACGCCTTTGATGGTGTCGTTGCCGCCCAAGCCGTTGATGCTGTCGTTGCCTTCGGTGCCGGTGAGCGAGTCGTTGCCGGCCGTGCCGGTGATCGCCTGTCCCGGCGGCGTCCCGTTGACCACTTCGAGGTCCGTGGCGACGAGTGCCGGCGCACCGGCGAGCGTCGCGATGACCTCCGCGCCGCCCGAGCCGTTCCCGTCGGCGTCGTACCAGAGCTCGCCGTTCGAGGTGTTGTAGATCACGCGGTCGCTGGCGTCGTGCGCCACGCCGTCCGCCGAGGCCCAGAACCGCGCATCGCCCTCGACAAAGGCGCCCGACACGCCAGTGCTTGCGAACCGGTTCCCGTCGAGCACGATGGTGTCGTCGATCGATGCGAAGTCGGCGATGTAGGCGCCGCGCAGTACTTCCATGAATCCCTGGACAAAAAACCGATCGGCGCCAGTTCCACCGCTCAAGACGTCCTGGCTGCCTCGGCTGTACAGGAAATCATCCCCGGCGCCGCCGTCCAGACTGTTCCAGCCATGGCTGCCAATGAGCGTGTCGTTCCCCTCGCCCCCCTCAGCGCGGCCCGTGTGGCCGTCTTGCGTCGTAACCTCGAGGAGATCGGCCCCCTCCATGCCCCGGATGGTTCCTCCTTCCCAGTGCCCAATAATGCTGTTGTCGAGGTCGTTGCCGGTGCCGTAGTTTGCCCCGGCGAGATTCTCCAGGCCGGCACCCAGCGTCCAGTCGGTCCGTTCCGCGAACACCGAGTCGATCCCGCCCGGATCCGCGAGGATCACGTCACCTTCAGAGACCCTGTACAGGTCGTCGCCCAGTCCACCGTCCAAGGTGTCGGGTGCGCCGTCCCCGTTCATGGTGCCGCTCGAGCTATATAGCGTGTCGTTGCCCTCGCCTCCGATCAACCGGTCCGAGCCTTCACGGCCATCCAGACTGTCGTCGCCGGCAAAGCCATGGATCGTGTCGTTGCCTTCCGTGCCGGCGAGCGAATCGTTGCCCGAAGTTCCCTCGATGACGCGCCCGGACGGGGTGCCGTTGATCACCTCGATGTCGGTTGCGGCGAGGGCAGGAGCGCCCTGCAGGGTCGCAATGAGCTGCGCCGCGCCCGATCCGTTACCGTCTGCGTCGTACCAGAGCTGCCCAGTGCTGGTGTTGTAGAGGACACGATCGTTGGAGTCGAACGCCGCTCCCGACTCGTGGGCAGAGAAACGCACGTCGCCAGCGAAGAAGACGCCGGAGTCTCCGATGCCGGCGTACGCGGCTCCGTCGAGAACCAGCTTGTCGCTACCGGAGGCGAAGCCGGTCACTTGGTCGGCATTGGCGAGGTCCGGGGCGGTCGAAAAGAGGAAGCTATCGGAACCGGTCCCGCCGATCAGGGTGTCGTTGCCCGTGCCGCCGTCGACGGTGTCGTTCCCACCACGGCCGTCGAGGTAGTTATTCGCG
>Ga0193752_1001724_pt1 | contig 17683 bp, 20 predicted proteins | sample H1c1metaG_FD_144924 | JGI IMG/M metagenome (GOLD analysis project Ga0193752, IMG submission 144924) | Soil microbial communities from a riparian zone of the East river system, Colorado, United States - H1c1 | ecosystem: Environmental > Terrestrial > Soil > Riparian zone | place: USA: East River...
GTACGTGCATAAGTCGCCTGCGCCCGACGACATATGCACGTACTCGTTGTCGACGCACCACACGCAATGCACGCCCAGCGAATGCGGGCCGGAGGCATCGAAATGGGTAATTTTTTTGGGATTTTCCGGCATGCTGATGTCCCAGATGTCGAAACCCGCCGGCGTCATGCCGCGGTCGCCGCGTATCTGATGCGCGACGTACATCATGTCGCCGCACACTTCGAGCGAATTCGAGCGCATTTTGTGGTGCGGCAACTCGGTTTGAACAATCACTTTGGGTTTCAACGGATCGGTCACATCCACTGCGGTGAAATTTTTCGGCGCGGCTTCGTGGCCCAGCCACATGATGCGGCGGCCGTCCTTGGTTTTTTGCATGCCCATGCCTTCGCCCACACCGCCGAAGCCGTCCAGCGTGTTGTGCGACAGCAATTTGAAATTGTATGAAAGCGTTTGCGATGCGTTGGTGCCGGGACTGATTGCTGCCTGTGCCATGACCTCTCCTGAGAAGATGGATTAAAACCGGTTTATCATAAGTATTTGTTTTTAAACAACTTTTTATTATAGGACTGAGGAACGTTGACGCGCCTCAGCCGAGCGTCACGCGCGCAAACTTGCGTTTGCCCACCTGTAACACGTATACGCCTGGTGCGAGTTTAAGCGACTTGTCGCTGACTTTACCACCGTCGATTCTGACGCCGCCCTGTTCGATCAGGCGTGTCGCTTCGGTTGTGCTCGAGGTCAGCGCGGCTTGTTTCAGCACTTGCGCAATCGCCAATCCGCCCGGCGCCGCAATGGTAATTTCCGGCATGTCGTCGGGCGCGCCGCCTTGTTTGAAGCGCGCTTCAAAGTCGGCGAGCGCCGCATCGGCCGCAGCCTTGCTGTGAAAGCGCGCCACGATTTCCTGCGCGAAGCGCACTTTGATATCGCGCGGATTAGCGCCGTCTTTCACGCTTTGTTTCCATTGACTGATTTCCGGCAGCGGCGCGAAAGACAGCAATTCGATATAACGCCACATCAAATCATCCGAGGCCGACATCAGCTTGCCGAAAATTTCATTCGGCGGTTCGTTGATGCCGACATAATTACGCAGTGATTTGGACATTTTGTTCACGCCATCCAACCCTTCCAGCAGCGGCATGGTGAGTATGCACTGCTGCGCCTGACCGTAATGCTTTTGCAGCTCGCGGCCCATCAGCAGATTGAATTTTTGATCGGTACCGCCGAGTTCGAGATCGGCTTTCAACGCCACCGAGTCGTAGCCCTGCACCAGCGGATATAGAAATTCATGTATCGCGATCGGCTGATTGCCTTTGTAACGCTTGGAAAAATCGTCACGTTCGAGCATGCGCGCGACAGTGTGACTGGCGGCGAGCTTGATTATGTCGGCCGCGTTCATTTTATCCATCCACGTCGAATTGAATACGACCTCGGTTTTTTCGCGATCGAGTATTTTGAAAACCTGCTCGGTATAGGTCTGCGCGTTTTTCACGACGTCTTCGCGCGACAGTGGTGGGCGCGTGACGTTCTTGCCGGTAGGGTCGCCGATCATGCCGGTAAAATCGCCGATCAGGAACAAAATGTGATGGCCGACGTCTTGTAACTGACGCAGCTTGTTAAGTAAAACAGTATGTCCGATGTGCAAATCGGGCGCCGTAGGGTCGAAACCGGCTTTCACACGCAGGGGGATCCCTTTTTTAAGCTTTTCAACAAGCTCGGCCTCAATCAGCAGTTCGTCGCAACCGTGGCGTATGGTTTCAAGCTGGAAATCCAGGTCCGGCATGAGAAATATTTGGCTTTTTAGTAAATTTTTGGGGTTGACCGGAGGACTAGTACTGCTATGCTTCGCGCTGCAAAAAATACAATAAACGTAAATAAATCATGCCTCAAGCGCACTTTCGCATTGTAGCGCAAATCGTATTCCGACTGCTTCGGAGCACAACTTTCCGGCGTTGGGCATTGGCGCTGGTGTTGCCGTTCGCCGGGGTGGTCACGGCTTTCGGCATCGCGCCGGATACGGTCACCGACACCGTCCCTCGCACCGACGTTATTGAAAATGTGATATTGCCGTCCGTGATGACAGTGGCTGAACCTGAAGCGCAGGCCTACTGGCGCGAAGAACGCGTGCAACGTGGCGACACCGTGGCTCGTCTCATTTCACGGCTGCGCATCAATGATGCCGATGCGACGGCGTTTCTGAACAGCGCGCCTGAAGCGCGCGCGCTGTTTCAATTGGTGCCCGGCCGCTCGCTGCACGCCGCGACCACCGAGGACGGCAAACTGCTGAGCCTGCACTATCTGCACGGTGAGCGCCTGCTCACCGTTGAGCGCGACGGCGAGACATTCACCGCCAGCGACACACCGGTGGAACTGGAAACGCGCGTGATGTCAGCGGCTGGTGAAATTCGCAGTTCGCTGTTCGCGGCGACCGATGCGCTGAACATTCCCGATGCGGTGGCCATGCAGATGGTCGAGTTATTTTCGACCGAAATCGACTTTCACAAGGATTTGCGCAAGAACGACCGCTTCACCGTAGTCTACGAGGCGCTGCATGATCGCGGCGACGCGGTGGGCGCGGGCCGCGTGTTGTCTGCGGAGTTCGTCAATCAAGGACGCACGCTCAACGTGGTATGGTTCGAGACCAAACCCGGTGAGGGCGCGTATTACACCTTGGATGGGCGCGACATTCGCAAGGCATTCCTGCGCTCGCCGCTGGAGTTTTCGCGCGTCAGTTCCGGGTTTACCGCATCGCGTTATCACCCCATATTGCATGTGTCCACCGCGCATAAAGGCGTGGATTTTGTCGCGCCGATTGGCACCAAGATCAAGGCCACCGCCGACGGCATCGTCGATTTCGCCGGCGTGCAAAACGGTTACGGCAATGTGGTGATACTCCGGCATCAGACCAAGTACACCACACTCTACGCGCATATGTCGGGCTTCGCCTCGGGCATACAACGAGGCTCGCGCGTGCAGCAGGGTGATGTTATCGGCATGGTCGGCATGACCGGGCTTACTACCGGGCCGCATGTGCACTACGAGTTTCGCATCAACAATGTGCATCACGATCCATTGTCGGTGGCGATGCCCACGGCGTCGCCGATTGCACCGGAACACCGTCAGCAATTCCAGCAGGCTGCCGCACCGCTCGCACGCACCATGCATCTGCTGCGCGACGCAACACCCTCAACGTTCGAATAAGCCAAGGTAAGGGGCGCGGACGATGCCCCGGTTATTTATCGGGTTAATGTCCGGCACCAGTCTTGACGGTATCGATGCCGTCGCAGCGGCGTTCGACGACGGGCCGCAATTGCTGCACAGCCACTATCAAGCCTTCGAGCCGCCACTGCGCGAAGCCCTGCTTGCGCTGCAGGCGCCGGGCAGCGACGAAATTCACCGTGCCGCCATTGCCGCTAATCAGCTCGCACATGCCTACGCGTCGGCGGTTCGTCTGCTCCTCAACCACGCGTCGCTGGAAGCGCGCGACATCGAAGCCATCGGGTGTCATGGCCAGACCATACGCCATCGGCCCGATGCCGGTTACACCACGCAACTGGTCAACGCGGCATTGCTTGCGGAGCTGAGCGGGATCACGGTGATTAACGATTTTCGCAGCCGCGATATTGCTGCGGGCGGACAGGGCGCACCCTTGGTGCCGGCCTTTCATCATCAGATGTTTCATGCGCCAGCCGAACATCGGGTGATCGTGAATATTGGTGGCATCGCAAATATTACTAATCTGCCACCGACAAGTCCGGTAACCGGATTTGATTGCGGGCCGGGCAACACGCTGATGGATGCGTGGATCAACGCACATCTGGGCCACACCTACGACGAGAACGGGGCATGGGCTGCTGGTGGAAGCTTGTGCTCACATGTGTATAAACAATTAATTAAAGATAAGTTTTTTCTGCAAATGCCGCCCAAGAGTACGGGCCGCGACCACTTTCATCTGGATTGGGCGCGAAGGGCACTGATCGGCACTGAAACGCCACAAGATGTGCAAGCAACGTTGCTTGAGCTGACTGCCCAGGGCATTGCGCAGGCGATCGACAAGTATTGTTCAGGGGTACAAGCGGTATTCGTGTGCGGCGGCGGCGCACACAACCCTACCTTAATGACACGCCTGACCCTGCTTTTGCCGGGACGCCGCGTCGCCAACACGGCAGCGCTTGGCGTCAGCGCCGATTGGGTGGAAGCGCTCGCTTTCGCTTGGCTGGCGCGTCAAACCTTGCTGCGCCAACCGGGCAACGTACCTACCGTCACTGGCGCGAAAGGCGCTCGCGTGCTGGGCGCAATCTACCCCGCCTGATACCAGCGCCATCCGGAGCGGACGTAAAAATACGGTCGCGCGCGGTGTACGGATCGAACCCATCTGGCCCGGCTTTTGAAAGCCGGCGCTCACTCTGAGCAAGGCATGCCAGTCCTCGGCGTTTAACTAAAACAGACCGGCGGCAATTGTTCGCAGAAAACTTTTGCTTGACAGCAAAAATATTGCAGAGCAACATTTCAACCATGGTAACTGGAATGTGTAGTCTTGCGAGTGAAATTAAATGCTCATTTATGATTTTGACAATCTATTAAATAATTTATTGTTTAAAAACAAATATTTATGATTACTCATTCTAACGCCGTGCCTAGCGGTATAGAAATCCTAGGGAAGTACAGTTCAGGATTTTCTGATATCCTGGACCCCAAGGCCCTCGATTTTGTTGCACAGCTTTCAAGGCAATTTGAGAACCGGCGCCGTGACTTGATGGCCGCGCGCGCCACGCGCCAAGCGGAATTCGACGCGGGCAAACTACCCGGCTTTTTGCCGGAAACGCAGCACATCCGCGACGGTAAATGGGCGGTGCCCGCCGCGCCCACGGACCTGCAGGACCGCCGCGTCGAAATCACCGGCCCTACCGACCGCAAAATGGTGATCAACGCGCTGAACTGCGGCGCCAACGTGTTCATGGCGGATTTTGAAGATTCAAATTCGCCGACGTGGGACAACATGATCGACGGTCAGATTAATCTGCGTGATGCGAATAACCGCAGCATCACGTTCGCGAATCCCGACGGCAAGCAATATCGCTTAGATGACAAGATCGCCACCTTGCTGGTGCGCCCGCGCGGCTGGCACCTGCTGGAAAAACACGTCCTGATAGACGGCGCACCGGTCTCGGGGGCAATTTTCGATTTTGCGCTGTATTTCTTCCACAACGCAAAAACGCTGCTGGCAAAAGGATCGGGGCCTTATTTTTACCTGCCGAAGATGGAAAGCCATCTGGAAGCACGGTTGTGGAACGATATTTTCGTGATGGCGCAAAAAGAGCTCGGCATTCCCTTGGGCGCCATCAAGGCTACGGTACTGATAGAAACGGTACTCGCGGCATTCGAGATGGAAGAAATTCTTTATGAACTGCGCGAACATTCTTCCGGCCTCAACATCGGCCGTTGGGATTATATTTTTAGTTGCATTAAGAAATTTCGCTCCAACAAGGATTTCTGTCTGGCCGATCGCGCGCAGGTGACCATGACAGCACCGTTCATGCGCGCCTACGCACTGCTGCTGGTCAAAACCTGCCACAAACGCAACACCTTTGCGATGGGCGGCATGGCGGCACAGATTCCGATCAAGAATGATCCCGCAGCCAACAACGCCGCGCTGGAAAAAGTGCGTGCCGACAAATTGCGCGAAGCCACCGACGGCTGCGATGGCACCTGGGTCGCGCATCCCGGACTCGTAGGCATTGCCAAAACCATCTTCGATGAGCACATGCCGTCACCCAATCAGTTACACAAACAACGTGACGACGTAAAAGTCACGGCACAAGACCTGCTTAATTTCCAGCCGGAGCACCCTATAACCGAAGCGGGTCTGCGCAACAACATCAGCGTCGGCATTCAGTATATTGGTGCGTGGCTGGCCGGCAATGGCTGCGTTCCGGTTTACAACCTGATGGAAGATGCAGCGACCGCGGAAATTTCGCGTTCCCAAATCTGGCAGTGGATACGCAGCCCCAAGGGCACACTCGATGACGGGCGGAAAATCACCGAAGCATTGTTTCGGCTATGGCTGCCGGAAGAACTCGCCAAAGTACGCGTGCTGCTGGGCGAGCAAGCGTGGAAAGCGGGCCAATACGAGGAAGCGGCCAGACTGTTTGATGAAATCACCACGGGTGCATACGTCGAGTTTCTGACGCTGCCAGGCTACGACAAGCTGACGGCTGATCTGAATATCGCCGCAGCCGCTTGATCACGAAAATTGTTCTCAAAAACACCGACTGAGATGCGCGATTTCAACCGGTTTGCTGACGATCCGATATGCAATTCACTCAGATCGGACGCACTGCGGGGCCGTATGATTCAGAATTCGGCCTCGAGTTCGTCGATATCGTCGGCTTCAAGCTTGGCGGCGGCTATCCATTCCTGCATAGGCGCCAGTGACACAATGCGCGCGCAGTACGCGGCAGATACTTTGTCGAGCGTAACGTCGTAAGTCATAAATCGTGTCACGACCGGCGCATACATGATGTCGGCTACGCATAACTTCTTACCAAACAAAAAGGGGCCGCCGCTCGCCTTCAGGCAATCGGTCCAGATAGCTGTGATGCGCTCAATGTCCGCCTGCGCGCGCGCCCACACTTTGAATTTGGGGAAATGCCCCTTGAGATTCATCGGCAGCGCCGAGCGCAGGGCACTGAAGCCCGAATGCATTTCGCCACAAATTGAACGGCAGTGTGCGCGTTGGGCGCGATTTTTCGGGAAAAGACCCGCGTTGGGACGCACTTCATTCAGGTATTCCGCGATCGCCATGGTGTCCCACACAGAGATCCCGTTGTGTTCAAGGCACGGCACCAAAACGGACGGTGCAAGCAACAGAATCTCCGCGCGTGCTGCAGCATTGTCAGACGAGATCATTAACTCGGTAAACGGCAGTCCGGAGAATTTGGTCAGCAACCATCCGCGTAATGACCATGACGAATAATTCTTGCTGCTGATGGTGAGCGTAGCCGTGGCCATGGAAAACATCCTTTCGTGTCTAGCGGTTCGCCGAATGGTGAGGGTCGCACGCGTCGGCATTCACGATATTGGCATGCATATTGCGTGCCTGAATGTCAGATATTGCGCAATCAAGGTGAATTTTTAGCATGATATACCAAGCGTATCAGGCCTATGCAGACGTTATGCTGCCGGTTCATTGCATAGCAAGGTCGGTGATTGCGACCTGCGATAGGGCGCGCCGCGCAGTGAATGGGGCCGTTTCGGTGCGTCGCGTTGCGGCTGCCAACCAACTCGTCGCTTTGGCGCGGCTCACGCACAAACGCCCCGCTTTCGACATTCTGGCGGTAACGGTAGGGGACCGTGAGATTGCGGTCACGGAATCCGTGGTCGAACGCACGGCATTCTGCAGCCTGCTGCATTTTAAGAAGGAGGGCTGTGCGGCGCAACCCAGGGTGCTGCTGGTGGCACCCTTGTCCGGTCACTTCACAACGCTTTTGCGCGGCACCGTGCAAACCCTGCTGCGCGATCACGATGTCTATCTCACGGACTGGCACAACGCGCGCGACGTGTCCCTGATGCACGGACAGTTTAATCTCGACGATTTCATTCAGCACATCATTCAGTTCCTCGAAATACTGGGCGCGGGCGCGCATTTAGTGGCAGTTTGCCAGCCCACCGTCGCTGCGTTGGCGGCGGTCGCGCTAATGGCCGCCGACAACAACCCGGCGCAGCCGGCCACGATGACATTGATGGCCGGCCCAATGGACACGCGGATCAATCCAACCAAGGTCAACGAACTCGCGACCAGCAAACCGATCGAATGGTTTGAGCGTCACCTCATCGGTATCGTGCCGCTGCGCTATGCTGGCCGATTGCGTCGGGTTTATCCCGGTTTCGTTCAGCTTGGCGCATTCATGAGTATGAATCTTGAGCGTCACACTAAATCTTTCGCCGATCTTTACCGCCATCTGAGTCACGGGGACATCGAAAAAGCAGAGCCTATCCTGACTTTCTATCACGAATACTTTGCCATGATGGACCTGCCGGCTGAGTTCTACCTGCAGACCATCGCCGCGGTGTTTCAGAAGCACCTGCTGCCCAAGGGAAAACTCACTTTCCGCGGGCGCCTGGTCGAGCCGCGTACTATTCGTCGCACGGCGCTGCTAACGGTTGAAGGCGAAAAGGACGATATATGCGCGGTAGGCCAAACACTGGCAGCACAGGATATGTGCAGCGGCATTCGTCCTTACATGAAGGAACATCACATGCAGCCGGGGGTTGGTCACTACGGCGTGTTCAATGGCCGCCGCTGGGAAACCCAAATCTACCCGCATCTGCGTGAATTTATCCACTCTCATGAATAAAGCCACTATTAAAGGAGCCCGCCATGCTGGATAAAACAAAAACACTGTTTTCGCACGTAAAGCCGGGGGACACCGAATTTCGAAGCGACGGATTGCGAAATTTTTTTAAGTACCGCGATCTCGGCATCGCTGAAGCAACCCAAGGCAAAGTACTTGCGCAACTGGTCACGGCCGATGCTGCGCCGGAAAAAGGCACCGGGTGGCACCGCCATGACGCGGAATTCCATATCGTTCTGATGCTCAAGGGTTGGGCGAAGTTCATGTACGAAGACCGCGAAACCCTGGTAGCGGCAGGCGATTGCGTGCACCAGCGCCCGGGGATCGCGCATTACCTCTTCGACTATTCGCCCGATATGGAATACTTGGAAGTCGTCGGTCCCGCCGATTTCACCACGATAGATGTCGCAGGCCCGTGCGCAGTACCGGCACCCAGGCCGTGGTAAAAGGCAAGACCGCGCTGGTCACGGGATCAACCAGCGGCATCGGACAAGGCATCGCCGAAGCGCTTGCCAATACGGGCGTGAATATCGTGCTTAATGGGATGGGATCGATAGCGGATGCAGAGGCGTTGCGCGCGCGGCTATCAAGTGAACACGGCGTCACAGTTCGCTATAGCGACGCCGACATGAGCAAGCCCGACACGATAGAAGCAATGATGAAGGAAGCTATCGCCGAGTTCGGCGCCATCGATATTCTGGTCAACAACGCGGGTATCCAGCACGTTGCGCCCATCGATGAGTTTCCGGTGGATAAATGGAACTCGATCATCGCGATCAATCTGGTCGCAGCCTTCCATACGATTCGCCATGCGCTGCCCGGGATGAAACAGCGCCGATGGGGACGTATCATCAATATTGCTTCAGCACATGCCCTGGTTGCGTCCCCCTTCAAATCTGCCTATGTTGCCGCTAAACACGGCGTGGCAGGTCTTACCAAGACGGTCGCGCTCGAAGCGGCGGAGTTCGGCATCACGGCAAATGCAATTTGCCCCGGTTATGTGTTGACGCCGTTGGTCGAAAAGCAGATTCCCGACACCGCGAAAGCACGCGGCATCAGCGAAGCCCAAGTGGTCAATGATGTGCTCCTGGCCGCGCAACCGACCAAACAGTTCGTGACCGTAGCGCAAATTGCAGCACTCGCCTCCTATCTGGCCAGCGACGTCGCGGCTTCTATCACAGGCGCCATCATGTCTATAGACGGAGGCTGGACCGCGCATTGATGCTTCGGCGCGTAACAGCAAAGCGTTCAGGCAGGGCAGATGCGGACTGGGCACAAAAAAAAACGGCTGGCGCCGCTTTTTTTTGCCTGCAATTCGAAACTTACGCCGAAAACGATGACCCGCAACCGCAGGTGGAAGTGGCATTCGGATTTTTGATCACGAATTGCGCACCCTCGACATTTTCCTGGTAATCGATTTCGGCACCCATCAGGTACTGCAAACTCATCGGGTCCACCAGCAGCGTTACGCCAGCCTTGTTAAGCGAAATATCGTCATCGCTCACGGTCTCTTCAAACGTAAAGCCATACTGAAAGCCGGAACAGCCGCCCCCGGTAACGAACACGCGCAGCTTGAGATCGGGATTACCTTCCTCATCGATCAGGCTCTTGACCTTGTTCGCTGCGTTGTCGGTGAAAACCAGCGGATCGGGCCTCATTTCCGCAACCGGTTCGGTAAAGGATTCAGTAATGGCGTTCATGGCTTGCTCCTGAGTACTACAATATTGGGACAGTATCGCTAAAAATCAATAGTTTATCGCAGCAGCTGTCACTCGGACGTGGCGGACTTGAGCTGCACCACTTTTTCGGACTGCACTTCGGCTTCACAAACCAACATACCCTGAACTACGGCGCCGCCATGAATTTCAAGCCGGCGGTAATGCACGTCACCCGCGACATGCGCTTTGGGTTGCAGATCCAGCGTTTCGCGGGCGTGTATCGGTCCGCTGACGCGGCCATTCACAATCACGTGATTCACGCGAATTTCACCAACGACCTCCGCCTGCTCCGATATCACCAGCATGCCCGGCTGCTCGCCCGCCGACACCACATTGCCGTGAACGCGGCCATCGACACGCAAGCCCCCGGAGAAACTGATGTTGCCTTCCAGGGTGGTGCCCGCGCCGATCAGCGAATCGATGCGACTCTGTGGTTTTGTAGACCCCTTGGCTCCAAACATGTTCCGCTCCCCTATGAGATGTTGACGGATTTCGTCAGTTTAGGCGCACTTGCACCATTTTGATATACCCTCACTTGCACGGTCTTGACGACCGCGCCCGGAGCAATTTTAAAGACACCTTCAACCCGCTGAAAAGACTTGAAATTAAGCTGGTATTCGCGCATTTTCCCATCGGCGACCGGCGGCAGCGCCAGGACGATCTTTTCCGCGCCCTGAAGGGCGCTCACCACGATTTGCACATGCCCCAGAAAATCTGCCGGGCGTTGCCCGCCTTGCACCAGCAGCACGCGGTACTTGAACTCGCCCGGCACCGCGTCAGGCTCCACCTTGAGGCGGCCGAGCGCTATGGCGTCGTCGTGCCCCGCCGCCGGCAGCAGCGATTGAAAAAACGCAAGATCGTCCTTGAGCGTGGCGTTTTCGTTGGAAAGCATCTTGACCTGCTTCGCCAGGTCGCCATAAGTCACCGATTCGATCTGGCGCTGACTTTCGGCTGCCGCGAGCTTGGTGCGTATATCCGCGATTTCGGCGGCCTGCTTGACGGTTAGTTCGTTGAGCCGCTTCATCTCACCTTCGATTTCGCTTTTACGGAATCCGGCGAACTCGCTGCCGAAATGATACGTGGCCCAGCTTGCGCCGAGCACCGCTAGCGCCACGCCGCCGAGCAAAATCCAGCGCATATACCAAGGCATGTGGGCACGCACGGCGACGCGCGGCGCGTTCACACCAAAGCGATTCATCAGTGATTTGAGCCGGATTTTCAAAAACTATTGCGCGCGCTGGCAACTAAGGCAGCAGCGCGACCTGTTGCAACCCGGTAGTCTCTGGTAAACCGAACATGATATTCATGTTCTGTACCGCCTGCCCGGCTGCGCCCTTGACCAGATTGTCGATCACAGACAACACCACAGCAGTATCGCCGCCACTATCACTTTGGGGGCGATGAACGGCGATACGGCACAGATTCGTGCCGCGCACGGAACGCGTATCGGGATGCGAACCCGCAGGCATCACATCGACAAAGGCCTCGTTGGCGTAGCGCTTCTCGAACAGCTCCTGCAAATTGACTTCTTTGGTGAGTCGCGCATAAAGCGTGGCATGTATGCCGCGGATCATCGGCGTCAGGTGCGGCGTAAAAATCAGTTTCACTGGTTTGCCTGCCATCTGCGTGAGGCCCTGCGTGATCTCGGGCAAATGCCTATGCCCCGCTACGCCGTAGGCCTTGAAGTTGTCGGCGGCTTCGGCGAGCAGGGTATGCACTTCCGCTTTGCGTCCGGCACCGGACACGCCCGATTTAGCGTCCGCGATCAGATGTTCTATGTCCACCACACTGGCTTCGACCAGCGGCAGGAAGCCCAGTTGCACCGAAGTGGGATAACAGCCGGGATTCGCCACGATACGTGCGCCGGCGATTTTTGCCCGATTCAATTCCGGCAGACCGTAAACAGCTTCGGCCACCAACTCGGGACAAGCGTGCGGCACGTTGTACCACTTCTCCCACAGCGCTATATCTTTGATACGAAAATCCGCAGCCACGTCTATCACGCGCACACCGGCCTTCACCAGCGCGGGCGTGTCTTTCATCGCAATGCCGTTGGGCGTGGCGAAAAAGACCAAATCACATCGGTCGAGCGCGGCAGCCGCAGGTTCCACAAATTTGAGGTCCGTCCAGCCGCGCAGATTGGGAAACATCGCGGCGACCGGCATGCCAGCTTCCGAGCGCGAAGTGACTGCAGTGAGCGTGGCGTTGGGATGCTGCACCAGCAGTCGCAACAACTCTACACCGGTATAGCCGGTGCCGCCAACGATGCCAATATTGATTACTTTCTGCGTCATGGTTGCCTCTGCCTGAGGGTCGCGTCCTGTTTCCGTGGAATTTGGACATCAAAAACAACAAAGCTGCTTCGATACGACAGGTCGGCTTAAACAACAAAGCCGCCCTGTGACGGCGGCTTCGTAGCATAAAGCGTTGCGTTACTGCGATTACCGCTTGGAGAATTGCTTGCGGCGGCGCGCCTTGCGCAAACCGACTTTTTTTCGTTCGACTTCGCGTGCATCGCGCGTCACTAGGCCTGCTTTTTTGAGCGGAGGCTTCAGCGCCGCATCGTAGTCGATCAGCGCGCGCGTGATGCCATGACGCACTGCACCCGCCTGCCCGGATTCACCGCCGCCGATGACGTTGACGTTGATATCGAAGCGGCTGACGTTGTCGGTAAGCACCAGCGGTTGCCGCACAATCATACGGCCCGTTTCACGCGAAAAAAACTCATCGACAGGTTTGCCATTGACAACGATGTCGCCCTTGCCTGCCTTGATGTAGACCCGTGCCACCGCGCTCTTGCGGCGGCCTGTTCCATAGTTGCTTTGCACTGCCATGTGATATCGCCTCGATAATTACGCAATCAAAACTGCAGTTGTTTGGGTTGTTGCGCTGTATGCGGGTGCGCTTCGCCGGCATAAGCTTTCATCTTGCGCAACATGGCATAGCCCAGCGGGCCCTTGGGCAACATGCCCTTGACGGCTTTTTCAAGCACGCGGCCGGGATGAGCCGCATGCATGTCCTCAAATGCGATGGTACGAATCCCGCCCGGGTACCCGGTATGCCTGTGATACAGCTTGCCCGACGCCTTATTGCCAGTGACGCGCAGCTTGTCCACATTAACTACGACGATATAATCGCCAGTGTCCACATGCGGGGTAAATTCGGGCTTGTGTTTGCCACGAAGACGGTGCGCGATTTCAGCCGCCAGCCGGCCCAACACTTTACCCGCTGCATCGACGACATACCAATCGTGCTGCGCGGTTTCTGCCTTGGCATTAAATGTTTTCATCGAAAATCCTGTTTCTTTGCTTGGTGTTGCCCGTGTTGCTGCTTATGAATACTCATTGCCGCCCTAAAGGGAACCGTGAATTGTATTAGAAATCAGGGCGCTATGTCAAATAAGGCGACGTCGATCAAGCTAATGTCCACACACCAAAAAAATAACAAAAAATCATTTAAAAACAAATAGTTAATGAATACATGGCTAATCACGAACATGCTGACCTCCTGGTTGATTCCACCCGGCTGCTTGCTGTTGCTGGCCGCGTGGGGAGGGTGGTGTCTGCGCAAACACCCGCGATCCGGCGCCGCACTGCTGGGGCTATCGTTGGCGGCACTTTGGGCACTGTCAATGCCGTGGTTCGCGCGTACACTGCTGCAAGCCATTGAACCCGAGCCCGCTGATCCGCTACGCGCACCGCCGGCACAGGCGATCGTGGTGCTGGGCGGCGGAAAGTATCACGCCGCACCCGAATATGGCGCCGACACCGTCAGCGAAGCGACCCTAGTACGTCTGCGCTACGCGGCCCGTCTGCAGCACCAAACCGGTAAGCCGGTGCTGGTGAGCGGTGGCAGTCCGGAAGGCGGCCCGCCGTCCGAAGCACAGGTGATGAAAGCGGTACTTGAAAACGAATTCAAGGTTCCGGTTACGTGGGCAGAAACGACGTCGAACAATACGCTGGAGAACGCCCGTGCCAGCCGCGCTATACTCGCGCCGCTGGGGATCGCACGCATTTATCTGATCACCCACGCTTGGCATATGCCGCGCGCGCAACGCGTTTTTGCGCGCGCCGGCTTTGAGGTGGTGCCGGCACCCACCCATTTTGCGACCAGCGTCCAGCTGACACCGCGGGATTTCATGCCGCACGCAGCCGCCTTGCATGACAGCAGCCACTTTTTTCACGAAATTCTGGGGCTAGCCTGGTATCGGCTAAAATCTGCCGGTACCTAAAAGGAATCGCCCATGAAAGCACGCATCAAATGGCTGGAAAACGTCGCCTTCGTCGCCGAATCCGAAAGCGGCCACGCGATGATAATGGACGGTGCGCCCGAAGGCGGTGGACGTAACCTTGGCCCGCGCCCGATGGAAACGGTGTTGATGGGTACCGGCGGCTGCACCGCTTATGATGTGGTACACATCCTCAAGAAATCACGCGCAGACGTGACCGATTGCGTGGTGGAAATCGACGCCGAACGTGCCGCCGAAGACCCTAAAGTCTTCACCAAAATTCATTTTCACTTCGTGATAACCGGCAAGCATCTCAAAACGCAACAGGTCGAGCGCGCGGTACATCTATCGGCGGAGAAGTACTGCTCGGCATCGATCATGCTGGGCAAGACCGCTGCGATTACGCACGATTTTGAGTTGCGCGAAGCATAGCTGTTGGCCGGCGCTACAGCCAGTACGCGGTTTCCGTCATCACTTTCGATGCTGCCTTCATCGCGGCCTTGACCGGTGCGGGCAATTCTCGCTTCATCGTCGCGCATTTGTTCCACAATCGCGCGGCTCTTCTGGTCGTCCGCCGGCAACCGTTCGAGATGACCTTCAAGATGAAGCACTACCTGCCGCTCGGTTTCGGCGAGAAACCCCAGGTTCCACCTGTCGCCGAGCAAGCCCGATACTGCGCCTATCGCGAATGACCCGGCATAAAACAATGGATTCAACACACTCTTGCCGCCGCCCAATTCGGCGATGCGCCGCTCGGTCCACGCCAGATGCTCGGTTTCTTCCTGTGCAGCGTGTTCCAGCGCCTGTTTCGCCGACACATCGCGCGCGGTCAGCGCCTGGCCTTGATACAACGCCTGCGCGCAAACTTCACCGCTGTGATTGACGCGCATCAGTGCCGCCGCCTGCCGGCGCTGCGCTTCATCGAGCGGCGCGTCCGTTAACGCGTCTCCGGGAACCGCACGCAACGTCTGCGCCGGCGCAAATAACGTGCGCAGACCTTTGTCAAAACCGACGATGAATTTATCGATGCTGATCATGCGGGCATGCCGAACAGGCGCTGCAATTCGACACCCGGCTGCGGCGCGCGCATGAACGCTTCGCCGACCAGAAAACAATTTACCTTGCGCGAACGCATCAGTTCGACATCGTCGCGCTTGAGTATGCCGCTCTCGGTAACCACCAACCGGCCCGCGGGCACGCGATCGAGCAAGCCCAGCGTGGTGCCGAGCCTGGTTTCAAAGGTACGCAGATTACGATTGTTGATGCCGATCAGCGGCGTGTTCAGTTTCAGCGCAAGCTCGAGTTCGGGGCCATCATGCACCTCCACCAGCACCGCAAGCCCAAGGCTCATTGCCACCGACTCGAGTTCACGCAGGCGCGGCAGGTCCAGCGCCGCGACGATCAGCAGGATGCAATCGGCACCGGCCGCGCGTGCTTCGTATATTTGATACGGATCGATCATGAAATCTTTGCGCAGCACCGGCAGAGTGCACGCCTCGCGCGCGGCTTGCATGTGCGCGATGGTGCCCTGAAAAAATTGCTGGTCCGTCAACACCGAGAGGCAAGTGGCGTCATGCTGCTCGTAACTCCGGGCAATCAGCGCCGGTTCAAAATGTTCACGCAGCACACCTCTGCTCGGACTGGCTTTTTTGATTTCGGCGATGACAGCCGCTTGGCCCGCGGCGATTTTCGCACTTAATGCACCCACAAAATCGCGCGGCGCGGAGGCGCTATTGGCTGCCTGCTCAAGCTGCGCGAAGGGCGCGGCAAGCTTGGCAGCGGCCACTTCGGTTTGCTTGACAGCAATAATGCGCCGTAAAATATCTGACATAAAAAATCGTTTAAAAACAAATACTTACGTTATGTTAACGAGCGGCGCTGGTGTGCGCCACAAACTGATCGAGCTTTTTGCGCGCCGCGCCGCTAGCTATCGTTGCCAGTGCTTTCTTAACGCCATCGGCAAGCGACTCCGCAAGGCCTGCAACGTAAAGGCTCGCGCCCGCGTTGAACGCCACGATGTCACGCGCGGGGCCGTCGTTGTTATTGAGCGCCGCGAGTAACATCGCTTTCGAAGCGTCGATGCCATCGACTCTGAGTGCCGCCGCATCGCATGCGTTCAGGCCGACATCCGAAGGCTGCACATCGTACTCGCGCACCGCATTGTCTTTGAGTTCGCCGATCATCGTCGGGCCGCAGAGCGAAATTTCGTCGAGGCCTTCGCGGCCATGCACGATCATCACACGGCGGCTGCCCAGCCGTTGCAGCACACGCGCTTGTATACCGACGAGGTCGGGATGAAACACGCCCATCACCTGTTGCTTCGCGCCGGCCGGGTTGGTGAGCGGGCCGAGGATGTTGAAAATCGTTTTCACGCCGAGTTCGCGGCGCACGGGTGCGGCGTATTTCATCGCGCTGTGATGGTTGGGCGCGAACATAAAACCCACACCCACGTCATTGATCGATTGGGCAACTTGGTCGGGCGGCAGATTGATGTTGGCGCCCAGCGCTTCGAGTACATCGGCGCTACCGGATTTGCTCGATACCGAACGTCCGCCGTGCTTGGCGACTTTCGCACCCGCTGCTGCCGCAACGAACATCGCCGCCGTTGATATATTGAAGGTGTGCGCCGCGTCGCCGCCGGTGCCGCAGGTATCGATCAGGTTCGGTGTATCGGCCACCGGCACCTGGGTCGCGAACTCGCGCATCACTTGTGCCGCAGCGGAAATTTCACCGATGGTTTCTTTTTTCACGCGCAAACCGGCGATGATGGCGGCGATCAGTGGTGCAGACACTTCACCGCTCATAATCTGGCGCATCAGTGACAGCATTTCTTCGTGAAAAATTTCACGATGATCGACGATCCGAGCAAGCGCTTCCTGCGGCGTCATTATTTTCTTTCCAGAAAATTTTTCAGCATGGCGTGGCCGTGCTCGGTGAGTATCGATTCCGGGTGAAACTGCACGCCTTCGATGGGTAGCGTTTTGTGACGCACGCCCATGATCTCGCCGTCGTCCGTCCATGCAGTGATGTCGAGACAATCCGGCAGGCTTTCGCGCTCGATCACCAGCGAGTGATAACGCGTCGCCTGAAATCCGCCGGGCAACCCCGTGAATACGCCGCTGTCGCGATGGCGTATCTCCGAGGTCTTACCGTGCATCACTTGTTTGGCGTGGACGATCTTGCCGCCGAACGCCTGGCCGATGCTCTGGTGACCAAGGCACACGCCGAGTATCGGCACTTTGCCCGCAAAGTGTTTGATCGCCGGCACTGAGATGCCCGCTTCATTGGGCGTGCACGGCCCCGGCGACACGACAATGCGCGCGGGATTCAGCCGCTCTATACCTTCGAGGGTGATATCGTCGTTGCGGAATACCTGTACGTCTTCG
>Ga0193752_1001725_pt1 | contig 17681 bp, 12 predicted proteins | sample H1c1metaG_FD_144924 | JGI IMG/M metagenome (GOLD analysis project Ga0193752, IMG submission 144924) | Soil microbial communities from a riparian zone of the East river system, Colorado, United States - H1c1 | ecosystem: Environmental > Terrestrial > Soil > Riparian zone | place: USA: East River...
TCATCGCGGAACAGTTCGGCACCCTGGCGCGCCTGTTTGCGGACCGCATCGACCTGGGGCTCGGCCGCGCTCCGGGAACGGATCAGCTCACGGTCCAGGCCCTGCGAACCTCACCTGCCGCGGCAGAGGCTTTTCCGCAGGACGTGCTCGAATTGCAGTCGTATTTTGAACCGGTCGAACCGGGCCAGCGCATCCAGGCGGTGCCGGCGGCGGGAACACGGGTGCCATTGTGGATTCTGGGTTCGAGCACGTTCGGCGCGATGCTCGCCGCGGAGCTCGGACTGCCGTATTCATTCGCGTCGCATTTCGCGCCGCAGCTGCTGTTGCCCGCGTTGCAGATCTATCGCAGCCGCTTCAAGCCCTCGCGCCAACTCGACCAGCCGTACGTCATGGTCGGCGTGAGCATCATCGCTGCCGAGACTGACGACGAAGCCCGCCGGCTGTTCACCACGCAGCAGATGTCGTTCACGGACATGTTTCGCGGCGCGCGGGGCTTGAGCCAGCCGCCGATCGATGAGATCGACACTTACTGGTCGCCGGCGGAAAAGGCGCAGGCAATGCAGATGCTGGCGCGCTCCATCGTCGGGTCTCGACAAACGGTGCGTGCGGGGATCGACTCGCTCGTGGCCGAGACCGCCGCCGACGAATTGATCGTCGTCTCCGATGTCTACGAACACGCCGCGCGGCTGCGCTCCTTTGAGCTGATTGCATCGCGGTAGGGCGATGCGGTTACCCGTGGCCGAACGCCGGCGGATTCATTAGCATGCCCTCCCGCAAATCGAACCGAGAGGGATCCTCAATGAAGTTCAAGACCTTATTCGCCGGCATTGCGCTCGGAGCGCTCGCCACCGCCGCCGGTGTCAGCTTCGCGGCTACGAACCAGAAGAGCGTGGCGGCCATCGAACAAGCGGTCGCCGGCAGCTGGCGCAGCGCCGATGCCAAGGAGCGCGATGCGTTCCGCCACCCGGTCGATGCGCTCGAGTTCTGGGGCCTGAAGCCCGGCGCCACGATCCTCGAGATACAGCCGGGCGGCGGCTGGTGGACCGAAATTCTCGCGCCCTACGCGCGCGCCAACAAAGGCGAGTTCTATGCGACGGCCGCCGATCTCGCCGATCCGAAGCTGTCCGAGAACGCCAGGAAGGGCCGCGCCAGCTTCGCGGCCAAGTATGCCGACGCCGCGGTATACGGCAAGGTCAACCTGGTCGACTGGGGAGCCAATGCCGCGGCGCTGCCTGCTAACAAGTTCGACTTCGTCATGTTGACGCGCGGTTTCCATGGCTGGATGAACGGCGGATCGGTCGACAAGAATCTCGCCAACGTGTTCCAGGCGACGAAGCCGGGCGGCGTGCTCGCGATCGAACAGCATCGCGCCAAGCCGGATCAGGATCCGTCGGTGTTCAATGGTTACGTGCCCGAGCAGACCGTGATCGACGCGGCCACCAAGGCCGGCTTCAAGCTCGACGGAAAATCGGATATCAATGCGAACGCCAAGGACACGAAGGATCACCCGTTCGGTGTCTGGACGCTGCCGCCGACCCGTCAGTCGTCGGACGACGGCAAGCCGGTCGATCCGTCGTTCGATCGCGCGAAGTACGATGCGATCGGCGAATCCGACCGCATGACGCTGCGATTCGTGAAGCCGAAGAAGTAATCGATGAAGCAGATCGGCAGCATTCTACTCAAGGGGCTGGTGACCATCCTGCCCATCGGCCTGACCGTGTACTTCGTGTACTGGCTCGGTATCACCACCGAGAGTCTGCTGTCGAAGCCCATCAAGTTCGTGGTCGGGACCAACTACTGGCCCGGCATGGGCCTGGTCACCGGCTTCGTCATCCTGTTCCTGGTCGGGCTCGCGGTGAACGCATTCGTCGTGCGCCGCGTACTCGGCCTGGGCGAGGATCTGCTGCTGCGCGTGCCGGTGGTCAAGACCGTGTACAGCGCCATCCGCGACATGACGCGGCTGGTGAACACCGACAAGAAGAAGGGCGACCTCGACCGCGTGGTCACCCTCGACTACGGCCCGGGCAAGCTGATCGGCTTCGTCACCCAGGAACACGCCAACACGCTGGGGATCGGCGGCGGCGACGATCTGGTCGCCGTCTATCTACCGATGAGTTACCAGATCGGCGGATACACGCTGTACGTGTCGCGCAGCAAGGTTCACGAGACCGATCTGTCGGTCGAGCAGGCGATGCGCATCGTTCTCACCGGCGGCGTGCGCGGCAAATAGAAGGGACAGGAAAAGGGGACAGATCTATTTATTGATCACGCGAGGCGCAGCGGCGATGGTCGTCGTCAATAAATAGATCTGTCCCCTTTTCCTGTCCCCTTTTACCCGCCGGCCTTCTTCACGTCCGTGTAGCCGAGCTTCTTGAGCTCTTCGACCAGGCGATCGCGATGATCACCCTGGATCTCGATGACGCCGTTCTTGACGGTGCCACCGGTGCCGCACTTCTTCTTGAGCATGCTGCAGATCTCTTCGAGCTGGGGACCGGGCAGGGGGATTCCGTTGATCGCGCTCACGCCCTTGCCGCCGCGATGCGCGGTTTCCTTCCAGATACGGATTGCGGGTGGCTTGTTAGGCTGGCCGGGTTTCATGACCGGGCCGCCGCGATGCTCGAAGCGAGTACTTCCAGGGTTTCCCAGCGTTCCATGCTGCTCGAAATCAATACGGCGAGTTCAGTGGCGCGCTCGCGGTCGCGGCGCAACTGCTCCGCGCCCGCCTTGTGGTAGTCCGGCGAATAACTCTTCTCCGTCAACTCGAGTTGCTCGCGCTCGAGCTTTTCGATGTCGCCGGGCAGCGATTCCAGCTCGCGCTGTTCCTTGAAGCTGAGTTTGCGTTTCGGCGCCGCGGCCGCCGGCACGATTGCCGGAACGGGCAGCGGCGCGGGGCGACGCACGGTCGCCGCGCGCGGCAGGTTCCGTTGCCGCAGCCAGTCGGTGTAGCCACCGACGTAGTCGTGCCACTGGCCATGTCCTTCCGCGGCGATGGTCTGTGTCACCACATTGTCGAGGAACGTGCGGTCGTGGCTCACCAGGAGCAGCGTGCCGGTGTAATCGACCAGCATCGTTTCGAGCAGCTCCAGCGAATCGATGTCCAGATCGTTGGTGGGCTCGTCGAGCACCAGCATGTTCGCGGGCCGCGCGAACAGCCGCGCCAGCAACAGCCGGTTGCGCTCGCCGCCCGACAACATGCGGATCGGTGCATTTGCGCGGCGGCTGTCGAACAGGAAGTCGTTGAGATAACTCGAGATGTGTTTGCGGCTCTCGCCGACTTCCACCCAGTCGGAGCCGGGGTTCACGGTCTCGGCCAGCGTGCGTTCCGGGTCGAGCTGTTCGCGCAGCTGGTCGAAATACGCCACCTGCAGATTGGTGCCGCGTTTGACGACCCCGCTATCGGGTTCCAGCGTGCCAACGATCAGCTTGATCATCGTGGTCTTGCCGGCGCCGTTCGGCCCCAACAACCCGACGCGATCGCCGCGCATCACGCGCAGCGAGACGGCGTCGAGGATCTTCCGCGTGCCGAAAGTCTTGGAGACGTTGTCGAATTCCGCCACCAGTTTTCCCGAGCGTTCGCCGGTATCGACGTTCAGGCGCACGCTGCCGATGCGCTCGCGCCGCGCGGCGCGCTCCTCGCGCAGGTGTTCCAGCCGTTTCACGCGGCCTTCGTTGCGCGTGCGCCGTGCTTCGACGCCCTTGCGAATCCAGACCTCTTCCTGCGCCCAGAACTTTTCGAAGCGGCGCGTCGCCAGGTCTTCGGCGAGATTGATCTCGGCCTTGCGCTGTTCGTACACGCTGTAGTTGCCCGGGAAGGTCCGCAGCTGGCCACGATCGAGCTCCGCGATTCGCGTCGCCACCTTGTCGAGGAAGCGCCGGTCGTGCGTGATGACGATGCAGGTGACATTCTTCTGCAGCAGGTCTTCCAACGTCTCGATGCCGTCGACGTCGAGATGGTTGGTGGGCTCGTCGAGCAGCATGAGCTCCGGTTCGAGCGCAAAGGCCAGCGCGAGCGCCGCGCGCTTGCGTTCGCCGCCCGACATCGCAGCGGGGCTCGCCTCTTCATTCACCTCGAAACGATGCAGGTATTCGGTGAGGCGCGCTTCGATCGCATACCGACGGCGGTCGTCGTGCATGTCGTCGAATTTCCCATGGAGCAGCAGCGATTCGCGCACCGTTTCCGCCGGCGGCAGGATCGGTTCCTGTTCGACGCTGCCGATGGTGAGCCCGGGTTTGCGTTGCACTTCGCCGTCGTCGAGCGCGAGCTTGCCCAGCAGCACCGAGAACAGCGATGACTTGCCCGTGCCGTTGCGCCCGATGAGCCCGATGCGTTCGCCGTCCTGCACGGCGAGGGCGGCACGGTCGAGCAGCGGCGTGAGGCCGAACGCGAGTTCGGCATCCTTGATGGCGATCAACGTCACAGCGGATTCTGCAGTTCGAGCCAGATCCACTCGGTGGCGTCCGGCACGTTCGCGCCGCGCCCGCCGGTGGCCGGGAAGTTGTTGTCGTTCACGATGACGACGTGTTTGCGATCCAGCACCTGGATGGATTCGATGGTCAGGTACGGAAATCGGAACGGCGCGCCCGGAAGCGCGACCTGCGCGAGACCGCGGGTATTGCCGATCGAAAGCAGGTCGATGACGAGTTTCTTCTGCAGCGGTTTTCCGGGCAGCGCCTTGTCGAGATCGATCGAGTACACGCGCTTGGCTTTCGCCGCATCGCCCTCGAGATCGTCGCGTTCGACAACTACGAAGCGGTTGCCTTCGATGCGCGACATGTCGGTGACCGAAACCGTGTCCGCGTCCAGCTCATATATAAGAGTGAACGGCAGCCACTTGCTGGCCGCGGTGTCGAAACGCTGCACGCGCAAGGCTTTCGGCAGATCGCCCGCGACCGGTCCCTCGAGAATCGTGACCAGGGTCTTGTCGTCACCCGCGAGATCCATCGCCTCGAAGCCGCGCGAATGCGCGATGCGCGGCTCCTCGGCGCGCGCGACTACCAGCGGGTGATCCGACGAATGCGCACCGTCGGGCAACTCGACCGGGGGCGTCAGCAATTCGCCGTCCACCGAGAAGTGCAGCAGCCACGGACCGAATTCGTCGCCGACCCAGAAGGTGTCGTCGGGCATCGCGACCAGCGATTCCGGATCCACGTCCGCGCCCGTCAGCTGCCGTTCGGGTTCGCTTTCGTCGGTGAGCCGGAACGGGAAGAACTTCGCCGGGTCGGACAGCTCGATGACCGCCTGCAACGCGGTGCGCGAATCGGTCCCCGCTTCGGTACGCGGACGCACGTCGAATAGATAGATGCAGAGCCGGTAGTCAGGGCTGTTCCACTTCGCGCCGAAGCCGTTGTCCGAGAGCGCCCACCACGCGCCGGCGGTCGGCCCGGGCTTGATCGAGCTGACTCCCTGAACCGGCTGCGACTCGAAGCGCGCGGCGGCGCCACGACGGCCCGCGCCGTCGAACTGGCCCGACGGCGGTCCGTCGCGCAGCGTGCTCGTCGGCATGACCGTGATGCCGATCAATTCGACCGGCGGCGGTGGCGGGGGCGGTGGCGGCACCACCGGCTTCGCGGCCACGGCCGGTTTCTTCTTCGTGGCCCCAGCCTTCGGTTTCGAGCTGCCGGGTTTGGCTGCAGCCGAAGTGGGCTTTTTCACCGCGGTCGTGGGTTTCCTGTCCGCCGGCGCAGGCGTGGTGGCCGCCGGCACGGCCACGGAGAATGCCAGCGCACAGGCCACGGCAAATGCGGCGGCTGCTGGAAAAGCGCGCGGTCGGGAAGCAAGCATGGCCGCGATTCTACGCGCGGCCATGCATTGCCTCACAACTCGTTAGAAACGCGTCTCCACGGTCAAACGCAACGTCCGCGGCTCCACCGGGTGGACATGACGGTCCTCGACCGGTGCACTCTCACCGGGCAGCTGGCTCTCGTAGAAATATGTGATGTCGTTGTCGTCCGAATCGAAGACGTTGTAGGCGGCCAGCGAGATCGAGAAACGCTTGCCGATGCGCCGCCCGATCTCGAGGTTCACGAGCGTGGTTGGATCGGAACGCACGCTGTTGTCTTCGATCAATGGCGCCGCGCCAAAGTGGCGGAAACGCGCGCCGCCGAACCAGCCGCCCGGGTGCTGAACCGCGACTCCCACCGACGCGACACTCTCGACCGCGTTGGGGATGAAATTCCCCGCCGCGTCGAATTCACTGAAGCGGCCATGCGACCAGGCGAGATCCGCATCGAGCGTCAGCCAGTCGCGCGGCGTGACGTACACGCCGACCTCGACGCCGCGGCGCTTCGTGGCGCGGCTCGCTTCGGTTGCGCCGGCATCACCGACATAGAGCAGTTCGGAATCGAGGTCGAGAGTCCACGCGGTGACCGCGAGCTGTGTATACGGCAACAGCGCGGTGCGCACGCCGATTTCGGCGCCCGTGGCGCGCACCATGGGGTTCACGCGATCGGCGGCGGTGACGCCATCGATCGGATCGACGCGAATCGTCGTGCCGCGCGCGTCGTTCTCATGAAAGCCGCGGCCGGCGTTCACGAACAACTCCGTTTCCGCCCAGGGACCGAACACCAGTGAGAGCTTGGGGCTGGTGATGTTGTCGTCCGCGCTGCCGCTGTTGAGCGCCAGGTCGCTGTCGACGTCGAAATTCGCGCGATCGTGCCGCAGCCCGGCGATGACCCGCAGCCAGCTCGTGGCCTGCAACTGCTGTTCGACGTAGAAGCCCACGCCCAGACGTTCCACTGCATCCTGGCGAATGGTCGCGAGGCGCACGCGATCGTCGGTGAGGTAGAGGCCCACGCGGCCGATGTCGTCGAGACGCGATTCGACGCCCATGCGCAACTGGCCGGATAGACCGCCGAAATTCGTCTCGCGGCTGAGCTGCGCGTGCACGCCGTAAGCCTTGCGGTCGTCGAACTGCTCGAACTGATCGCCATCCGCGGTATTCAGCGCGTAGGTGAAATTGGAGAACAGGTCCAGCTGGTAGTCGAGGGCATAGGCGTTGGCGGTCAGGTTCCAGTCGCCGAGCGGTTTCGCGAGGTCGAAGGACAGCGCGTAACGATGCGATTCGCCGCCGTCGGTGCCGTCGATGAAGCCGAAGCGGTTCAGCAATCCGGAAGTGACCGCGCGTTCGGGAATCTGGTCGGTCGAGTTCCACTGCCCGTCATAGGCGGACGCGGTGATCACATAACCGTCATGGCGCTCGCCGCGGGAATATTTGACCAGCGCGTTCACGCGGCGCAGGTCTTCCTTCAGATCCCACGGCCCATCGGTGCCGCTGTAGTCGAGGCCGAACAGGAGATCGCCGCCGCCGACGGCCGCCGAACCGGCTAACAACCCACGCGCGTAGGAGTCCTCACCGACGGTCAACGAGAGCAACGTGTCGTCCAGCTTGTGCCGATAACGCAGGTCCACCGCGCCGGCCGCGGAGAAATTGCCTTCATCGGCGTAGTACGTGCCTTTCTTGTATTCGATGCGGTCGAGCAGCTCCGGGATCACGAAGTTGATGTCCGTGTAGCCCTGCCCGTGGCCGTGCGTGTGCATGTTCACCGGAATACCGTCGACGCTGGTCGCGAGATCGGTGCCGTGGTCGAGATTGAAGCCGCGCAGAAAGTACTGGTTCGCCTTGCCATCGCCGCTGTGCTGGGTGACGACGAGACCGGGAACGGTTTCCAGTAGTTCGCCGGTGCGCAGCACGGGCCGCGTTTCGAGCTGGGCGCGGGTGACCGTGCCCTGGCTGGACGACTCCACCTTGCCGATGAGCTTGTGGCGCTTCGCGGTGACCACGACCTCGTCGAGATCGTCGGTGGGCACGCCGGCCGCGAACGCCGACGACGAAAAGAGGCCGAGCGCGACCACGCCCAGGCGAGAGCCAAACTGTTTCATGACTTCGATCCCCGGAATTTGCGGCAGCCTACAACACGCTTCATTGCGATTGCGTTACCCGGCGGGACTACGGCCGGCCGGCGCTTCCGGATGCACAGGGCTGGATGACGCGGAAATCGAGCAGCTCGACCTGGTTGCAGGCGTAGTGTTCCTTGCACTCCTCGTCGCTGCACAGGTCGGTCGACAGGTACTTCTTGTTGTCGTCGCAGAACACGGTGACCACACAGGAGTCGGCACCCTGGGTGTGCGCGATTTCCAGCGCGCCCAGCAGGTTGGCGCCGGAGCTGATGCCCACGGCGATGCCGAGTTCATTGGCCAGCCGCTGCGACATCACGATGGCGTCGCCGTCCCACACGTCGAGGATGGCACCGAGCTCGCCTAACTTCACGATGGACGGGACGAACTCATCGCTGATGCCCTGGATGCGGTGTTTGCCCGTTTTGTGACCGGTGCGCAGCGTGGGTGAGTTGGCGGGCTCGAGCGGATGCGCCGCCACGTTGCCGAAGCGCTCGCGCAGGTGACGGGCGACGCCCATGACCGTGCCGCCGGTGCCGACACCCGCGACGAACGCGGTGGGGATGCGGCCAAGCGTCGCCAGTTGGGCGGTGATCTCGGGTCCGGTGGTTTCGTAATGAGCCTGTACGTTGGCCGCGTTGTCGAACTGCTGCGGGCGGAACACGTGGCCGGACTCGCGCGCGAAATCGTCGGCCATGCGGATCGAGCCGAGGAAGCCCCCCAGCTCCGCCGAAACGGGGATTACCGCGGCGCCGAGGCTCTGGATGACGAGGACACGTTCCCGCGACATCCAGTCGGGCATGTAGATGCGAACCGGGTGGCCCAATGCGCGGCCGATGGCGGCGAATGAGATTCCGGTGTTGCCGCTGGTGGCCTCGGCGATCACGTCGCCGGGCGCGATCTCGCCGGACAGATAGGCGCGCTGCAGGATGTACAGCGCCATGCGGTCCTTGATGCTGCCGGTGAAGTTGTACGCCTCGTGTTTGGCGTAGATGCGCTGCTCGCGGCCGCGATAACGGCAGTGGATCTCGAGCAGCGGGGTCCCGCCGATGAGACGGCCGAGCGCGGTGAGTTTGTCGGACGGAATCGGAGTGGACATGCGGTGCGAATATAGCGGTACGCGGCCGCGCCGTCTTTGGATGCAGGCAAAAAAATAAACCCGCCGGATGCGTGACGCGTGCATCCGTCCACCGCTCTCCCCGTATTCCCTGCCGTACCACTCACAACGCTCACCTTCGAGCCAGGGGACCAACATGTCATTCAGAAAATCCTGCCTGGTAGCAGCCGCGGTCGCGGCGACGCTGCCGTTTGCAGCCCAGGGATCCAGCCACCGGGAAGCGCCGAACATCACGCGCCTGCCCACGGAAGATTCGACCGACTTCTATCTCTTCAACAGTTACGATCCGGCCCAGAAAGGCTACGTGACGCTGCTGGCAAACTACATCCCGCTGCAGCAGCCCTACGGTGGACCTAACTATTTCGCCCTGGACCCGGCGGCGCTCTACGAGATCCACGTCGACAACGACGGAGACGCGAAGGAGAACCTGACGTTCCAGTTCCGTTTCACGAATCGTCTCGGTGGCCCCGACAGCCGCGGCATCAAGCTCGGCATCGCCGGGCCGCAGGTGGCGGTGCCGCTCAAGAACATCGGTGGCGTGAGCGCGGCCGACAATTCCAAGCTCAACTTCCGTGAAAGCTACGAAGTGACGCTGGTGCGCGGCGATCGCCGCCGCGGTGAATCCGCGCCGGTGACCGGCAGCAACGGCGGCAAGGTGTTCGGCAAGCCCTATGACTTCGTCGGCACCAAGACCTTCGGCAGCGTCGAAGGCTACCAGGCCTATGCGAACTCGTTCATCCACACGGTGAACATCCCGGGCTGCAACATGCCGGGCCGTGTATTCGTCGGACAGCGCAAGGAAGGCTTCGCGGTCAACCTGGGCCCCGTGTTCGACCTCGTGAACTTCGTGCCGGTCGACGGTGACAAGGTTCCAGGCAGCGGCGATGGCATGGGCTTTCCCGGTGGCATCACGCAGTCGGTGGCCAACAACCAGGTCAACGACGCCAACGTCACGACGATTGCGCTCGAAGTGCACAAGAGCTGCCTCACGGGCACAGGCAACGGCGTGATCGGTGGCTGGACCAGCGCCTCGTTGCGCCAGGCCCGCCTGTTGAATCCGCTGCCGACCTTCTCGCGTCCCGACGTGGACGGCGGTCCGTGGATCCAGGTGTCGCGTCTCGGCATGCCGCTCGTCAACGAACTGGTGATCGGCCTGCCTGACAAGGACCGCTTCAGCTCGAGCGAGCCGAAGAACGACGGCCAGTTCGGCACGTACGTGACCAACCCGACGTTGCCGGCGCTGCTGGATGCGTTGTTCCGCGATCCCGTCAACGCGACGCTCAAGACGAACTTCGCCAACATCGCGCCTAACAACATTCCGCGCCAGGATCTCGCCACCGCGTTCCTGACCGGCTTTCCGGGCGTGAACCAGTTGAAGACGGTGACACCGTCCGAGATGACGCGCCTCAATACCGGGATCGACGCGGTTGCGGCCAATCAGCAGAGCAATCTCGGCGTGGCCGGAGGCGATCTCGCCGGCTTCCCGAACGGCCGCCGTCCGGGCGACGACACGGTCGACATCGCGCTGCGCGTCGTGATGGGCGCCCTGTGTTACCCGATCAAGATCGGCGCCGACACGGTCGATCTCAAGCTGTGCACGGCGGCCAATGCGCCGGTCGGCTTCGCACCGTTCACGGATGGAGCACCGGTCTCCGCCGCGGATTTCGATTCGACTTTTCCCTACCTGACGACGCCGCTGCCGGGCGCTGGGGGCTACTAAATGAAACCGCACGAGTCATGGAAACACCTCTCGTTGCTCGCGGCGGCCACCCTCGTGGTCGCCGCGTGCAGCAGCAACAAGGATTCCGGGCGGCTGCCGCCGGCTGCCGTGAATCAGTCGCCGACCATCGGCGCGGTGGCAGACCAGTCCGCCGACCAGGACACGGTGATCGGACCGATCGAGTTCGCCGTGACCGACAAGGAAACGGCAGCGGGGATGCTCACGGTCACCGCGGCGATCGATAGTGCGAGCCTGTTCCCCGTCGACGGCGTGGTCGTCTCGGGATCGGGCGCGACACGGTCGATCACGCTGAGTCCGCTCGAGGCGAGCACCGGTACGGCGACGATCGCGCTGCTCGTCACCGACAGTGCAGGTGCGAGCGCGACGCGGACCTTCAAGGTGGTGGTCAATGCGAAGAATGCGTCGATGCGCGACGTGGCATTGAACACCTTCGCGAAGGCCGCGACGGACGATCCGACGACCATCAACGGACTCACCTTCACGCAGGACGCCGACGATCCGGCGACGTTCGACGCGTTGATTCCGGCGGAAGAGCCATGATCGGGGGTCCAGCACGCTTGATGGCGGTGCTGGCGTTCGCCGCCGCGACCCACGCCCAAGGGGCTGTCGCGGCGGCGGGCGATCGTTTCGTACCGAACGATCCCGCGTTCGTGGTGGCGAACATCAGGCAGGTGATGCGGGATGAGAAGCTTCGTGCCCTCGTCGGCGCGTGGCGTGCCGAACCCGCGGCCGAAGGCCCGGCGGTGGCGCTGGCCGAGGCGCTGCTGCAACGCGCGCGGATCCTGCGCGAACCTTCCTACGTCGGCCGGGCGGAGGCCGTGCTCGCACCGATAGTTGGAAAACGCGGGGCCAGCCTCGCGTCACGGCGTCTGTATGCCGAGACGCTGCAGTATCGCCACGAGTTCGCCGCCGCGGAAGATGTGCTCGACGAGGTCCTGCGCGCCGCGCCACGGGACGCGGCGGCGCGCGCCCAGCGTGCCTCCGTGCGCCTGGTGCGCGGAGATTTTCCCGGTGCGCGCGCCGATTGCGCGCAACTGGCGGCCGGTGGCGGCACCGGCTCGGGCATCGGAATCGCCTGTCTTGCCGAGGCATACGCCGGTTCCGGCAAGATCGAACAGGCCCAGGCGCTGCTGCGGGCCTATCCACTCGACCAGGACTCCGCCGGGGCGGCGGAACGTGCCTATCTGCTCACCGTGCGCGCCGAGTTGCGCGAGCGCGCGCAGGACCTGAACGGCGCCATCGCCGACTACGGTGCGGCGCTCGAGCTCGCGCCACGCGACGATTCCATTCGCGCCGCACTGGCCGACGCACTGGCGGCGCGCGGCGATGCGCAGGATGCGGCCGCGCTGCTCGAGGTCGAGCGGCCGAGCCTTGCGCTGCTGGTCAGAAGCGCGTCGGTGGCGGCGGGAACGAAGCGCGACCAGCTGCGCGAACGCGCCGCCGCCTGGCTCGCGCTCGAGACCGCCCGCGGCGACGCGGTGCATAACAGAGAAGCCGCGCTGCTCGCATTGCAGGCCGGCGACGCCGGGCGCGCGCTCGCCGCGGCGCGCGCCAATTTCAACGTGCAACGGGAATTGCCCGACGTACGTGTGCTGGCGCGCGCCGCGGTGGCCGCGCACGACCTGCCGGCGCAGCAGCAGTTGCGCGATTGGCTGCGCAGCACCGGCTTCACGGACGCGGTTGCGGAAAGCATTCTTTCCGGCGCGGCGCGCGGCTAGAGTGTGGGCGTGAAACGTTTCGTCCTCGCCGCACTGCTGTGTTTTGGCGCCTTCGGTCAGAACCCGGCGATGGCCCATGCCATCAGTACGAGTTTCGTGCTGCTCGATGCGCCGGCCGCGGACGGTCCGGTGCGCGTGCGCTGGGACCTGTCGGTGCACGACATCATCTGGTCCGTGTTCATCGATCGCGACTTCGACGGTGCGGTCACCTGGGCGGAGGTGCAGAACGCGGAGGTGACCATCGAAGCCGCCGTGCTCGGCCAGATCGCCGTGCAACGCGGCGGGGCTTCCTGCGCCCTGCGCGTCGAGGATCTCGCGCTGGCGACGCGCGTCGAACAGAATTTCCTGTCGGTCGCCATGGTGGCCGACTGTCCGCGCGCGGGACTGCTCACGTTGAGCGGCGGCCTGTTCATGAGCGGCGACGCATCGCAGCGGGTGTTGCTGAGCGCGACGCGCGGTGCGGAAAAGCTCGCCGGCGTGATCAGCCCGGCCGCGCCGCAATGGGAAGAGCCCGAGAGGGCTTCCGCCTGGGCGAGCTTCGTGCGCTTCATCGGCGAGGGCATCTGGCACGTGGCGATCGGCTACGACCACATCGCCTTCGTATTGCTGCTGCTGCTGCCGTCGGTATTACGTCCGGTCGACGGCAAGTGGCAGGGCGCCACGCGCCTGTCGCAGGTGACGCGCGACATCGTGACCATCGTCACCGCCTTCACCGTGGCACATTCGACGACGCTCGCGCTCGCGGTGACCGGTACCGTGCATCTGCCCACGCAGCCCATCGAGGTCGCCATCGCGGCATCCATTGCCGTGGCGGCGGGCATCAATCTGTTGCCGCGCCTGTCGCGGCTGCGCCTGCCGCTGGCGTTCGGCTTCGGTTTCGTGCACGGCTTCGGGTTCGCGAACGCGCTCGGCGAAATCGACGCGGGCGGCACCACGCTGCTGCCGCTGCTCGCGGGATTCAACATCGGCGTGGAGATCGCCCAGCTCACCATCGTCGCGCTGGTGCTGCCGCTCATCTTCGTCGCGCGCGGTACTCGCTGGTATGCGAACGGGGTGATGCCGCTCAGTTCGTGCGCGCTGGGCGCCGCCGGCGTCGTCTGGCTGCTGCAAAGAATTTAAAGGGGAAATGGGGACATTCCTCGTTTCCTAGCAAAAGGGGACGTGCCTCGGGAGGCGCGTCCCCTTTTGCTAGGAAACGAGGAATGTCCCCATTTCCCCTTGTCCCCTTTATTAGCTCCCCTAGATCTTCTTCGCTGCCTTGCGTCCCGACGCCGTCAGGATTCCCGAATAACCGTAGATGTCGTTCTCGCGGCAGGGGATCACCTGCGCATCGATACTCGACGGAGCGAAGCCGTTCTCGAGCATCGCTTCATGCATGTCGTCGATGCTGAGATTCGAACCCGGGAACATGCGGTCGCCGCACTTGTACGCCTTGCACTGGTGCAACGCGTGGATGATGAACGTGCCGCCCGGCTGCAACATCGAGGTGACGTTGCGCATGCAGCGCCGCCAGACCGAGCGATCACTCGAAATCGCATCGATGCAGAACCCGGTGACGATCAGATCGTAGAACCCTTCGCGGGTGGGCCCGAGCGGCTGGCGCAGCCGCGCATCGCTCACGTACAGGCCTCTAACTACCTTGCGCGTCTGTTGCTCGCGCTGGATGACGCGCGAGAGGCTGGGGCGGGCATGGCCTTCGCATCCGAGCACGTATTTGGTGAACCGCTTCCATTCGGGAGCGCTTTCGTCGGCGCACAGCCATTCACGCGCCTCGGCCAGGTTGTCCGCCAGCCAATCGGCCATGTCGAGGCGGAATGCATATTTCGACGCGGCGATCGCGCGATGCAATGTCGGGCCGCAACCGTATTCGAGTCCGCGGCCGAAGCGCGCGCGGGCCGCGCGCAATACGTCGATCTGGTAGGCGAGGACCGCTTGCTCGTCCGGGAGCACGACCTCGCTGTAATACGTCTGGAAGTAATCGCGGGCTTTCCATTCCGAGTAGTCCGCGACCAAGGGATTTCTCGTCGTGCTTCCGTCCACCACTTTGCGATCTCCCCGCTAGTCCGTTAGTTATTTGAATTAGGTTTTTGTCAAAACCTTATGTCAGAGAATACTTACGCCACACCTCGCGCAGTAGCCGTACGACCCTTACGAGAACCCCTATTCCGATGGGCTAAAGGGCGCGGAAACGCGCAGAATCGCAGGCTTATTCGCTGGCAGGAGGCCTGAATCGTGGAAATCTGGAGAGTGAGTCAAGGTCCGTTTGCCGAGCGCAGGTAACAATAATTGGTCATGAACGCCCGTCCCGAAGCCACACAGCCTGAAGGTGCCGCGCCGCTGCCCGCCGAATTCCGTTCGGCGCTCGAGCTCGCGCAGGCCGCGGTGTGGGACTGGCAGATCGCCACTGAAAGATTCCAGATCGACGAGGCGTGGGTGCGCGCGTTCGGCGTCGACGTCGGCACGGCGCCGCTGACGATCGCCGAGTGGAAGCGCCGCATCCATCCCGACGACATCGGCGCGTTCAACGCCGCCACCGATTCGTGCCATCACGGCGGCGATCGCTTCGAATGCGAATACAGGTTGTTAGCCGCCGGGCACCGCTGGCTGTGGGTGCTGCACCGTGGCCGCGTCGTGCAACGCGAACGCGATGGTGCGGCGGCGCGCATCACCGGGTTGCTGCTGGACATCGACCGGCGCAAGAGCGAAGAAGTGGCGCGCAGCGACAGCGAGTCGCGCCTCGCCACCGCGCTGTGGGGCGCGCGCGCCGCGTTCTGGCAGTGGCACGTGCCGAGCAACGCGCGCACCGCGAGTCCTCTGTGGCTTGCGATGACAGGATATTCGCGCGCGCAGTGGGACGCGATGCCGAACCCGTGGTTCAGCAACCTGCACAACGACGATCGCGAGCGCGTCGACCGGCAGTTGCAGGAGCACGCGCAGGGAATGCGCGACTCGGTCGAATTCGAATACCGCTTCAAGACGGCGAATGGAGAGCATCGCTGGATGCAGGATCGCGGCCGCGCGGTCGAATGGGACCTGCAGGGCCGGCCGGTGCTCGTCATCGGCGTCACGCTCGACATCGATGTCGCCAAACGCGCCGAAGCCCATCTCTCGTCGAACGAACACATGCTCGAGACCGCCGCCTGGGGCGCGGGCGTGGGCCTGTGGGAAACCAACTTCATCACCGACCGGACACGCTGGTTCAACGACTGGTGCGAGCGGCACGACATCCATCCCTGCGACGGTGACGATCACGTTCAACGCTGGGACGACAACCTGCACCCGGACGAAGGTCCGGAGGCGACCCGCAAGTTCAGCGAACACGTCGCCGGCAAGGCGGACTATTACGACGCCGAATACCGCATCAAGACGAAGAGCGGCGCCTGGCGCTGGGTGTTCGAACGCGGCCGCGTGGTCGAGCGGGACGCGGGCGGCAAGGCCATCCGCATGCTCGGCGTCTGCATGGACCTCGACGAGACCAAGGTCGCCGAGCGCCGCGCGAACGCGCGCAACGAACGGGTCGAGGCGGCCCTTCAGCTGACTACCGCGGGCGTGTGGGACTGGGACGTCGAGAACAACCAGACCAATCACACCGACGGTTACTACCACGTCTTCGGCGTCGATCCCGCGTTCGGCCGCGCCAACGTCCACTCGTGGCGGCAGATGCTCGGCACCGATCCCGACCAGGAAATCGAGAAGTTCCGCGAGCGGCTGCGGCAGGTCGATCCGGCGGCGCACGTGCTCGAAACCGAATACCGCTTCCGGCACACCGACGGCAGCTGGCACTGGGCGCTCGATCGCGCCCACGTCGTCGAGCGCGCCGACGACGGCACGACGCGCCGCGTGCTCGGGCTGGTCGTGGACATCACGGCGCGCAAGATTCGCGAGACGGCACTCTCGGCCGGCGACCAGCGGTTCCGCGCGGTGGCGCGCGAATTGCGTTGCGTGATCTACGAGATCGACGCCGAGACCGGCCTGTCCACCGGCGAAGGTGTCGAACGGGTGCTGGGTTATCAGGCCGATGAACTGCCGCGCGCCGTCGACTGGGCGGCGCTGGTTCACCCCGACGACCAGGAGTTGCTGCGCCAATGGTTCGACCGGAACGCGGAATCGATGGTGGCCCTCCAGTACCGCATCCGGCACCGCAACGGTCATTACGTGACGCTGCTCGATTCGCCGTGCGTCGTCCGCGATGCCGCCGGCCGGGTGGTTCGCGTCATCGGCGTGGCCATCGACATCAGCGAACAGGCGCGCGACCAGGAGGCGCTGCGTGCATCGCAGGAAATGTTGCAGATCGTCGCCGCCGGAACCGGCGACTGGCTGATCCTGGTCGACACCGAGCGCCGCGTGCAGTTCATCAATCGCGGCATCCGTTCCCATTCCCGCGAATCCATCATCGGCCAGCGGCTCGATGAAATCGCCGTGCCGGACGATCGGCCCAAGATCCTCGCGGCCCTGACGCAGGTGCTCACCACCGGCGAATCCATCGACCTGCAGCTCGCGAGCACCGGATCGAACTACGGTGGTCGTTGCTTCGACTCGCGTATCCGCGCGGTGCGCTCGCCCGGCGGCATCGCCGGCGCGGTCATCAACATCACGGAGATCACCGACAAACACGCCGCGATGCACCTGCGCGAGACGCAGGCGCGCATGTTCGAGCTGCTGCACGAAGGTGTCGTCGTCATCGACGTCAACAACATGATTCGCATGGCGAACCCGGCGTTCGAACGCATGTTCGGCTTCTCCACCGGCACCGCCGTCGACACCTCGATCGACGACCTGATCGCGCAGGCGCCGGGCCTGCGCCGCAACCAGCTCGATCAGCAGTTGTTAGGCTCGATCAGCGACCCGCCGGGCCTGACGCCGGTGGAGTTCAAGTGCCGCCGTCGCGACGGGTCGACGTTCGATGCGGCTTGCGTGGCAACCCTCACACACGTCGATGGCGAGACGCATCGGCTCGCGGTCATCACGGACGTCACGGAGCGGCGCGGCCTCGAGCGTGAAATCCTCGAGATCGCCGGCCGCGAACAGCTTCGCATCGGTTCCGACCTGCACGACGGCCTCGGCCAGGACCTGACCGGTGTTGCGCTCATGCTGCGGAGCGTCGTGGCCCAACTTCGGAAGGAGAATTCCTCGGCGCGCACGGATGTGGAGGACATCATCAGTCTCGTGAACGGCGCCATCGAGAGCACCCGCGCGATGGCCCGGGGTCTG
>Ga0193752_1001727_pt1 | contig 17648 bp, 12 predicted proteins | sample H1c1metaG_FD_144924 | JGI IMG/M metagenome (GOLD analysis project Ga0193752, IMG submission 144924) | Soil microbial communities from a riparian zone of the East river system, Colorado, United States - H1c1 | ecosystem: Environmental > Terrestrial > Soil > Riparian zone | place: USA: East River...
CTCGCTCTGCCATCAGAGCATTGTGCGCACGACAAAACAGCACGACGTTCTGCTCGGTCGGACGTCCACCGAACCCAAATGCTTGGATGTGATGAAACTCGAGGCGACCTCGCGCGCAACAACGTTGACCGGTTGGACTTACGAAACGGCATTGGCCTTTGTCGCGTACATAGACGCGACGCTTCGTTGCGTTAGGAATGTGTCGCGAGTTCGGCTTCGAAGTCGAAGTGGCGGTCGCGGTCGCAGCCGACGAACGGCGCGGCCTATCGGTTTGCGCGTAGAGCTGCTTCTTGCGTTCGGACACGAGCAGCACCAGTGCGCGTTCAAAGAGCACTTCGATGTCGCCGTTGGGCAGCGGCAGCTGATTGCGAAACAGATCCTGGGCTTCCCGCAGCAAATCAGCCACGCGTTGGCTGGCGGTAAACCGAATCTTGTAGCGACCTTCGCTAATCGGTATAGCGGGTTCGCGGTTGGAACGGTGCAGGACCGGCGAAGCGAGCAGCGGGCGTTCGCTCGTTTCCGCGGTTCGAACGACCTCCGATCGCGCGAGGCAAGTCGGTGCCACGATAGTGGGTTGACTCAGTTCACCTTGAGTCCGCCCGGGGCATGCCACGAGTGCGTAGGACAATGAGGGCGAACTAAGCACCGTCTGGATACCCGCGCGTGTTGCCTCTGTTGCGGGCATCGATCCTAACGCTGCCACTCTGTCGTCAAGAAGCCGCGCGCGAGGATGCACCGCACTCTCGCCCCCTGGCGGCACCGTCAAATCGACAGACCGCGCGGCGCTTGCAGCTGCGCTTGCACTTGCGGAACGAGTGGTAGGCAATCGGCGCAGCACATCGGGCACATCCGGCTGCGGACAATGCTTGGCGATAAGCAGCTGGATTTCCTGCTTGGTCTTGAGACAAGACAGGTTCAACAACTCGGCGTTCTCCGATGTGAGCACCGGAGCGAGTAGTTTCATTGCGGTCAGGTGCAGTTCGCCGCGACTAAGCATTTCAAGTGAGGCGGGGAACTTGCGAGCGAAGCGAGCAGCGTGAAGTCGCAGGCCCGCTTCAGAGTCCGACATATGAAGCGCGCGAACCGCGTACTCGAACATAGATTCGTAGCCGAGGTCTCGATGCAGACCTCGCGCTTCGATCTCACCCAGGTGCGCGAGCAGTTGAGCGCTCACGCGTCGGTCTTCACGAACGCAGTGGCGCACTTGCAGAACCAGTTCATCGTCAGTCAGTCGCTCAACACTCTCGAGTTCTTTCATGACTCCTCCAATCGACAAAACGTCTATAACACGGGTATTTTCGAGCCCTGACGTTGCGCCGTATGTCGCGAGAACGCGCGACTTCGTTTGCGCGATCAAAGAGACCGAGAACGCGGCAAGGACGACCGACTCGAGCGCGCAACTGCGACTGCTGCTGGGAGCTGCAGCAATGCGCGTGAGGCCATCCAAAACCTGTCAAACGAAATCGCAAAAATCGACAATCGATCACAGCAACACAACTGCGCGTCAATCCGTCCGATGATCAACAGACAACACGCGAACCCAACCAGCAGCCATCAGCGGCACGAGTAAGCCACCGAACATTTCAACATGTTCCAGACCCGACCCTCCCTGCATCCGACGCCAGCGATGACAACGAACGACGCGCGTCACCCGCGACCCGAACCCTGCCGCCTCACCCGCGACCCAAACCCTGCCGACGCCTCACCGCGACCCGACCCCCCCGTGTCACCCGCGACCCGAACCCTCCCGTGTCACCCGCGACCCGAACCCTCCCGCGTCACCCGCGTCAGCCTCGGGTTTGGGCGGAGCCCAATGAGCGAAGCGCGGCCGCTAAGCTCGCAGAAGGCGTCACTGTGATCACGCGCCCGAGAGCCATTCGGCGTGCAGCAATGCCGCTGCGCGCAAAGCTCGGCCCGAGGCAATTCCCAATCAGGCGTCGAGGCATCGGCACAGCACCCGAACGCAAGTGCGCCCCTTATCGGCTACGACGCGATCACGCTCACCGATTCGACTATGCGCGAAGTCCTATTCAGCTCGGTCGCGCTCACGCCCACTGTCTAGAGAGCGTCTTGAGCGCGGCTGCACACCACGCATCTGCACGTCGATCGCAGCCGCAGACCACGCATGTGCAAGCCCACCCCACCACCGCGCCCACCAACCCTACCGAAACGCCTGCGCCTGAATCGCATACAACTCCGAGTACGGCCCACCCTTCGCCAGCAACTCTTCGTGCGCGCCGACCTCCACCACCTTCGCGCCATCCATCACTACGATGCGATCCGCCATCCGCACCGTCGAGAAGCGATGCGATACGAGCACCGTCACGCGGCCATTCGCTGCAACCGTCTTCGACGCCTCCGCAAACCTCGCGAACAACGCGTGCTCTGTCTCCGCATCTAGCGCCGCCGTCGGCTCATCCAAGATCAACAACAACGGCCCCTCACGCATCAACCCGCGCGCAAGCGCGAGCTTCTGCCACTGACCGAAACTCAATTCCTGACCCTTGTCCCAACGCGGACCGAGCTGCGTGTCGAGACCGCTCGGCAACTGAGTGATCACGTCGTCTGCACCCGCACGCCCGACCGCACGCTCCGCCGCCGGCCGTTCATCGAGCTGCGACAACTCACCCAAACCGACCGTCCTCTGGGCTTGAAACTCGAAGCGAAAGAAATCCTGAAACGCACCCGCGAGGCGCTCTCGCCACTTCACGACGGGTAAGGTGTCGAGCGAAATACCATCGATCTCGATCCGCCCGCTGTCCGGCACATACATCCCGCACAACAGCTTCACGAGCGTGCTCTTCCCCGCACCGTTTTCGCCGACGACCGCGACGACTGAACCCGCCGGCAGCAGGACGCTCACATCGTCGAGCACGAGCTTGTCAGTGCCCGGATAACAAAACGACACATGCGAGAGCTCGATGCCACGCTCGATCCTCTCAGGCACAGCCACGTCGCGATGCCGCGCCAAGCGCTCCGCATAGTCCTCGAGCCACGCGAGCCGCCGACCCGAATCGAGCCAAATGCCACGCAGGAAACCGAGCTCGCCAACCACCGCACCGACGTACTGCGACAAGCGAGCACCCGCCACGACCACCAACAGCACCGCACCCGGACTTCCGCGCATGCCGATCGCCACAAACACGACCGCACCGGTAAACGCAGCGCCAAAGATCGACCAGGCCAAGGCATGCCACAGCGCGCTATGCCACGTCGCCCGAGACACGGCCGCATACCACCGGTCGGCCGCCGCACGACGTTCACGCGCGAGCTGCTCGCCGATGCGCAACACGCGGACTTCTTTCGCCGGCGACGCCGTCGTGTCCTGCAGGAACAAGTGCCGCGCAAGCCGCTGGTTCGGCGCTGCACGCTCTTCGATGACGCGCTCGATCTCCGGCCGCTTCGTCGCGACCAGCAAGGTCGGCACGGCAAACACCACAAGCAGCAACAGCGCAGGATGAATCGTCGCCAGCAGCGCTAGCGTAATCGCGAGGCGCAGCGCCCAACCCAACGTCGTGAACATCGACGCGAACAAGTGGTCGAGCGCAAACACGTGATCGCGCAACACCTGCAACCGATCCACGTACGTCGTTCGCTCGTGATGTTCGACGGTCGCAACCGAGGCGAGCAACCGCGCAACATGTGCTTCGAACGCGATCGAGACACGATCACGAAACCGCCGATCCGCCCGTTCGAGCACCACACCCAAGTGCCAAGTCAAGGTCGCGGAACACGCGAGCCCGAGCGACGCAACCAGGATCGTCGTGCGTTGCCCGCTCTGCACGCCATCCGTCAACCACTTCAACCACAGCGCAACCAACGCGTCTGGGATCGCAGTGAACAACACCATGATCAACGACCAGACGAGCAGCCGCGGCTCGACGCGATAACCAAATCGGAGCGTGCGCAAGAGCGACGAGAGCGCAGGCGGCAAATCGGGCGCCGGATCAGGCGAGAGCATCGTGCTGCACTTCCTGCCCGTGCTCATCGACCTCGACGAACCGCGCCGCTTGAAGCTCGAACATTCTGCGATAGCGCCCGCCTAGTGCCATCAACTCCTCGTGTGTGCCGAGCTCCACGACCGAGCCCGCCTCGAGCACGCAGATCCGGTCGGCTTTGCGCACCGTCGAGAACCGATGCGACACCAAAATCGTCGTGCAGTGACGCGTCGCAGTCAGGACGCGGTCGAAGATCTCCGCTTCGCCGCGCACGTCGAGCTGGGCCGTGGGTTCGTCGAGCAACACGACGCCCGCACCGAGGCGCACCGCACACAACGCCCGCGCGAGCGCAACGCGCTGCCACTGCCCACCAGACAAGTCCGTGCCACCCTCGTAGCCGCGAGCGAGGATGGTGTCGAGCGACGCAAGCTTCTCCGCACCGGCGTCTCTCAGCGCCGCGACGATCACATCGTCGGGTGCGCCCGCTGGAGCCACATTGTCGCGAAGCGGTAGCTCGAGCCGCATGAAATCTTGAAAGACTGCCGTCAGGCGGGCGCGCCACGCATCGATCGCGAGCTCCCGCAGATCGACGCCATCGACTTCGATCACGCCCGCTTCGGGATCGTAGAGCCGGCAGAGCAGCTTCGCGAGCGTCGTCTTGCCCGCACCATTCACGCCGACGATCGCAAGCGAAGTTCCGGCCGGAATCGTGAGATCGAAGTGCGACAGCACCGGCCGCTCGCTGCCCTCGTAGCGAAACGTGACGTCACGAAACCGAATCTCGCGCGCGGGCAGCTGCTCCGCGGCACGTGTACCCGCCGGGAGCGCACCCGCACGCGACAGCGCCGCTCCCAGCCGCGCGATTGCGGCTGCAGGAGCGGACGCACCATCGAGCGCCCAACTGAGCCCACCGAACGCGAGCGCACTCACACCGACCGCTGCTTGCAGAAACACAGCCGCGCGAGCGAGCTCGAGTTTCCCGGAAGAGAGTTGCACCGCGAGCTGCCAGAACACGAGCAGGTTGGCTCCGAGCACGACCGCGAGTGCGATCACCAGCGGCTTCTCGCGCAGCTTCGTCGCTTGCCAGCGCAGCTCATGGAGTTGCTTGCGGCGGGAGACGAAGCGCTCGATCACCCAATCCGCGAGACCGAACAAACGCAGCTCTTTGGACGCGGGTGGATCGACTGCGAGCCGATACGCGTAGTCCGCATGCTGCTGTGCAGTGCGAACTTCATCGGTCTCGCGATCACGCCAGACTGCACTCTCCCGCAGCAACCAATGCGTCGATGCCCAGGCTGCGGTCAGCAGAAGCGGTGCCCACCACGCAAAGCCGAACAACAACAGGGCCGACGCAGCCCCCGCGATGAGAAGCACGAGACCGCTCGCGATGAAATCCATCGAGATCGACAACGGCGGCCCACTCATGCCCATGTCGAAGTCGCGCGCGACCGTGAGGTCTTTCGCGAGCTCCGTGTTTTCGAGATGTCCCAGCCCGGGCGGCCGCACGCAGCCATACGTCAGCTCGTCGTAAAAATACGCAGCCGTTTGCCGCCCGAGATTGGTGCCGAGCGCTTGATGAATCGGCGTCAGGACCTGTAGCAGCACGAACGAGACACCCGTCAGCACGAGCGGCAGCGCCAGGTCCTCACCACGCGTGACCGCGGCGATCAGCACGCCACTCACCACGCCGAGCATCGCGGGCAAAACACCGCGCAGCAGAAGCAGCGACCACCAGGCAAACGCGAGCCCCGGCGCGGCACGAGACAGCGCTGCAAAAAATGCCCACTCAGGACGCGTACGTACCAACACGGTGTCGCAGCCTTAGCACGCACACCGTGGGCGAGGCACCTGTGACGTAAGCCGTCGCGTTTTGTCACGCACAAGACAGGCTCGACTTCTTACACGACTGACCTCACATATCAGGTTCGGATGAGTCGCGACCGAGATGTACCCATTGGGCGGTGGGCCCGCCTGAGTCGCGTTGCTCGCGTCGGCGCTCGTTCAGGTTTCGCCATGCTCGGTGGCGGCGATGGCACCGCAGCCGCAGAGCAAGCGCTCGACCTCCTCGGCAATTTGCGCGGACTCGCCGCAAAGGTCGGACAAATGGCGAGCTACGTCGACGGGCTCGTACCCGACGAGCAGCGCGAGACGTACGAACGCGTCCTGAGTGGCCTCCGCACTGGGACGCCGAGCTCGCCGTTCTCGAAGGTGAAACCAGTGATCGAGAGCGAGCTTGGCCTAAGCCTCGAGCGCGCGTTCGCCGAGTTCGAGGCCGAGCCAATGGCGAGCGCGTCGATCGGCCAAGTGCACCGCGCTCGCTTGCACGACAGCACCGAAGTCGCCGTGAAAGTGCAGCACCCCGGGATCGAAGCTGCGATCGAAACCGACTTGTCGAGCGCCGGCACGTTGGTCGGATTTGCGTCCCGGATGGTGCCGAGCGCGCTCAACGCTCGCGACATTCACGACGAGATCGCCCAGGCGTTTCGCGACGAGCTCGACTATCGGCTCGAGGCCGAACGCCAAGCACAGTTCGCGCAGTTCTTCGCGGACGATCCACACATCCACATTCCGCGCGTATTCGCAGCTCAGAGCAGTCGGCGCGTGTTGACGTCCGAGCTCGTGCGCGGGCTCGACTTCGAAGCAGCGACGCAACTCCCCGAAGACAAACGCCGTGCGTATGCGCAGGTGCTGTGGCGCTTCGTCTTCCAAGCCATCCTCGTCGAGGGCCTGTTCAACGCCGACCCGCACCCCGGCAACTACATCTTCCACGCCGACGGCCGCATCACGTTTCTCGACTTCGGCTGCGTGCAACGGCTCGAGCCCGTGATGCTCGGGGCGGCGCGTGAGATGCACGCCTCGGCCGTCCACGGAAACCAGGCGCGCTTTCGCCAGGCTGCAGCTCGGGGCTGCAGGACCAAGCCTGGGCCGTACGAAACCGACCTCCTCGACTACCTGTGGTACTGCTACGCACCGCTGCGAAGCGCGCCGTTTCAAATCGACCGGACGTACGTCGCCGATGTCGTGCGCAGCACCCAAACTCTGAAGAAGCACATGCTTTCGAAACGTTCGAACCTCACGCCGATCCCCGGCGGAATCGTGCTCACGAATCGCCTGCAGTTCGGGTTCTACTCCGTGCTCGCACGCCTGGACGTGTCGGTCGACTACGCGGCGATCGATCGCGAGATACTCGCACTCGTACTCTGAGTTGCGGTCGGCGTGCCTTGGGGTAAAACTGCGGTCCTCGATGTCCGACCCGCCCGCAAAGCTCGGCCCAGAAACGACGCCGTACGACCTACTCGGCGGTCGTGAGCCGGTAGTCGCGCTCGCGAAAGCGTTTTACGACGCGATGGAACGCGAGGAAGCCGAGCTGACCGGCCTCCACCGGCGCAGTGAAACGGGCGGCGTTCACAACCAAGTTCGGGAGCGCTTCACGCTGTTCCTGATCGGCTGGCTCGGCGGTCCTCAGGACTACGTCGCGCAGCACGGCCACCCTCGCCTGCGCATGCGCCACGCGCAGGTGCCGGTCGACGAGCGCATGCGCGATGCCTGGCTTCGAAGCATGCAGCGCGCACTCGACGAGCGCGGCGTTCAAGGCGATCTACGCGCGTTTCTCGAGCGACGTTTTTTGGAAGTCGCAGACTTCATGCGCAATGTACCGTGATGCAGCGAGTCATTCTGCTCATCGCCGGGTTGGTCGCGCTTAGCGCGTGCGAGCGCACGCCGAACGCGCCCCCATTCGAGTTGGTGAAAGACTGGAAGCTGCCCGCTCCCATCGCTTCGATCGATATCACCCACGACGGGCAATCCGTACTGCTCGGAGCCACGACCGGCGAGTCGAGCCTGTGGAGCGCGCCGTGGAACCTGTCGGTGCCTTTCGATCCCGTCGCTGAGCCGCTGCTGGCTGCGCGCTTCACCGAGGACGGCCACTCGGTTTTTCTGCGCGCACGCGGCTCGGTCGAATTGCGCGCGGACAACGGCGCACTCCTGCTCGATCCGCACATTCGAGTGAAACGGCCGGCCCAATTTGCGATATCGAGCCCGAGCGGGCGCTACGTCGCCTTCGACACGAGCGTCTACGACGTCGAGGCGATGCGCATCATGGTGCAAACCGATCCGATCGAGGATCAACGCGGCCTCGCCTTCGCCGGCAATCGGATGGTGCTCGTCACGCGCGTGCACGATCCACAGCTGACGATCTTGCGGCTCGATGGTCGCGAAACGCGAGAGCGTCACGTCCCCGACGACGTGAGGGCCGGTGCGATCAGCAGCGACGGTCGTTACACCGCGGCCGGAACGGATCGCGACGTGCTGGTGTACGACGGAGAGCTCAGCGATCCGGCGTGCGAACGCCGCACGAAAGCACCGGTCGAAGAGCTGCAGTTCAGCGGCTCGGCACGCTGGCTCGCGGTCCTGAGCGGCAAGCGTTTGCTCGTGTTGAACGCGACGTCGTGCGAGCCGCTCGCCACACTTCTATTGCTCGACACCGGCGCCGCGCTCGACATCGACGCGGATCTGATCGCAGTCGCGGATGCCAGCGCGAACGTGTACGTATACGACCTGTTCAACGCCCGGCTCGTGGGGCGCGCAAAGCCGTTCGCTGGCAAGGTGTCGCACCTGCGACTAAACGCCGCATCTCGAAGCCTGTTGGTCACAGCCAACGGCGAGACCTCCGCCGAAGTGAAACTGCTTCGAATCACCGGGCGGTGAAGCTCAGATGGCTGCCGGCTGCAGCTGCTGCAGCTCCAAGCGGCGGCGCAGCGCACCGCGCGCGCGATGCAACCGCGACATGACGGTGCCGATCGGCCAACCGAGCTCGGCGGCTGCTTCGCGATAGCTGCGATCCTGCACGTCGACGAGCCACAACACGTTGCGCTGCGCGTCACCGAGTGTCGCGAGACTTCCGAGCAACTTGTCGTCGAGCTCGCCCTGCAGGGGTTCGGGCGTGCTGACTGGAATTTCAGCGCGTTCTGCGCTCTCGGCGAGTGCGAGCACGGTGCGCTCGCGCGCGGCACGGCGACGTGTGCTCACGAACGTATTCGACAAAATCCGCTGCAGCCATGCGCGGCAGGAGTCACGCTCGGTGTAACGCGGCCAAAAGCGCCACGCCCGAAGCACCGTCTCTTGCACGAGGTCGTCGGCTTCGGCGCCGCTGCGCGCGAGTCGCAGCGCGACGTGTCGCAGACTCTGCAACCACGGCAGCACTGCGCGCTCGAATCGCGCGCGTTCGGGATCGGGAGTCGAGGTGGCTCGGCGCGCCAGGGATGGGGACGCGCCGAGCCCCGGGTTGGCCACGGGCGAAGTAAGTCTCGGGGTGACGGGCTGGATCACGGACTGCTGCATCGCTCATGGCCTCCGGTCAGCCTCTAGTGCAACCGGCAGGCCAACCGACGCGCGCCGTTTAATCGCGAAAAACAGGCTCAAACTGCCGCCTTTCCGGTCTGCCGAGCTGTCAAACTGGCAGGCGCGGCTCGCGCGGTCCTGTCAGATTGTCAGGCCGATTCCCGGCACGAGGTGAGCGCGAGCGGGACGGCGTCGGCGACTTCGTGTGCGAATAGCCCCCGATCGGCTCGAGCCGCGAGCGCGCCGGCTCGTGCGTGTAAGTAAACGGCGGCGGATGCCGCCTCGAACGGAGCGAGCCCCGGCAGCAAGGCAGCGATCACGCCGGTCAACACGTCGCCGGTTCCTGCGACAGCGAGCGCAGGCACGTCGAGCGGGCACACGTGTCCGCGACCGTCCGGGTGGGCGATCAAAGTGCGCGCTCCTTTGAGCACGGTGACTTGGCCGCTGACGGCGGCGAGCTTAGTTGCTGCGGCGTAGCGATCGGCCTGAACCTCCGCCGTGGTGATGCCGAGGAGGCGCGCGGCCTCGGCCGGATGCGGCGTGAGCACGCGGGGTGCTTTGGCTTGTTTCAGATCGCCGAGCTCGGTGCCGATGATCGTCAGTGCATCGGCGTCGAGCACGCACGGCTTCTCGAGCTCGAGTGCGAAGTGCTTCACGAGCTGGCGCGCGTCGTCGTCCAAGCCGAGGCCGGGCCCGACCACTGCCGCGTGCTTCTTTTCCATCTCCGACTTCACGAAGTCGATCGCGCTCGGAATGCTGGCCGGCAGATCGGCAGTCATGAGCTCGATCACTTTCCCGTCGAGTGAGCTTTGAGCCCCGTGGCGCGGGCAAAGCGTGACCAGACCCGCGCCAGAGCGAAGCGCGCCGAGGCCGGAAAGCACGGCAGCTCCGGTCCGCCCGGGCGCGCCTGCGATCACGAGTACGTGTCCGCCGACGCCTTTGTGTGCGTCGAGCCCGCGCGGCGGGAGCCAGCCGACGACATCTGCCGCTTCCAGCTGCGACCACGGCGCATCTTTCGGTGCGGGAACGCCGATCGAAACCAAGTGTAGACGTCCGGCGAGTTTTGCCCCTGGATGTTGATGCAAGCCGCGCTTGTGGCAAGCGAACGTCACAGTTGCACGCGCTTCGACCGCGACGCCGAGGATCTTGCCGCTGTCGGCGTCGACCCCGCTCGGAATGTCGAGCGCGATGCAGGGTGCGGCAGCCGAGTTGAGTCGCTTGATGACGGAGGCGTTCACGCCGGTGACTTCGCGATCGAGTCCGGTTCCGAACAAGCCGTCGATGATCAGCGTGGCGTCGCGAATGGGAGCGTCGAGTGGCGATCCAAACGCGCCGCTCAGCGAGCGTTCGTGAACGTTTGCGACCGTGACGCCGAGTAGTTCGAGTGCGTTGAGATTCACCGCGGCGTCACCGCGCACCTTCGCGCGGTCACCCACCAATACGCAGCGAGGCGTGAAACCGGCGTTGAAGAGGTGTCGGGCGACGACCCAGGCATCGCCGCCGTTCTGCCCGACGCCCCCGACGACCGCGACGCGTTTCAAGAGCTCCGCAAACTGCGAGCGAATGAACTCGAATGCACCGAGCCCCGCGTTCTCCATGAGAACGATACTGGGAAGCTTGAGCCGTTCGACGGCATCGACGTCGAGGCCACGAGCAACCTCGCGGGTGCAGAGGGGAATCACCCGGCGAGCGTAAACACGAAAGCCGGGAAACGAAACTCTTCTGCTCTAGATCCTGCAACGCCCAGTGCGATGAAGCCGCGTCACGCGATGAGACTTGCGAGGATTTTGCCCTGAGAGCGAGCGCGCCCGCAGGGCCCGACTGAGCCGCACTTCATGTACGGCGCAGGGAGGGACCGAGGACGAAAGCCGCTCTCAGGGCAAAAGCCGAAGCAAATCGCTAAGCGTCGGAGTAGCGGGCTCGAAGTAGTTCGCCGACGCTTTCTCGCGCGCATAGCCTGCAATAGCCCCACTCGTTGAGCATCCGATCGATCGCTGCCTGCGCGTCCCGTCTTCGGTCGGCCTGGAGCGCCTGCATCTGCGCCTGGGCCTGCGCCAACGCACCTGCTTGATCGGGCGCCTGCGGATTCGGCGTATCCGACAACAAGATCAGCATGTCGCGAATCACCGCCGCCACGAAGCTGCGCCGCTCCGTGTAGTACGCCTCTTTCACGCGCTCGACGTAACGCGGAAAGATCTCCGTCGTATCCATCCGCGCACCCGGATGATCGATCGCGTACGCCGCGACCGCGCTGATCAAGTTGCGCCGGAACTCCTTCGTATCCTTCACCTCGAGGATCTCCTCGACGCGCCGGAACAACGTCTCGTCCGGCTCTTCGTACTTCCCCGTCAACGGATCGCGATGCCGCTCGCCCTTCACCCACAGCGAGACGTGCATGATGTAGCGGTCGAACAGCTCCTCGTAGCGCGACTCGTCGACGAGCCCGGTGCTGCTGCGAACTTCCGTATCGAGCCGCGAAAGCCAGGCATCGCGCACTTGCAACAAGAACGCGCGATGATCGTGAAAGCCCGCATCCGGCTTGTGCTTCAAGAACTGGTAGTCGCCCTTGTCGCACAACACTTGAATCTGCTCGGTCACGCCGAGTGGCGACAAACAGCGGCGCAGTGGATCCTGCGCGGCATCGAGCAGCAAGGTTCGAATCTCACGCGGCGACGCACCCGTGATGCCTTCGTACACCGGCAGCGCATCGAACTCCTTGAACACGGTCGTCATGTTCGCGCGCAGCACTTTACCTTCGTCGCTGCTCAGCCGGCGCGGGATCGTTCCGTCCGCGTACAGCAGAGCCTTTTCCATCGGCGTCAGTGATGCGGCGAGCTTGCCGAGCGCAGGTTCGTCGTAGTGCGACACGTCCGAACGCAAGAGCCGCGTGAGCACCGACCAGAGCGCAGCCACGAACGTCGAATGCGGCGCGACGTGAAAGCGGACCTGCGGAATGATCTGCGTATCGTAGATCTGCTGCTCGCGCTTGTAGTCGAGCAAATAGCCCACGCGACACAGCTGCAGCCGCGCGCGAAACGAGTTGTATTCGGGATGCTGGCGGAACGCGTCGAGGTGCGCCTCGTTCGTGCTGCCCATGAACACCGAGTTCACCGCGAGGTTCGAGAACGCGAGCGAAATCTCGCCGCTCTCGATCGCGAGCAACAAGTACTTCCACGACTCGAGCGGCCGCTTGAGCAAGTCGCTGAACTCGATCACACCACCGGCGCCATCGACCAGCTCGCCGTGCGTTTCGAACAAGCTCAGGTTGTTCAGAGCGCCCGGCAATGATGCGAGCGTGCGATCCATCGTGATCTGCCGCTCCGACGCGTCCACGCTCATCTGTGGACCGATCGTCACGACCGCCGTGCGATAGCGGCGCGACACGTAGTAACGCTCGACTTGGATGTGCGCGAGCACCTTGCGCAGATCACCCGCGTAGTTCGTCAACATCGACTCGAAGATCTGCGCGTTTTTGTGCCCGAGCCGCCCGTACCACAACCAGTCCGGCGCGTTGTCGCCGATATTCTTCGCCGCGTACGCCTTCTTGATCACCTCGCGTCGCTCGCTGATCGGCAAGAGCAACAGCGGGTGCTCGCGCAACTCGCTCGTCAGCTTCGCGTTGATCTTGTCGTGCTCGAGGTGCGCGTAGCTCTCGCCGCCTGCGATCCGCCGCGAGCGAGCACCGAAGCCGATCGACTTGTCATCGAAGCCGCCCGGGAACACCCACGAGAACCGGTAGACCGCGCCGTCTTCAGTGCTCGAGTAGTGCTCGAGCGAGCGCATCACGCACGCGGCAAACGTGCTCTTCGCGCTGCCGTTCGGCCCGTGCAGGAGCACCAACCGATTCGCGCGACCTTCCTGGGCGAAGTTCGCGAGCGCGCGATAGAAGGTCTCCTGCGTCTGTTCGTGACCGAGCAGCTTCTGCCGACCTTCGTTCGACGGGCTGCCCTCTGCGAACTCTTGATCGAACAGCGTGAAACGCCGCAGCCGTCCAAGCGGCGTGAGCACGTCGTAGCTGCCGAAATAGTCGAAGCAGTCGCGCACGTAGCGCGCGGCGTCGCGACTGTGCCGCGCCGGATGCTCGAAGAACTCCGCGAGGTACTCGTCGAACGACAGCACCCGCTTCTCCGATTGGAAGCGTTCGCGTACGGCATCACTGACCAGCTCGAGTTCCCGATCAGAAGGACTTTCGATATCCATGGGTCTAGTTCACCGCCAGCGCGAGCGCGAGGTTGCGCTCGTCGGGTACGCAGTTTTCATCGGTGCAGACCGCGAACTTCACGTTCGCGAGCAGCTTGTGATCGCCGGCGCTCTTTGCCGTGAACGGCACTTCGAAGCGCGCCTTTTTCTCGCCGAACTCCGCCGCATCGGGCTTCATCAGCGTGGCTTTCGGAAAACTCGTGTCGGCCGTACCGCTCACTGCGATCTCGACCGGGTACTCCTGATTGATGTGGAACTTGCCGCGTGGCTCGATCTGTAACACCACGCGGCCGAGCTCACCCGCTTTGTACGGGCCCGCCTCAGCGAGCCTCAGTGCGAAGCTCGCTTCTTCGATGCTGCTCGGAGCGGCAGCCGGGGCGACGGGCTCGGCTGGCACGGGGCTCGGCGCAGGGGTCGGCGTAGGCAGGGCCGCTTGAGCAGGCGCAGATTCCGCGGGCTTGCCGCCACAGCCGAACGCCAGCGCCAAACACATCGAGCCGATCGAGCAAAACAAACTTGCCGTACGCATCGCAAACACCTCCTGGACCTAGGCAGTCTACATGAGCGAGCGAACACTGGCCAAAGCGAACGCGATCCGGCGCGCGCTTACGGCAACGCAAGGCGCACCCCCCTTGCCCAAGGCGCAAGGCGCGAGGCTACTTCTCGCCCTTGCTGCTGTCGTAACGCCGCTGGTTCAGCGTGCGATCCTGCGGCGTCTCGCGCTCGATGTGTGCCTGAACGCGGGAGACGATCGTGTCCGCGTCCGCGACCAGGTGAAAGTGACTGTTCACGCTTCCATCCGGCTGCTCGTACCACTTCAAGAGCGCGAGCAGGCGCATGTGGAGCAAACGTCCCTTGTTCGAGTCGACGGTCGGAAACCCGATCGCTGAATCGAGCGAAGAGAGATTGATCTCGTCCGCGGGCGGCTTGCCCTTCATGCTGGTACCGACCTGCACGACCAAGCGATGCGCCACGTGACCCTCGGGGTCGGTGTCGCTCAGCAGCGTGTTCACGGTGACCAGCGCGATCAAATCGCTGCGGTTCACGCGATCGCGCATGTCGACGTTCCAATCGTCGGCCCACTTGCCACCGAGGCCATCCGGATCCGACACGAGATCGACGCCGTCGTCGAACAATCGCAGGTCAGTTTCGGTGAATGGCGACGTGGGACGCGCCGGCGTCGTGCTCGACGGGCCGCCGCAACCTGCGAGCAGCGCACTGACGTAGCCGAGAAGTAAGAACGAAGAGCGGTGCACGCTGCGGGTACTTATGCCGGCCACAATCACCCACGTCAATCTCAGGAACGGCTAGCAGTAGTGCCAGGCCGAGATCGCAGATCGTTACATGCCGCACTTGGCCAGCACGTCGCACTCGCCGCCCGAGCTCTGCCACAGCGCTGCCATGTCGTCCGGAAACGGCGCGCGCAAGTCGCACTCCAGGCCACTCGCGGGATGCTCGAATCCGAGCGCGTACGCGTGAAGGGCCTGACGCGCCATCCCGAGTCGGAGCTCGAGCTCGGGAGTCAATCCAGTCTCGATGTACTCGAGAAACGGCGCTTCGCGCTCGGGCCCGTAGAGCTTGTCACCGACGATCGCGTAGCCGAGCGATGACAAGTGCACGCGCAACTGGTGCTGGCGCCCGGTGCTCGGAGACAGCGCGAGCAGCGTGTGAGTTTCGGTTCGCGCGAGGACGCGAAAGCGCGTGACGGCGGTCAATCCGTCGTCGCGCACTTCCATCAGCACGTGCAGGCCTTCCTTCACCGGAGCGAGCGGAAGCGCGATCTCTCCATCGTCGTCCGGCATGCGCCCGCGGACGATCGCGATATACGTCTTCCGAATCTTGTGCTGCTCGAACGCGCGCTTCAGCTTACGTTCGGCCGCAGCCGTCTTGCCGCACAGCACGAGGCCGCTCGTCTCGCGGTCCAACCGATGCGCGATCTGCGGCACGAACTCCGCGCCGACGTACTGCTGGCGCAGCAAATAACTGAGCGTGTGCTTGTGGTACGTAGCCGTCGGGTGCATCGGCAGCCCGGCCGGCTTGTCGACGACGAGCATCGCCTCGTCCTCGTAGACCGTGCCGAAGTGCAGCGGCGTGATCGGCTCGCTGAAGCGATCGCGCACGAGGTAGACGATGTCGTGCGCCCGCATGATTTCGGACGGTTTGCGGCGCGATCCGTCGGCGCGATAGGCGCACGCGCGCACGATCACCTGCGCGCGCGTGCGCGTCAGGCGCGGCATGCGCTGCTGGAGAAACCGATCGAGGCGCAGCCCCGCGTATTCGGGCGGCACCGTGAACGTCAGCACGACCGCATCGGACGGAGCGCCCGGCGGTCGAAACTCAGTGTCCACGGCGGGCTTCGGAGCGGTATGCGCTCCGGAGCGTCGCCTCACGCAGCCTTGCTTACGCGACCGCTGCGAATGCAGCGGGTGCACGCGCGCAGGCGCACGACCTCGCCGTCCTTCAACGCACGAACCAGCTGCAAGTTGGGCTCCTGCCACTTGCGAGTCTTGATGTTGGAGTGGCTGACCTTGTGGGCCTTCTGCCGCCCTTTACCGCAGTAATCACACGCGAATGCCATCTCGGGACCTCGTGAGAGCCGGGCTCTGTAGCACCCGCCGGAAAGCGTGGCAACCCTCAGACGCTCCGAGCGCTCGTGTTTCAAGACAGCTCTGCCCACCTCGCCTACCTTACGAGCCGTGCAGCCCCCTGAACCTCCGACGCGCAAACGGCCGGCCGTACGCGCATGGTGGCTCGGTCTGGCGCTGCTTTCGATGAGCGGCCTCTCGCTGATCGCGGTTCGCAGCTGTCAGCCGCGGACTTCCGTGCCCGCAAACCTGGATCCGGCACACGACGCGATCCTGAAGGTCCAAATCCGCGACACAGACCGGCCGCTCGCGGGCGTGCTGGTCCGCGCCAATACGAATGCCAGCGACGCCTGCGAGGGCGAAAGCGATGCGACCGGGCACGCCGAGCTGGAAGGCTGCCCGCTCGGCTCTGCCGCGGTGCAGATCGAGCTCCCCGGCTACGTCCGTGTGATTCGAACCTATGCGCTGATGTCTGGCGAAAACCTGCTCGACCAAGTTCTCGTGCCGGGTGCGCGCATCGAAGGACGCATCGCGGACGATCAAGGGACGCCGCTTCTCGGAGCGCGCATCGACATCCGGCCGGTCGACCCCGCCACCGGCAACGAGAGCGGCGAGGTGTGGAGCGTGTCGAGCGTCGGCGGCGGCAGCTTCAGTTGCGAGACGCTGCCGGCAGGCACGGTATCGGTGCAGGCGACGCTCGCGCCCTACGAGACCGTCACGCTTCCGCTCGTCACCTTGCCGTCCCCGCAAGTGGTCTCGATCACGCTGCAGCGGATGGCGGCGGTGACCGGCCTGCTGTTCGGACCGGACAAGAAGCGGCTCGCAGCGGCATCGATCCGGCTCGCCGGCAGCGGCATCTGGCCGGCGCGTGCCACGCTGAGCAATGCCCGCGGGGAGTTCGAGTTCAGCTCGATCCCGGCGGGCGTCTACGAAGTGAGCGCGGCGCGCGGCGAGCTCGTATCTGCGCCGTTCGAAGGCGTGTCGGTCGAGCCCGGCGAGGAAGTGAAGATCGAGCTCAGCTTGGGCCCGGGACGCACGCTCAAGGGCTCGATTCGCGAAGCTGCGACCGGCCGCGCGCTCGCCGGGGCTCGAATTCGCGCCGCCGAGGATGCGCTGACTCCGACCGCACAGGAGACCCAAAGCGGGCTCGATGGGACGTTCGAGCTGCGTGGCCTGCGCTGGATCGAGCAACGCGTGAACGTCGAGCTCCCGGGCTACGTCTCGATCGAGACGCTCTGGGGGCCCGCCGATCCACCGCTGCAGATCTCACTCTTGCGCTCGGGCACGATCCGCGGCCGAGTCGAAGATGCGCAAGGTCGCGGCGTCGGGGATGCCGAGCTCGAGTTGATCGGTCAGACGACGACTGGAAGCAAGCTGCGGCTCCAGAATGCGGCGCCGCTGATGGCTGCAGCAGGTGATCCGAGCCAGCTTCGCGTGAGCACGCCGGTGCTGGCTGGACTGTCGCTCGACAACTTGGGCGTCACACAAGGCGCAGTGCCGCCGATCCCGCTCGCGCCCGGGACTGGTAGCGGGCCCGCGCCTGGAACGAGCCCGGGCTATCGAAGCGCACTCACGGGGGACGTCG
>Ga0193752_1001728_pt1 | contig 17647 bp, 12 predicted proteins | sample H1c1metaG_FD_144924 | JGI IMG/M metagenome (GOLD analysis project Ga0193752, IMG submission 144924) | Soil microbial communities from a riparian zone of the East river system, Colorado, United States - H1c1 | ecosystem: Environmental > Terrestrial > Soil > Riparian zone | place: USA: East River...
AAACTGAGCCAACGGCTTTTTGTCTCCACCCCGACTGTCTATATACTTATCTTCGTTTCATGATCTGGCTGTCCATTGCGCTGAGCGCACTTTCGTTGCTGTTACTCGTATTTATATTGCTGCGGAAAGGAAATTCTCCGGACGGCGATACGGGTGCGCTGCTGCGTGAAAACCGGCAGGAAGTCATGGCGCAGCTCAAAGAAAACCGGGCGGAACTGGCTGCGGCCATTGGGGAATTCCGGAAAGAACTCTCGGGGTCCATCGCCGGCCTGTCGGAACAGCAACAGAAATCGCTGGAGAAACTCGAGCAGAAGTTTGATGCGCTCACCGAGAAAAACGATTCCCAGCTTGAGAAAGTAAATGTTAAACTCGAAGAGAAACTCGCACAGGTTGGCGAACAAACCCGGACCGAGAATAAATTACTGAAGGAAAGCCAGGAAAAATCGCTGCGCGAATTCCAGGACCGGTTCGATAAAAACGTACAGTCTTTCAATGAACTCCAGAAGGAAAAGTTCGGGTTGATGGAAGTTCAGCAAAAGGAAATGGTGCAGATCACAGAAAAAAAACTGGAGGAAATGCGCGTCACCGTCGACGAGAAATTGCAGAAAACCCTCAATGAAAGACTGGGCCAATCGTTTGAGCTGGTGAGCAAACAACTCGAAAGTGTTCAGAAAGGTTTGGGTGAAATGCAGGGACTTGCACAGAATGTGGGCGACCTTAAAAACGTGCTGAGCAATGTGAAAATGAGAGGTGGTATCGGGGAAGTTCAGCTGGCGATGCTGCTGGAACAGATCCTCGTTCCCGAACAATATGCAGCGAATGTGAAAACGAAAAAAGGCTCATCCGAGCACGTTGAATTCGCTATCAAACTTCCGGGTGCCAGCGACGATGGCGCGCCGATGTGGCTGCCGGTGGATGCAAAATTCCCGCAGGATATGTACAGTAAACTGCAGGATGCATACGAGGCGGGCGACGCGGTGCTCATTGAACGCGAAGGGAAAAACCTGGAGAATACAGTCAAGGTAATGGCGAAAGATATTCGCGATAAGTACCTCGATCCGCCCAACACCACCGACTTCGCGATCATGTTTTTGCCCTTCGAAAATATCTATGCCGAGATCGTTCGTCGCGCCGGTTTGGTGGATATTCTCCAGCGGGATTACAAAATTGTTATCACCGGTCCGACCACTTTCGCCGCCATCCTGAACAGCCTGCAAATGGGATTCCGTACGCTGGCTATCCAGAAAAGAAGCGGCGAAGTGTGGGAAGTATTGAAAGCGGTGAAAACAGAATTCGGGAACTTCGGGGCGGTACTCCAGAAGGCACAGAAGAACATCCAGGACGCAAACGATGAGATTGAGAAGCTGGTGACTACCCGTACCAACAAGATCCAGCTGCGCCTGCGTAATATCGAAACGCTGAACCCGGATGAGGCGAAGAAGATGTTGGGTGAAGGGGATGCGGGGGAGTGATCAGTGGCAGTAGTCAGTCGCAGTGGCAGACCGGCAACTGGGTCGGTCCCTGCGGGACCGATAGGTTTTAAAATCTCCCTTTCACTTCGTTCAAGGGACATGTGACTCCTCCGGAGTTGTGATTCAAAAAAGCAAACCACTTTTCTGAAGGAACTTCATCTGACGGAATCGTGATTCGAAAAGCAATTTCCTGTTCCCGGGCAGAGCCGTTATAGCGCAAACCAAATAGCGCCCGATTGGTCTGACAAATGAACCACAACAACACTCCAGTATCATTGACAGCGGATCGTGCCAGGTTCAATACCTCCTTTTCCCTCAGTGAAATTACCCCTGTGCACTCTGTGGTGAATTTTTCCCCGGTAAATATCCATCCCGTAAGATCAACGCACAAAAAAAGCCCCCTCGTTATCCGAGAGGGCTTTTCGTGCGACTGGTGTGCGTTAGTTCATTTTCAGGAACCGTCCAGTGCCAATCTTTTTACCTTTCTGCGTAACAGAAATGATGTACGTTCCTTTTACGAGGTTCTCAGTTCCGAACTGAACCGTGTTTGATCCGGCCTGTAGCTGCTCGTAGTTCTGTGAAGAAACGAGTTTACCAGAGAGGTCGTAAATTTCAATTGTAGCATCGCCGTTCTGTGGCAACATGAATGTTACGTTGCTGTTTTCGATAACAGGATTCGGGAACACTCTGATGTCGTTGTTTCCGCTTGAGCCATTATTGATCGGAGCACCCGGCTCGTTGATCGATGTTGGCTGCTGCCACGAAGAATCATCGCGCCATCCGCCACGTCCATGTGTACCTGCGTAGAAGCATCCTGCATTCGGAACGTGCCATGGATCCCAACGCTGCTGGCGGATCATGTCTGTTGCAACCATTCCCATTTCAGGTGAGCTTGCATACGTCCATTGTGGAGCCGCTGCAGTGATGTTCGCTGTTTCGTAGATACCATGCTCTGAACCGATCAATACACGGCCCGGATCATACTTATCAAAGCACACCGAGTAAACAGGAACGCCGCCCTGGCTGTGAAGTCCTGTACCGCCTGAACCTGTTTTGTTCTGGAACGAACCAACACCTGTGGCAACACCATCTGTAGTTGCGGAGCTGGAATAGAACACATATTGTGTCTGGCTATAGCTTCCGAGACTGATGATCACGTTGTTTGCGTTGTTCGGGTCGCAATCGACTGATGTGATCCAGCGTGAGCCTGCATAAATGCGTGTACACGTGGTTACAATGTTCGCCTGACCTGCGGTATCGAGATCTCCGTTGTACTTATCTACGATTGCAGAGATGTTCGAGAAGCGGTAAAGCGATCCGCTTTCTGTAGCCACGAAAAGGTGGTTTCCATTGGCTGACCATGCCATGCATGATGTTGTTCCTGTGAATGCGGATGGAAGTGATAATGTTCCACCAATCTTGTACCAGAACGGATTTGTTGAGAAATCCAACGGACGCTTGATCACCCAAACACCATTGTTGCTCGTGTAACCTACCGCAAGACGCGACTGAATCGGATCCTGGATTTTCAAAGTCGCACCTGCCAGCAATGTTGATCCCAGTGTGTGCGTGAATATTCTTCCGGAAACGTTTGAGTTCAATGTAAACAGGGAACCTGCACCGTAAGAAACAGTGAAGACCGCACGGATCACTTTATTGGCAGAAGGCGTCTGGTTCCAGGTAATTGTATAATTACCCTGTGCATCCACCGATCCGGTTGCATCGCCGCTGAAAACACCGATACCGTTTGCCTGTGCTGAATCTGTACCAGGACCTGTTCCGCAATAGAATTTTACGGAAGCCAGATCAATTGTTGCTGCAGGTGAAGACTGCGGGAATGCAACTGCCAATACGTCTGTATATGTTGACGTTGCTCCATCAGTAACGTGTTTGGTCAGATCATGCCAGCCGTTATCGATAAGAACCGAATCGGTGCTCAATGGATCATTGAAGCTTTCCCAAAGGCGGATCGGAGTGATGAAACTTGCAAAAGGAGGAGTTCCGAGTGACGTGCTGGCAGCAAGACGCGTATCATAGAAATCCGCACTTGACTGGCCATCGTTGTTGGAACGGGAAACTGCACCGTAATAAACCGTAATAAACTGTGCAAGCGGGTTGAGCAAGGAAATCTCGCAATGACCACCGTCACCACCACCTGTTGCAAACGCTGACATCTGTGTGTTACCCATTCCGTCAATGTACTGGGTTCCGTTATCCTGGGTGCCCATCATCATCTCATCGCGGTTGAGGTCTGTATTCTGGATGCCCACTGAATAAGCCTGTGTAACGTTGTAACCCGAGTTCATCTGAACATAGGTTGCGCCATCATTTACCGTGCGTGCAACACCACCATCAGAACCAACAAACCATCTTCCCTGTGTAGTTGGGTCGAATGTGATCGCATGCTTATCTGAGTGAACATACCACGGAATAAATGGAGAGTTAGGGAATTCCACTGCGATACGTGTCCACTGTCCGGCAGCCGGGCTAGCAGTAACGAGTGTAAAGCGCCACAATTCAACGCCACAGGGAATTACGTTTGTTTTGTCGAACGGATCCACTTCAATTACGTTGTCGTAACTACCCTGTGAACTGTTGAATATATCCATCTGGGCGTTACCGGCACCTGCAACCTGGCTCCAGGTAGCTCCTGCATTGGAACTGAAATACGCACCCGCCTGTGCGCTGTTGTTCGCAGCGACCATGGCGTAAATGTAATTTGGATCAGATGGTGCGAAATCAAGTTCAGTACGTGAAGCAGCAAGGTTATAGAAACCGAATGCTGATGATCCTACGTTGGAGAAACTTGCACCGTCGTCGGCTGATCTCCACGGATCGCCGTTTACAGAAGCAATGATTACACCTTGCCCGTTCATGTCAACATCGCTCAGGTTTGCAGTGATTGCAATATTCGGAGCAGTTGCCCAGGTGGTACCACCATCGGTAGTTACCCACAGGCCGTTATTTGTAGCCGCGTAAACACGGTTTGAGTTATTCGGGTCAACGCAGATCTTGTTTGTAGCTGCCCAGTTTGCAGTGCTGTTATTTGCAGTTGCAGCTGTAGCTGTGAGGTGCGTAAACGTAGCACCGTGATCGGTTGATTTGTAAATTCCATCACCAACAAATCCGCCGGCTCCGCTTGCGAAGAACGTATACATTCCTTCACCCGTACCTACGTAAATATCACCATTGGGTGCCTGCGCAATACAAGCGACGTTCAGGTTAACTCCCGGAACGTTCCAGTACCCTGCGCAACGTATCCAGTTGTTACAACCATCTGTAGATTCCCAAAGGCCGCCACCTACACCGCCAGCAAAAAAGTGCTGATTGTTGCTGTTGTCCATGATCAGGCCACGAGTACGACCGCCCACGTTATCAGGACCAAGTTCAGTCCAGCTTGTAGCCTGGGCCGACATCTGATTCTGCGAGTTCACCATCGCCTGGTGCGCACGATAAGCCGTATTACGCATTTCCGCCAGGGGCAGATTTCCGTTCTCGTCTTTTACGCGGTCAAACCACCACTGAGCAGCGCCAGTTGCACCTTCTTCACTCATGCCCATTGGCGCGGTAAATTTTTCTCCGGTAGAACTGTACTTTGAAGTTTTCCCGCCCGTCATCATGACAGTCGAGACGATAGCCAGGCCGATGGCAGCAACTCCGGCGCAGGCAATTGTAACGTTTCTTTTCATTGGGTTGCGTTTAGGTATTCGCTTTTATTGGTTCAGGTATTTGAAGGTCAAGTATAAAGCACCCAAAACTAAGGTTTTTTATATGATCCACAAATACCATTTCATATTCGGTGGATAACCACCTTTAACTGGCAGGAAGTGATTCGGGAAGCCTTTTCAACAAGGGGGGATGCCTTCTGCACAAATAAGACCTGATCAACACAAATATAAGTTACCGCAGCCTGATTCCCAAACGTTTTACGAATGAATCAGATGTGCTTTTCTGCGTGGTACGAGGAGCGGACAAGCGGTCCACTTTCGATGTAGCGGAAGCCGATATCCTGTCCCACTTTTTTGTACAGCGCAAATTTTTCCGGGTGAACAAATTCTTTCACCGGAAGATGTTTTTTGGTGGGCTGAAGATATTGACCGATGGTCATGATTTCGACTCCGGCGTTTTTGAGATCGCGCATGGTTTCGAATACTTCGTCGTCGGTTTCGCCAAGGCCTACCATGATGCCCGATTTGGTGCGGCATCCGCCTTCGTGAAGGAAACGTAAAACCCCGAGACTGCGTTCGTACTGCGCCTGGATGCGGACTTGTTTGGTCAGGCGATGGACTGTTTCCATATTGTGGGAAACAATTTCGGGCATAACATCAATGATGCGCTGAATATTGTGTTTTTCTCCTTTGAAATCGGGAATGAGTGTTTCAAGTGTTGTCTCCGGACTTACCCTGCGCACCGCGAGAATGGTCTCGGCCCAGATACCCGAACCTCCGTCTTTCATGTCATCGCGGTCAACCGAAGTAATCACGCAATGTTTTACACCCATGAGTTTCACGGACTCTGCCACGCGTTCCGGTTCTTTCAGGTCGGCAGGGAGCGGTCTGCCGGTTGCTACCGCACAAAATCCGCAGGAGCGGGTGCAGATATTTCCGAGGATCATGAAGGTTGCGGTGCCTGCGCCCCAGCATTCACCCATGTTCGGACAATTTCCGCTTTCACAAATCGTATGAAGTTTGTGCTGATCAACGAGGTTGCGCACCTTGAGGTAATTTTCCCCGGTGGGCAATTTGACCCGCAGCCATTCTGGTTTTTTGAATCTCGTTTCCTGCACTTCTCCCATTTTCCTAATCTTGTTGCGAACGACTTGTCAGACCGAGCGGAGCCGAGGTTAGAACCACTTCCGTCCCATGCTGAACTGCAGGTACAACGAAAGCAGCACCATTTGTTCGCGTTCGGTGGCCATGATCCTCACCGGCGTAATGTATACATCAGTGATAAATCCAACTTCTACGGAACGTACCTCTTCATCCATCGGACCGTATTCAAAATTGAATCCGAATTTAGCGTAACCGCCCGGGCGAATCCCAATTTCACTCAGTCCGCGAACGAATGGCGCACGGCCATAAATGTTGTCCGGAAAATGTTCTGCCGGATCGTATTTTTCGGTGACAACCAGCTTGGTTCCCGGAACCGGGTTGTCGTAAAGAATTTCGAGGTACACCGGTTTTGCAAGACCAATTGACGCACCGATGAATGCTACATAACGGATTTCAACGCCGTTTTTTTCAGGCTTCGTGTAAATTACATTCTGGAATCCAACACCTGTTCTTAAAATGAAAAAGTTGTTTTGTTTCCCGTAGTAATATCCTTTGGCATTGTCGTAAAACGGGTTGGTCACTTTTACTTCTTTCGGATGGCGGTAATTGACGAGATCAAATTCCCAGACACCTTTGCGCGCAGCAGTGATGTGTTTACAACGGCGGTAATTCAGTCCGAAACCATGCGAGTTGATGATGACACCGCCATTCGCTTCGTTGCGATAAAGCAATCCGGCTTCGTCGTAAAGATTCTCATTCGTTTGCACCGTTTTCGGATCTGTAGCGGGCACCTGCGCCATCAGAAAGGAAGTCGTACAAAGGAAGAAGAATGTGAGCAGGCGTATTTTCATGTGTGCCAATATGCTATTCTAACAAAGTTAAGAAGAAAAAGGTTTCAATTTTCATACGATTTACGGCATCATATAATGCCACCCTTCGACAAGTTCAGGGCAGACGCCGACGCTAAGTCACAAAGAAGCACAAAGGTTTGGGAGAACCCTCAAAGGGTATAACCCTCGCAGGGTGGCACCCTGCGAGGGTTATACCCTTTGAGGTCCCAGGAAAACCATAATTTTGAGCCATGTCAAAAATTTCCGAAATTGAATACAACGGTAACCTGCGGACCACGTCTATTCACTTGCGTTCCGGCAAACAGGTGATCACTGATGCGCCCCTGGATAATAATGGTCGTGGTGAAGCATTTTCGCCAACCGATCTGATGTCGACTTCGCTGGGTTGTTGCATGATGACCATCATGGGCATTGTGGCCGGGCGGCATGCGATCAGTATTGAAGGAATGAAAGCGGAAATCACGAAAATTATGGGAACGGAACCGCGGCGTGTCATTGAGATCGTGGTGGATTTCCAGATTCCCGGCAAAGATTTACCGGCGAAAGACAAGGATTTACTGCAACATGCAGCGCTTACCTGCCCGGTTGCCCACAGCCTGCATCCTGATCTCAAGCAAACGGTAAATTTTACCTGGGTTTAGAGTTGTTCCGCAATGACGCGGGGATCAATTCCGTTATGCGACTCATGATATGTGCAGGCGTTGTTTCTCACGAGCAGCACCTGCGGCGAGGCGTGTTCAATACTGAAATGACCTGCAAAATACTGCGAGGCGTCGCGTGCGTCCAGTACATTGACCACGTACACCGGAAAATCGTGAGGCAATACTTCTTCGTAACGGGTAAATCTATCCCATGCGATACGACTTATCGAGCAGCGCGGACTGTGTTTAAAGATCACGCCGGTAAGCGGAGACTCCCCTTCGCAGAGATTCCGGGCCTGTTCAACAGATGTGACTTCCGTGATTTTCATACGTATTGAAACGAAAACAGGCTTTCAATCTGAAAGCCTGTTGACCTGTACGGTATTCGTGATCAGGAGTTCTTTTGAAACTCCGTCTTTGCGCTCTTATTGGTGTATGCTTCGCACTTCTCTTTGTTCTTACAGGAAGAAACAGATAAAGCAACAGCAAATAGAAGGGCAAAAGAAAAAAGTACTTTTTTCATGACACTGGGTTTGGAAGTTTCTGATGTGTTTGCAAATACCGTGCAAAAATAGGCGGATAGTCCAATCCACCTAAAATATGTTGATACATTTTTTATTAACAGGCGGAAAAATTACATTTACTACCCTTTTTACGCGATTGTCTGTGTTTGTGTTTTATATCCTTTTATCATTTTAAGTTATGACTACAGTTGTTGCAAGTGAGCCGCAAATTCACGAAAGCTGGAAAAACGTCCTGCAAACGGAATTTTCCAAACCGTATTTTTCTACGTTGAAAGAATTCCTGGTGATCGAAAAACAGCAGAATGTTGTTTACCCTCCGGGTCCGCTCATCTTTAACGCATTCAACCAAACACCATTTGATAAAGTCAAAGTGGTGATACTCGGGCAGGATCCTTACCACGGCCCCGGGCAGGCGAACGGTTTATGCTTTTCGGTTTCGACCGGCATTAAGCATCCGCCATCGCTCGTGAACATTTTCAAAGAGATGCAGAAGGACCTGAATGTTCCTTACCCGAAGACAGGCGATCTTACTGCATGGGCACAGGAAGGCGTGCTCCTCTTAAACACTTCGCTTACGGTGCGTGCGCATACACCGGCATCGCACCAGGGAAAAGGATGGGAAGAATTTACGGACTCGGTGATCCGCTCCCTTTCTGAAAAACGCAGCGGTGTTGTTTTTATTCTTTGGGGACGACATGCACAGAACAAGAAACCGCTGATCGATCTCAGCAAACATTTTGTGCTGGAATGTGCGCACCCGTCGCCTTTTTCCGCTAACGGATTTTTCGGTTGCCGTCACTTTTCAAAAACGAATTATTTATTGACGCAGAACGGGCAAACCCCGGTTAACTGGATTGCGTTAGGTTAAACAACAGATCATGCTGAGTATCCAGAAAGTTGTTGTACTTCTTGAAGAATATCATCTCGACGAGTTCCGCAGCTATCTTAAGAAAACAAACGCCGAGCTTCCGTTGAAGCTGGTGGATGCCGTGCACAAAAAAGGATGGGAAGAAGCTGACTCGGATGATCTCTGCAAAGTGATTTACAAAAAAGCGGGCGCACCGGAGAAACGTAAATTTTTCCAGCTGGCCCACCACACATTTAAACTCACCGGTTTCCTGAGCCGCAATTACCCATCGTATCTCCAGCACAACGTGTCGAAGGTGGAATTGCTGGTGAACCAGGGAAAACTGAAAGAGGCAAACGCGTTATCAGAAATCCTCCTGGATATTTCGGAGAAGACCGAAGACTTTTCGACGGCGCGTGCGGTGCTGCAGTTTTTTGCGCAGCAGTCGTACATCCGCGAAAAGAAAACGGAAGCCATTCGTTATCTCGAAAGCAACGCACGTGTTATTGATTCGGAGCGCGCGCTGAACGATCTGTATTTGTACCTGCGTACAAATCTTCACTTCAAAGACAAAACAACCGGCGACAACCTCGATACGGAGAAGCACCTCTCCTACTTCCGTTCGTTCCAGCAGCACACTTCATTTGCGGTGCGCATTCTCAGCCGTTACGCGTGGTGTTACACGTTACACTTTTTGAATGATGAACGTTTTTACACCAAAGAAATCCAGGATGAACTCAATTTCATTTCCGACGAACTGGAAAAAGCGCCGTACGTTATTTTCTCATTCGCTGATGATGTTGAACTGAACGTCGATTACCTCAAATTGAAATTGCTGGTATCGTGGCTCGAAAAGGACGAGTTGCAGAAAGTCGCTGCCAACCTGCTGAAGAAAAGAGAAACGCCGCGGTTCTGGAGAAATTACCTGAACTCCGCGCAGATTGGTTTCATCAGCATCCAGGCGAGTTTGCTGGCGAGCACGTACGGTTTCTGCTACCGCAAAGGCTGGTACGAAACAATTCCGTCGGAACTGCGTGAAGAGATTGCGATGTACCGAAAATCGTGCGAGGAAATATTAGCGAGTCCAACCTGGGAAGAGGAAAGTCTTTACGTGCGCTTCATCAACGTCAATAATATTTACTGTTGCTTTCTATTGATGAGCAGTCTCGATGATGTGAAACGTGTTCCTCCGCTGATCGAAAGCCTGTTGTTCAATTACCAGCAAGTGGCTTTTCACCGGATGTATGACCAGATCTTCGCCACGCTGATCATGGCGTATTTTATTTCCGAAGATTACCTGAAGGTGCAGGAGTGTTACAAGCGTTACGAAAAGCTCACGGCCAACTCATCGAAGCTGATGGAAAATGACCTGACGATTAAGGCATACTACTATGCCGCGCAGTGGATCAGTTCGGGAAGGAAACAATACCAGGAGAAAATGAATGGTTTGCTGGAGAAAACGAATAAAGCGAAGAACCTGGAGAACGTGAGGAATCTCGTGGTGGATATAAAGGATTATTTCGGATTCTAGAACGGATTCGGTTCAGTTGGGAGTTGGGAGGCGGGAGTTTGGAGGCTGAACCCAGGTCCTTCGAAGAGAAAGTCTGGACGTTCACGTTAATTACATGAGTTTGTCTTCGAGGTATTCAGATAACACATCCGAACTCCCCATTCCGCACTAGTTACGTGCGTGCACTCGAATCCAACCACTTCGCCTCCACCGGTACATCAAACGCGCGCATCTTCACGAGCAATTCCGCAGGAGAACTATCCTCGAGTAATAATTTGCGGTTGTTCACGTTCAGAAATCCTTCCTGCACCATGTGATCGAGTTGCGCAACAAGATGATCGTAATACTTCCGGATATTGAGCAGGCCAATTGGTTTACGGTGTAATCCCAGTTGCGACCAGGTGAGCATTTCGAAAACTTCATCGAATGTTCCATAACCGCCCGGGAGTACCACTACTCCATCGCAGAGTTTTTCCATCAGCGCTTTGCGTTCGTGCATGGAATTCACTTCGTGCAATTCTGTGCACCCGGTGTGGCCCACTTCCTTTACGTTGAGAAATTGCGGGATCACACCAACCACGTCTCCGCCTGATGCGAGGACGGTATCTGCGATCACGCCCATGAGGCCAACACTTCCACCGCCGTATACGAGACGGATGTTTTGCTCAACGAGTAATTTTCCGAGTGCGATGGCGGATTCGCGGTAAGCGGGATGGTTGCCGGAGTTTGCTCCGCAGTAGACGAGAATGGATTTGAATTGGGGCATTTGCTTTTGAATCCTTTTAAATCATTAATGAATCATTTCATCTGCGTAATCAGCGCATCTGTGGCCGCGCGCCAAAAGCGCAACAAGCGTGTGCCATTGATCGAAGGTAAATTGAAGAATCTGAATATTCTGTTTCAGTACTCATACTTTTAGCCACAGATTCGCAGATTATGCAGATTAATGGATTGGATGAGCAAATCAAAAAATGATGTATTACGTCCGGTCCAGCATGCGTCAAAAGTGAGAATGTTCCGCTGAGCTTTAATTTATCTCACAAGATATAACAACTCGAAATTCAGATGAACATTCCCCGTCTGCACCCAACCATCCCAGTCAGACTCAGCATACAACGAAAACGAAGGACCAGCTTTCAGCCAAACCGGGCCAATGTTGATTCCGATCTTCGGATTGTACGACCAATTCTTTTCGTTCACACTTTCCGGCTGAGTAATTAAAGTAAAAGTTAAACTGTTGTCAATTGAAAACGGACCGTGTCCGTATCCGATAGTTGGACCAACCGAAAATGCTCCGGCGAAGAAAACAAACAGCGAACCATCGACACCCGCGTAAATCGCAGGATGCCGAAATCCCAATTGAGGCCCTTTACATCTTGCGTAATGAATTGGAAATTGTTTGTAGGCTCCGAATTTCGGAAACCCAATGAACGTTTCCTGTCCAGCGGAAAGTCCAACCGAAAACATCATTCCGTTTTCGAAACGTGATGGTTGACGCTGAACTATTTTCCAAGGCGTACTTTTTGCTTCCAGGTGAAACAGCAACACAAGAAAAAACAGAATTGGAGTTTTCATGTTCAGTAGCCGTTTCACTGCGATCAAAAATCGATCTGGTAATAAAACAACGGCAGGAATCCCAACTGGTATTGTTCCGCGACCGGATTTGCCGATGGATTTTGCGAATCGGGTGAGTACGTGAGGCCGAGAATATTTTTCTGGTTCGTTACGTTCAGCAAATCCACTCCTACTTCATGTGTGACTTTTTTCGCGTTGTACTTCCACACGATGCGAAAATCGAGACGGAAATACGGGCTGCTGAACTGAAGCGTGTTCCGCAATGAATCGACAAGCGTTTCTTCGTTCTCCAACCGCGAAGCCGCCGTATCAATGGGCGTGTACCAGCGTTTTCCCGCCAGCGTAACTTTTGTCCCCACCTGCAGCGTTTGTTTTTCGCCGATGTTAAACTCACGTGCACCGAGCAGGTTCATTGCGTAACCGGTATTGAAGTCGGTGTTGCGCAGGATTCCATCGCTGCCTTTGTACTTCGCATCGAAAACGGAAGCGGTGAACATGAAGAAATATTGTTTGCTGAAAAATTTCTCGAGCGTAAACTCAAGGCCGTAGTTTCTGCCTGTTCCTTCGTTCACGAGTGTATCGGGGAAGAAACGACTGAAGCCAGAACCCTGGTTCAGCACAGAAAACGAAGAACTCTTTTTCTCCACCGGAATGTTGTAGAGGTATTGGTAATATCCTTCTACTTTGATCCGCATATTTTCTCCCAGCGTGAGATCGTATCCAACAACCGTGTGCAGGCTCTTCATGAAATCAACATCCTTGTTGTGCAGCGTGTACGGCGCTGATGTCGCAGGCAGGTGCGTATAATACACGTACGCCGGCAAAACCTGGCTGTGCATGCCTACCGCAACATTCAGCGATTGCTTGTCGGTCATCGACCAGCGCATGCCCGCACGAGGTTCAATCGCGGTACTTCCGTTCAACGTGAAGTATTGTCCGTGCACACCGAGATTCACAGTAACGAGATCGCTCGGACGGAATTTCCATTGCACATAAGGTTGAATCAGGAATGAATTTCCGCTGTAATCCTGCCGGTTGTAAAAACGATACGTGACGATGGAATAAATACTGTCTTCAAGATTGTTGACGTACATATCGTTGAACATGCCGGCTTTGATCGTGTGCTTCGGACTGATGCGGTGCAGCACGTAGAAATTAAGTGAGATGCGGTCTTCCGTATTTTTGTATCCCATTTTCTGCGTGATCGAATCAACCGCAAAAGTAGTGTCGCGCCAAACCAGGTCATGCCGGGCTGATGAATACCGGTGGCTTCCTGCCACCACCATGCGGAAAAAAGTTTTGTCGTTAATGGGTTTGGCGTAAACAATTCCGCTGAAACCCATACCCGTTTTGAAATACTGATCGCGGTTATCCACTCCGTACAACTCGTCGTTCGGTTCAGTGAAATCGCTCACCACAATATCGATTTTGCTGTTACCTGCAATTCCAAACCACGACAGGTTTCCGCCGTTCTTCAACGGAAAATTCAGTTTAAACGCTCCGTCCATGTAATTCGGAACGGCACCTGTGCCAATGGGAAAATTCAACGCTTCAAACATTTTCAACGTGGAGTAACGGTAGTTCACGAGAAACGAAGAGCCTTTTGTTTTATTGATCGGACCTTCAGCAGTAAGTTCCGTTCCGAGAAACCCGAACTGTCCGTTGAACTCGAATTTTTCATTGTTGCCATTGCGCATACGCAGGTCAAATGCAGCTGCAATACTGTTTCCGTATTCAGCGGAAAACGCACCCGTGAAGAAATCGGAGTTCGCAAGTACTTTATTGTTGAGCATGCTCACCGGTCCACCTGTTGTACCTTCAATCGCGAAGTGATTCGGGTTTGGAATATCTACTCCTTCAAACCGCCACAACACGCCCATCGGTGAATTTCCACGCACTACAATATCGTTCCGTGAATCATTCGCACCTTGCACTCCTGCAAAATTCGAAGCCATACGCGCAGGATCTCCTCGGCTTCCACCGTACCGGTTCGTCTCTTCCACAGAAAACATTCGTCCCGAACCGGAAGACATTTCATTCACCGTTCCTTCTTCCCGGTCGCCCTTGATCACCACTTCGTTCACCTGCACGGCGCTTGTTTCCAGCTCGAGATTGAGAATGGTTTCCTTTCCGGTATTGACAATAATATTTGGTAGAAGCACCTGGAGATATCCCGTGTACTGCGCCTTGATCGTGTAACGTCCCACCGGAATTTTATCGATACGGAAATTACCATCGACGTCGGTCACAGCACCACCTTGCATGGCTGTGTCATTAAATAACTGGACAACCGCGCCGATCAACGGAACCCGCGTTTCTTTATCGACCAGCTGTCCGCGTACAGAAGACGTGCCTTGTGCGCATACAAGAACAGATAAGAATACGAAGAGAAATGTGCAGGGGAGTTTCATACGGTGTGAATTATTTCGAACCAAAGATATTCAAGAACTTATTTCTGTCAATGACGAATTACGCATTGAACCGCGCGGAAATCAATTGAATACCGCAACTTATCCGGGGGCTGTTGCAGATTTCGCCATCTTCCGCCTTACATTCGTCATATGCGGGTTCTCATCACACTATTGTTTCTCATAGCTGTATTTACTGTACATGCGCAAACCACATTCTACAGCCAGATCAATCACGCGGGCTATAGTACGACCCTCAAGAAACTCAGTGATGGCAATCTTCTAAGCGCCAACTCCGACAATTACACCGTAGAAGTGATCAAGACAGATACGAATGGGCTCTTTATCTGGCAATCAACCCTTCCTGCTCCATGGACAGAAGTCATAGAAGTGGAAGAAGCGGCAGATGGAGGAATTTTTGTTTTGATGTATGGTCCATACCAGCAAAACCGGTGCGCGTATGTGCTGCGGTTAAAGTCAAATGGACTTCTGGATTGGCACCAGGGCTATCACCATCTTTCCAACGATTATTTCCTGGACATTCAGGCGATGCCGGATACCGGGTTTATGGTCATCGGAAATGGTTGCAGTGCGGCAGGTGCGCAGCTGGTGCGATGCAAAAAAACAGGAAGTATTGCGTGGGATAAAACTTACATAGACGCCAATGGAAAATACTTTGGGTTTACGCAGTTTGTGCTTGTAAACAATGGAACCGAATTACTTTTCTCCGGTTATACGGTAGCTCCTGCAGTCGATGAGGATCTCCTGGTTGCAAAAATGGATACGGCCGGAAACCTGTTGTGGTTAAAGGAATATCCGCTTGCGGGATCGTTTGATGTCCCCATGGCGATTACAGAAACACCAACCGGCTTTGCCGTCGCATTCTTCTACCAGTATCCTTTGCCCAACAGTACTTACTACAGAAGCGGATTGGCCGGCTTTGATGCGTCAGGAAATATGCAATGGCTCGCGCGCTACTATTTTCCGACTTCTTCCATGCCCAAGTGCCTCGGTGTTCTTCCCGACAGCTCACTTACATTCGGAGGAACTATTCTATATGCACAGGATAGTACAAAATTCCGCGCGTTACTCGTTCATACCTCGCCCATGGGGCAGCAACTCTGGAGTTATTCGTTCAGCGACAGTGTTTACAGCAATGGTTCATCGCAGGCTGTGGAAGCGTTGGTCATTTCAGGCACCGATGCTTACCTGACCGGCGGAGGTTACATGATGTATCTCGCGAAAACCAATAGTTCCGGATACGGAATGTGTCTGCCGGTGTATGGCGGACCTCAGACGGTTTATCTTCCGGTTCCGGCCGCAGTGAGCCGGAGTTTGTATTCATACACGGGAGCCTGGACGGCATTCCCCGCAACAGCTACGCCGACCAGTGCAATTACTATGCAAGGATATACGTCGTGTACAAACATCATTACGCAATCCGCAGAAATTGTTTCAGCAGATCAATGGACCGTCAGTTCCGATCCTTTTTCAGACGGATGGATTGTTACTTCACCGGCTTCATCCACAACGGAAAAAGTAGTTGTGCAAGTGTACGACGCCATGGGCAGAATTGTTTTGCACACCACTTTCAGCGGAGGAAACGGAACATACCGCTTGGAAAGAAACGGATTAGCGGCCGGCGTATATTTTTATTCTATCTCGGGAGAGAACACGAATTTGGGTAGCGGAAAAATACTGGCGCGTTAAGTTTATTCGCTGTGCCTGAAATTCTTCACGGTATCCACGAAAAATTTCACCTTCTCTTTTTCCAGATCAGGATACAATCCATGACCTAAATTGGCGATGTGACGGTCTGGTCCGAACGCACGCAGCATTTTTTCCGTTTCCGTTTTGATCACTTCAAAATCGGAATAGAGCAAACACGGATCCGCATTTCCCTGTAATGTTTTTCCCGGTCCGATCAACGCGCGTGATTCACGGATGTCCATCGTCCAGTCGAGACCGATGGTCTGGCAATTGATGCTTCCGAGTTCTTTACGGATGAAAAAAGCATCCTTCGCGAAAACGGTTACCGGAACAAGTGAATGCACTTCGTTGCAGATGCGGCTGATGTATGGCAACGCAAACTCACGGTAATGCTGTGGTGAAAGAACACCCGCCCATGAATCAAAAATCTGCAGCATATCGGCGCCGGCTTTCACCTGCGCTTTGAGATAATTGATTGTGCTTTGCGTGATTTTTTCGAGAAGCGCATGCGCGAGTTTGGGTTCGGTGTACAAAAACTTCTTGGCTTTCGAGAACGTTTTTGATCCGCTTCCTTCCACCATGTATGCGAGAAGTGTCCACGGTGCGCCTGAAAAACCAATCAGCGGAACGCGGTCGTTCAATGCTTTTTTCGCTTGACGGATGGCTTCGCATACGTATGAAAGATCTTCGTCGCCATTGGCAATACGGAGTTTTTCAACGTCTCCGGCCGACTGAATTGTTTTTTCAAACCACGGTCCGCGCGCTTCAACCATGGTGTATGGAAGTCCCATTGCTTCCGGGATCACGAGGATGTCGGAAAAAATAATGGCCGCATCTACGCCGAGAATATCAACCGGCTGTACTGTTACTTCCGCAGCAAACTCCGGTGTTTTTACGAGTTCAATAAAACCGCCCATCTTCGCACGCACTTCGCGGTATTCAGGAAGAACACGTCCGGCCTGGCGCATGAGCCATACAGGAGTCCGTTCGGTTTTTTCGCCGCGGGCGGCACGGAGGATGAGATCGTTTTGTAGCATGGCGCAAAGTTAGTTAGATAGTTCACGTTTTATAATTCACCGTTCGATAGTTCGGCGTGAATTGTTCACTGCTTTATGGCGCACCGTTCGGGTTTCAGCAATCTAGCTCAACGGTTTTAACCGTTTCCATTCCACAAATATTAACTGGCACTTCAAACTGATACACTACCAAATCGTCAGGGCAACACGCATTTAAATTGCGGCCAGTTTTAGTAAGCGAATCAGGTATTTATCATCCCATCCAGCCATTTTTCGTTTAAGGATCAGACTTCGCCGGGGAGTTTTATCTCGTTTAACAAT
>Ga0193752_1001729_pt1 | contig 17633 bp, 13 predicted proteins | sample H1c1metaG_FD_144924 | JGI IMG/M metagenome (GOLD analysis project Ga0193752, IMG submission 144924) | Soil microbial communities from a riparian zone of the East river system, Colorado, United States - H1c1 | ecosystem: Environmental > Terrestrial > Soil > Riparian zone | place: USA: East River...
GCGTTCGTGATCACCGCGCTCGCGACCCCGGCGTTGTTCTCGCTTTCGAACACTTTGCCGCTTCGGGTCGACAAGTGGTTATTGAGCCTCGGTTTGGTCGATCCGCACGCGCGCACCAAAGACGAGGCCGACGATCACCCGCACCCGACCGTCGTCGTGCTCGGTTTTCACCGCGTCGCTGCTGCGCTGATTCAAGACGTCGGCCGCCAGCATCCCGAGATCTTGCCGAAAGTGCTCGTCGTCGACATCAACGTTCAGACGCATCCGATCATCAAACGCCAGGGCGTCAAAGTGCTCTACGGCAGCGCGGGTTCCCGGGAGACGCTGCAGCACGCCGGTATCGAGCACGCCCAGCTCGTGATCGCGACGATTCCGGACGAGCTACTGCGCGGCACTTCGAACGCGGCCATCGTGAAGGCCGTCCGCGCAATCGCGCCGAACGTTCCGCTGTTTGCTTGCGCATCGCGCGCCGCGGACGTCGACGTGTTGTACGCCGCGGGCGCGAGCTACGTGTACATGCCTTCGTCCGAAACCGCGAACGGTGTGTTTGCCGCGGGCATGGCAGCATTGTCGGGCCAGCTCGATCACTATCGTGCCAGTCGCGAAGCCACGTTCGGGCCGCTCCAGACGCGCTTGGACGTGGAGCGCATGTCGCGTTGAGGACGCAGTTTTTGAGTAGCCGCGCTGCGGTGTACACTCACAGGCCCTAACGGGCACGACGAGAATCATGTTCGAGCGAATCTGGGATGCTGTCGCACGCGGGGAGGGCGCACTGACTGCAGCGGTCGTGCTCGCCGGCGTGCTGCTGTCGTTCCTGCTGCGTCCGCTGATCGCCCCGCTCAACCGCACCCGGTTGCGCACGCCCGCGTTGATGCTGATGGCGGCGGGAATCGGCTGGCTCGTGCTCGAGGTTTGGGCACCGGCTGCGACCACTAGCAAGATCTTTCAGGTCCTGCCGCTGCTGCTGATGCTGCTCGCGTTCGGTCGGCTCGCCAGCGTGGCGCTGTTCGATTGGGCACTGAGTCGGCGCTTGCGGACCGATGCGCCCCGCATCGTGCGCGACATCGCCGAGGGCGTGCTCGTGATCGTATCGATCATGATCGCGCTCCGAGTCGCAGGCGTCGAGGCCGTGCCGCTCGTGGCGACGTCCACCGTCATCACCGCGATCCTCGGTCTCTCGCTGCAAGACACGCTCGGCAACTTGTTCGCCGGTTTGGCGCTGCAAGCGCAACGTCCATTCGAGATCGGCGAGTGGATCCAGCTCGACCCGGCAGGACTGCAGGTCGGACGCGTCGTCGAGATGAACTGGCGCGCGACGAAGCTCTGCACTGCCGACAACCAAGAGTTGAACGTGCCGAACGGGCAGCTCGCGCGCACGCCAATCTTGAACTTGACTCGGCCCGGCGCCTCGTACCGCCGCGCGATCGACGTCCTCTTGCCGTACGAGTATCCGCCGCGCCGCTGTGTCGAGGTGATCGAGCGCGCGCTCATCGGCATTCCGAACCTGCTGATGGAACCCGCCCCAAACGTGTTCACGAGCGCGTTTCTGGATCAGGGCGTTCGTTATCGGATCTTAGTCTACGTGCGGCTCTTCGAGCACCGCGACGGGGCTGACATCGCGATTCGAGAGCGCTTGTGGTACGCGCTGCGCCGCGCGAACATTCCGATCGCGCGCGGTGCTGGCATTCCGATCGGTGCGCCTCCCGGAACGACCGAGCGCGATTTAGAGACGCGCGCGAAGGCGATTCGCCACGTCGACTTTCTGCGCGACCTGCCGGACAGCGCGATGACCACGCTCGCCACCGATGCGTACAACGAGCTGTATGCGCCGGGCGAAGTCGTCGTGCGGCAGGGTGAGCCGGGCGAGGAGCTGTATTTGTGCTTGTCTGGCGAGCTCGTCGTCATGTTGCAGGTCGAGACCGGCGAGACGCACGAGATCGCGCGCATCACTGAGGGTGGTTTGTTTGGCGAGTTTGCGCAGGTCACGGGTGAAACGCGCGTCGCGACGGTGCAGGCGGTGCGCGTATGTGAGCTCGTGGTGATCGGTCGTGCTGCGTTCAGCTCGGTGCTTCAGAGCAATCCGGAGTTTGCGGAGCTGATCAGTCTGCGTTTGGCTGAACGTCGGGCCACGCTCGACGCGGCGGAGCAGTCGGCTTCGGAGCGGCCGCGCACGTCGGTCGACGAGCACAAGGGCCGTTTTCTGCAGCGGTTGCGTGAGTTTTTGTCACTGTAGTGTGACTGGTGTGGACCGGCGCTGGAGCTGCGCGTCTCTTGCAGAGCGACAGCCGGTGCGTACTACAACGAGAGGACGAACGTCATGGCGCACGTAAAACACGACATCCGTCACGGGCTTTCGGTGGACCAGGCGAAGAAGGCCGCGCAGCTCGCGTTGCAGGACTACTCGAAGCGCTTCGCGGAAAAGGGTCTGCGAGCGCATTGGACGAGCGACACGCGGGCAGAGGTCGAGTTCACGGCCAAGGGCACGAAGGTCCAGGCGATCGTGGACGTCCTACCGGACGTGTTACGGGTCGACGCGCAGGTCCCATTCGTCTTCGTGCCGTTCAAGGGAATGGCAGTGAAGGCGGTGGAGACGGAAGCCCAAAAGTGGATCCAGCAGGTCCGCGAGGCGAAGTCAGCCTGAGCCTGGGCCTGACATGGGGCTAGTGGCGGTCAGTGGCCGCCATTGGCGGCCAGTGCCCGGTCGGCGTGGCTTGCCGCTGCGAGCTGCAGCGGCCCACCTCTCATACGCTCGCTGGCTCGGTCGATGCAGCCGGCGGCAACGTCGCGGGTTCCGCCGGTAGCTCGTCCTCCGATGCCGCGTGCTGCTTCGCCAACAGCACGTACAACGATGGGAGCACGAACAACGTGAACAACGTTCCGATCGTCATCCCAGAGACGATGACCAAACCGATGCTGTTACGTGCTGCAGCACCCGCTCCGCTGACCAACGTCAAAGGAAAGTGGCCGAACACGGTCGCACACGTCGTCATCAATACTGGGCGCAACCGCGTGACCGCAGCCTCGCGCACAGCCTCGAGCTTCGACAAGCCGTGCCGCTGCTGCTCGTTCGCAAACTCCACGATCAGAATGCCGTTTTTCGCGACGAGGCCGACCAACGTCACTAGGCCGACCTGCGCGTAGATGTTGAACGTCGTGGTCCAGCCATCGGTGAAAAACGTCATGTTCGGATTCGGCATCTTCAAGAACATGAAGATGCTCGCACCGAAGATCGCGAGCGGCACCGAGCCGAGCAGAATCACGAGCGGGTCACGGAAGCTGTTGAACTGCGCCGCGAGCACGAGGAAGATCAGCACGACCGCGAGCGTGAACGAAGTCACGAACGAGTTGCCCTCGACGCGCAACTGCCGCGACTCACCGGTGTAGTCGACCCCGTAGCCCGGTGGCGCGATCTCGGCTGCGGCACTTTCGAGGAACTTCAGCGACTCGTCGAGGCTCAGCATCGACACGCCGCTGAGCTTCACCGCGTTCAGCTGCTGGAAGCGCGAGAGCTGGCGCGGCGTGGCGTGCATCTCGTTTTTCGCGATTTGAGACAGTGGGATCAACTGCCCGCCTGGACCCGAGACGTGCAAGTTCTGCAGATCGGATGGGTTCAAACGTGCGTCGCGCTTCACTTGCGCGATGACCTTGTAGCTACGGCCTTCGATGTTGAAGCGATTGACGAAGTTGCCGCCGATGGCGGCACCCAGATCGGCGCCGACCTGCTGCAAGTTGAGGCCGAGCGATGCGACTTTGTCGCGGTCGATCACGATCTCGTTTTCAGGTTGGTCGAGCTTCGTGTCGATCTGGAGCAGCATGAACTTGCCGCTCTCGAGAGCCTTCCGCTGGATCTGCTCCGCAAAGCCGAGGATCTTCGTTTGCTCATCGGTCGCCGTCAGCACGACCTCCACCGGGAAGTTACCGCCACCGGGTAGCGCCGGGGGCAGCAGCGGATACATCTTGATGCCGGGGAGTGCGCTGATCTTCCGCTGCACTTCGGGCAGGATCTGCGAGGCAGTGCGATCGCGCTTGTCCCACGGCTTCAGCACGAGACCCGCGAAGCCGGTGGCAGGCTGAGTCACCTGAAACGTGTACCAAGACTCCGGAGTGCTCAGGAGGAGCTTGTTGGCCGCTTCGGTGTAGCGGAGCGTCTCGTCGATGGTGGAGTTCGACGGTGCATCCACGATCGGCGAGAAGATCACGCCTTGGTCTTCCGTCGGCGCGAGCTCCTTGCCCGAGAACATGATCATCGGTGCGACGCAGAGCGTGAGGATGAGCCACACCGAGTACACCGCAGGGCGCGCGTTCAACGTGCCGCCGAGTGCACGCCGGTACCCCGATTTCAAACGCTCGAACACGCCGTGGATCTTCCGCGGAAACCAGGCTTCCGCGTCTTTCGCGCGCAGCATCTTCGAAGTCATCATCGGTGACAGCGTCAGCGCGACGATGCCCGAGATCAGCACCGCGCCTGCAAGCGTCATCGCGAACTCGCGAAACAGCGAGCCGGTCAGGCCGCCTTGGAGGGCGATCGGCGTGTACACGGCGGCGAGGGTGATCGTCATCGCGATGACTGGACCCACCAGCTCGCGTGCACCCTTCATCGCCGCTTCAGTCGGCGACTGCCCGTCGCGCATGTGTCGTTCGACGTTCTCGACGACGACGATCGCGTCGTCGACCACGATTCCGACTGACAATACGACCGCGAGCAGCGTGAGCAGATTTACGGTGAAGCCGAAGATCTGCATCAAGAACACGGCACCGATCAGCGAGACCGGGATCGCGATGACCGGCACGATCGCAGACCGCAGCGAGCCGAGGAACAAGAAGATGACCGCGACGACGATCAGCAGCGTCTCACCGAGCGTGCCCACGACCTCGTCGATCGCGCCGGTGATGTAGCTCGTGCCATCGAACGCGATCTGGCCCTTCATGCCGGTCGGCAGGTCTTTCTGCAGACCGTCCATCTCCTTGCGGATGCCTTTGATCACGTCGAGCGCGTTTGCGTTCGGCAACACGAAGATGCCCATGAACACAGCCGTCTGGCCGCTGAACCGAACCTCGGCGTCGTAGTCTTCGGCGCCGAGCACGACGTCCGCGATGTCCTCGAGCCGAACGACCGTGCCGCCCGCCTCGCGGATCTGCATGCGCTTGAACTCCGCGACCGACTTCAAGTCGGTGTCGGTCGTGAGGTTCACTTGAACGAACTGACCCTTCGACTTGCCGACCGCCGCAAGATAGTTGTTCGCCGAGAGAGCCGCGCGTACTTGCGCCGGGCTGATGTTCAACGCGGCCATGCGCTCGGGCTTGAGCCAGATCCGCATCGCAAACGTGCGACCGCCCAAGATCTCGGCGCGCTGCACGCCTTCCACCGCTGTCAGCCGCGGCTGAACGACGCGCGCGAGATAGTCCGTGATCTCGTTTTGCTGCAGTAGGTCCGAGCCGAAGCTGAGATACGCCGTCGCGAACTGACTGTCTGCCGACGTGATGTTGATCAGCGGGACTTCGGCTTCAGGCGGCAGATCACCGCGAACCTGATCGACCTTCGAGCCGATCTCGGCGAGCGCCTTGGTCGGGTCGTAGTTCAGCTTCAAGCGCGCCGTGATCGTCGACACGCTGAGCGCGCTGGTCGACTCGAGATAGTCGATGCCGTCGGCGGAGGCGATCGAACGTTCGAGCGGCGTCGTCAAGAATCCACGCACGAGCTCGGGGCTCGCGCCGACGTACGTCGTCGTGATCGTGATCGACGAGTTCTCGTTGCGCGGGTATTGCCGCACGTTGAGCGAGCGCAGTGCTTGCAACCCGGCGATCAGGATCACGAGCGTGACCACGATCGACAACACGGGCCGTCGGATGAACAGGTCTGTGATCTGCATGCGGCGTCCCGGTAGCTCAGGTGTCGTTCGGTTTGGGAGTTTCGGACAGGTTGGGGAGCAGGGCGTTGTTGATCACGACCGCCGCACCATTGCGAAGCTTGAACGCTCCGGTGACCACGACCTTTTCGCCCGGCTTGAGGCCCTTCGTGATCGCGACGAAGTCGCCGCGCGTCGCTCCGAGTCGCACGAACTTCTGCTCCGCGACGAGCGCATTCGGATCGGCTGGCTTTTCCGCAGCGGCGGACTTTCCGTCCGCAGCTTTGTCCTTGTCAGCCGCCTTCTCCGAGTCCGAGGCAGCCGCTTTTTCTTTCGCTTGCGGCGGCCCGACTACGAACACCGAATCGCCGTACGGCGCATACATGATCGACGTCGCAGGCACGACGACTACTTTATCGCTGTTGGGTAGCACGACCTGCGCGCGCACGAACATCCCGGGCCGCAGCTGACCTTTTGGGTTCTGCAGCTCGCCGCGCAGCTTCACGTTACGCGTGACAGCATCGAGTTCGGGTTGAATCGCGGCCACCTTGCCATTGAACTCCTCGTTCGGAAACGAGTCGGTCACCACGCGCACTTCGAGCCCTTCCGTGAGGTCGGACAAGCGCTGCTGGGGCAACGAGAAGTCGACGTACACCGGGTCCGGTGACTGCAACGACACGATCGCATCGCCGTTTCCGACGAACTGCCCGAGGTTGACCATGCGAATACCGGTGCGACCGGAGAACGGCGCGCGGATCGTCTTCTTCGAGATGATCGATTTCAACCGCGCCAACTCTGCCTCGGACTGTTTCGAGGTGGCGGCCGAAGTCTTCACTTGGTTGGCCGCGATCGAGCCACTCTTCTCGAGAGACGTGTCGCGCTCGAGGTTCGTGCGCGCGAGGTCGGCGTTGGCTTCCGCCGCTTGCAGCTGCGCTCGCTCCGTGACGATGTCGAGCTCGACCAGCACTTCGCCCGCCTTCACGATCTGCCCCGACTCGAAGGCGATCCGCTTGATCGTCCCGGGTACCTCGGCGCTGAGCGTCACACCTTGGACAGCCGTGATCGTGCCGACGGCGTCGATCGTGGGCTGCCACATGACCTCTTTCACTTCACTGACCGCAACTGATTCAGGGGGTGGGCCGGCAGTCGCGGCCGAGGCCGACATCGCCTGAAACTGCATGACTTTGATGCCGGCGAGAGCGCCGACCACGACGATCAGGCCCAGCGCGGTCAGGATTATCTTCTTGGCCATGGTGAAGCTCGAGTTGGGGGTGTGGAGCCGCCGGGCCCGCTACGTCAAAACCCACCGACGCTGCCGCTCAAGAGCGTTCAGGAGGTTTCGCGCTGCGAAATTTGCGGACACCCGGGACAGGGGTATCAACAAAAACCCACACGGGGGCCACAAGTCCGTCGTTTGTATGGGACGAGGTCAGCGCTGGGACAAGTCCTGATGCGACATGGCGTGCGTAATTTTGGAACTCATGTGGTCTATTTCGCATACGAGCGATCAGTCGGAGCCTTCAGCTGCACGGACCAACCGCGTATCGAGTGCAGCGAACAACGTTTTGTTCCCGTCCTGTCGATAGTTAGCGAGACGCGCTTCACAGCTGGGCAGCGCCTGCATGAAACGTGAGATCGCGGGGCCATCCAGGTGCTCGGCCAGCTGCCCGAAACCCTGGCGCTCGAGGTAGCGCGCGTTGATCACCTGTTCGATCTGCCCGTCGACCGGAACGGCCAGCAGCGGTTTGTGCAAGTACACACATTCGCTCATCACGGTGAAGCTGCCACCGGAGATCACGGCGCGCGAGGAAGCCATGTCGGCGATGAACGCAGCTTCGTTGAACGGCCGGTAGCGCAAGTTCCCTTCGACTTGGTCTGCCTCGAGCTCCCGGCGCATTCCGTAAATGCGGCACTCGACGCCGGTGGCTGCGAGCGCGTCCGTCAGCGCGTCGTGACCTTCCGCCGTTTGATAGACGAGCAAGTGGTCGCCACGCGTGGCTGCAGCGTTCAAGATCTCGGGCCGCAACACCGGCGGAACGAGCGTCGTGCGTTCCTTGCGAAGCGGGAGATCGAAGAACGTCGCGATCAGGTAGTGGTCGCAAAACGGCAACTTGCTTTTTACGAAGGCGCGAGCGAGCTCGAACTCGGGACGAATGCCTTCCAGGATCTCCGGCGGGTGCAAACAGCGATTGATGACCTGCATGTTGTCGATCGAGACGATCGGCAGCCGGCGGAGCTTTGCGTAGAAGTAGACCCAGGATTCGAAATCGCTGATCACGACCTCGGGTTTGAAGTCTTCGATCAGCTCGAAGTAGCTGCGGATCTGTTGCGGGAGCGCTGCAGTTCCGGCGAGGACGTTCGAGATCACGGAACGGCCCATGCGAGCGCGGTTCTCGTCGTAGATGATGTGCAGGCCGTGGATCTTGTGGACGTCTTCGAAGCGCTTCGCCAGAAAGTCGGCGGCGCGAGACGACGCCATGATCTCTACAGCATGTCCGCTCGCGATCAGGTGATCGAGCACGACCCGCGAGCGGATCGCGTGACCCATGCCTTCGCCCACCACGCCGTACAAGATCTTCATGTTGCGAGCATACCGCGGGGCTCGGTCAGGGTTCGGTTTGTCGCGGGGGATTCGCGGTGGATAACCTGTGACAAACGTCCGAACACTCTGCAACAACAGGGCTTTTTGGACGGTGTTGCTTGTCCACAACTGAGGTGAGCGCGTTTTGTCACCTGACACGTGCACAGAGTCACTCAACCCCGGAGTGAATCCACATGACGAATCGCTCGAGCACCGACTGTCCGAGTGAGCGCGAACGCGCAGAAAGGCCGGCCTATGCGTGACCTCGCCCAAGTCACCGACCTGCACCTGGTGGAACGCGATCACGCGAGGCGCAGCGGGAGCGACTGGCAGCGACTGCACTACCTGAGCGCGGGCCGAAAGATCGACGCGGAGGCGCGACGTGACAAAGCGCTCGAAGCCATGCGTCACGCCGGACGAAACGCGCGTCACATACTGCTCACGGGGGATCTGACCGAAGACGGCATTCCAGCGCAGTACGAGCTGCTCGCGGAAGTGCTGGACGAATCTGGGATCGATCCGAGCCGCATCACACTCGTGCCGGGCAATCACGACCGCTATGCGGGGGCGCTGGCGTTCGAAGAAGCGCTCGACGGACCGCTGCGGGCCTACGCAGCTACCAGCGGCATGGGCGACGTGATCGAGCTCGACCGCGAAGCGCGCCTCATGCCGGTCTCAACCGCAGTCGCGCAGAGTTGGTTGCGCTCGGCAGGTCGCTTGGCCGACTCCGATCTCGAGAAGATCGATCGGTTCGCTGCGGACGCGAAGCGCGGTGGCAAGCTCGCGGTCGTCGCGCAGCATCACCCGCCGCACGGTTACGGTCCGGCCGCTTGGAACTTCATCGACGGGTTGATGAACGCCACGGCGGGCAAGGCACTCCTGCGCGCGCACGTAAATTTGACGTTCGTGCACGGTCACACGCACAAGCGAGCCAGCGTGTCATTCGCGGACGGTCGATCCGCGCAAGCGCACTCGGCGGGCGCGATCGTGTCGCGCGCGGAGCACGTTCGGTTCTACGAGGTGACGCGAGATGCGCTGGTTGCTGCGCCGCTGCCGGCAGCACCCGCGCTCGATCAGGGTGCCGCAGTCGCGATGGCCTGAGCCTGAATCGCTTCGTCTCGGGGCTGAAGGCGGGGGTCTTCGGTCGACGCCGCGCGACTACGTGCGATCCCGATGAACCCGATCAACAACAACAAACTCAGCCAGCGGAAAGACACACGCGGAAGCAACATCTGTCATCAGACTAACACGCGCGATGGTCGAGGTTTCAAGGCGGCTTTGTGTGATGTCCCGACTACGGACACTTACACGCCAGTCACAGCATTCGCAGCGAGACGGCGTTTCCGTGGGTCTTCGACGAACAAGATCAGCAGTAGCAGCGCAACGACCTGACAACCGATCGACGTGCTGAACAACGCCGTGTAGCCGAGCGTGCTCGCCATGACACCTCCGAGCAGCGGTCCGGACGCAGCCATGATGCCTTCCGCCGTGGTGGAGAGCGCGAGTCGCATCGCCATGTCGTCTCGCGAGCCGAACTCGAGCACCATCGTCGTCACGCTCATCAGGTAGCCGGATTGCGCGGCACCGAGCCCGCAGAACGCCAAAAAGAAACCGACGAAGCCGTTCGAGTGCATGAGCATCAGAGTCGAGCCGGCCCAAATGCAGAGCGCGGTGATCAAGATTGAACGAAACCCGATCTTGTCGCCGGTGTAGCCCCACACGAGGTTCGCAACCGTGTCGGCGCCGAGATACGCGACTGACAACAAGCCCACGTTTGCACCCGTCAGCGCGATCGTCTTGCTCGCGTACAGAATGTAGAAGGGCGTCGCGATGCGGCCCGCGACTGCAAACGATTGCGCGACTAAAAAGTGGCCGAGTCCGGGTGTCGTTCGCAGCAGTTGGGGAAACTCCCGCATGCGCTGCCGCATCGCCATCTGTGGCCGAACTGTCGGTGGCTCGGGTTCGCGCATGAGGACGCGAAGTGCTGTCAGTCCGAGGCTCGTCAATACGAATGCGAGCAAGAACGTCGAGCCATATCCGTTGCCCAAGAAGTTAGTCTCGACGAGGTAGCGGCCCGCGAAATACGAGAGGCCTGCGGCGATCACGCCGCCGCTCACGTTGCGCCAGGCTTGCAAGCGACCGCGCAAGTGCACCGGGATGACTTTGCCGAGCAGCAGCTGAAACGCGACGCGCTGCGCACCGGTGAACAAGCCGAGCAGTAGGAGGAACGCCAAGGTCGCGATCAGCAATGATCGACCGGAGAGAAACCAGCCAGCGACTGCGAGACCCAGGATTTGGAAACGCATCAGCAAGCCCATCACGACTGCGACGGGCAAGACGCGTTTGCGATGCTCGATCTGCGTCGCGCCGAAGATCGGTGACACGACGCTGCCGAACGCGCTGAGGGCGAGGCCGAGCCCGACGATGGTCTTCGAGCCCGAGAGCGCGTGCAGATACGCGGGCATGAACGTCGGCGCGTTCACGAGTCGAAAGCCGGTCATGCCGAGCATGCCGTGGAGGTAGTGCGCGACGTAATTGCGCTTCAGATTCGAGTGAACGAAGTTCTGGTAGACGTTTTCTCGATCGGCGAGCGAATTATTCTCGGGTGCGGCGGCGTCCAAAACCGGTCCGTCATCGCGATTTCTGCCCACCGGGTCAAGCTGAATTGCCGCGATTCGGGCCGTGCGGACGTCTCCAACCTGGAATGAAATCCCTCCAGCACCAATGTAGGGTGGTGCGAGTGTGAAATGCGCCGACTGATCGGATAGGTTGCGGCCGATGCTGCAAAGGATCTGTCTCTCGGTCGCAGGTTTATTGTTCGGTTTGAGCTCGGTCGCACACGCAGAGCAGTTCGTGGTGGTCGATGTCTCGTATACGCACTCGGCGGACACGACGAAGGATTCGCACTTCTACGTGAAGCCGCCCGCGGATGCGCCGAAGGATTGGACGAAACCGATCGATTACTCGATGGGCTCGGTACACATCCTCATCGACGTGAAGACGAAACCCGCGGGCGATACGCCGACGAAATTCCAGATCTGCTTCGAAGGCACGCCGGCGTACGGGTGCACGACGCAGTCGCCGACGTACATGAAGACGGGCCGCGTCGAGTGGGATTCGCCGTTCAAGGATTTTTGGTACGGCGGCGACGTCGATTGGGCGCAAGGCATCAAGCAGATCCCGCTGATCTTGAAAGACACGAACAACGGCAAGCCCGCGGGCGATCCGAAGTACATGCCGACTGACTTGCACGTGCAGGTGACACTCGTGTCGCCGGGAGCGAAGTTCGTTCCACCTCCTGCAGCTGGTAGCGGCGGTGCGGGCGGTGCGGCCGCAGGTGCGGGCGGTTCGATTGCGGGCGCCGGTGGCGCTGCGTCGGCCGGTCGCGGTGGTGCGAGCGGTGGAGCGGCCGCGGCGGGTAGCGCCGGCGCTCAAAACGCGGCGGGTGCGGCCGCGGCCGGGCGGGGCGGGGCGAGTGGCGTTGCCGCTGTCGGCGGCGCGGGTGCTGCGGGCACGCCGACCGCGGGTAAAGCTGCGGCCGGTACGGGCGTTGCAGGCTCGTCTGCGACGAATGGTGCCGGTGCAGCAAGTCCAGCAGGTTCGGGTTCCGCGGGAGCGGTGGGCACGACGACGAACCCGCAAACGGCAGCGGGCGACGACGCGGGCGGCGACGATTCAGGTTGCCGAACTGCGGGCTCGGGCTCGAACGGCGCTTTGGCAGTGCTGGTCTTGCTGGGATTAGTCATCACTCGCCGCCGCCGACAGCGGCGGGCATGAGGTCACTGCTGCCGAGCGTGGTCACGGCGTCTCTGCGGGCTCGGACTCGCCCCGTGCCTCCGGACCCTTGAACGCTCGATGAGCCTGCCGGAAAGGCGGCAGATCGTGCCGTCGCTGCGGCGTTAGTCGCCTCGACGCACCGTGTCATTCGCCGCGAACCGTTGGGATTTTTTAGTCCGGAGCCCGCAACACAGCGCTGGCTCAGCCCGTGCAATGCGCCCGGGCCATGACCCACCTACTCAACACACTCTTCGCGCTCGCGTTCATCTCGGTGTTCGCCGCGTTCTTCGCTACTGGAACGGCAGAGGCACAGCTCGGCGATTTCAAGATCGCATCGGCTGGCTACGAGTACTACCCGAACGCTCAAGCCAAACGAACACCGCTCAACCCGGATGGCGCCGATGCAGCGTTTCAGATCTTCAAGGCGAGTTTGTCGGTGCCGATCCCGCTCGGCGAGCACACGATCTTCATCCCAGGCTTTCGCTACTCGATGCTCGACATCATTCAAGACGAAAGCTCGCTCGCGCGCGATCAAACTCCAGTGGATGCGCTTCACGCGATGCTGCTGAAAGCCGCGATCCTCCACTTCTTCAACGAGAGTTTTGGCATGTATGCAGCCGTCAGCGGCGGGATCGCCAGCGATCTCGCAGGCGATCTCTCCACCGATGATCTAGTCGTTTCAGCACACCTGCTCGCGCTGTGGAGTGTTCTGCCCGAATTCACACTCGGCGCCGGCATCGGCTACGACCGGCGCACCGGCAACGTCGGACCACTTCCGCTGGTCGCGATCGATTGGCAGCCGACCCCCGTACTCATGCTTCGCGGCGTCCTCCCCGAGTCGCTCGCGTTCCGCTGGCGTACCGCGCAGTGGCTCACGCTCGGCCTCGAGGGTGCGCTCGACGGCGAGCGCTACCATCTCAGCGATCGGCCCGATGTCGAAGAGGTCGAGGTCGCGTACCGAGTCGTGAAATTGGGGGCAGGCGCGACGGTGCACTGGAATCCGTGGTTCCACACGCGCCTCTACGGCGGTGCGGCAGTAGCGCGGCGCTTCGAGGTGTTCGTCGACGACGACTCCCGAGGAGACCTGAAAGTCGAGATGGGTCCATTTGCAGGCATCGAGCTGTCGATTGGCCCGAGCGGCTGGAAGTCCGTAGACTGATGGTGATGTCCCGTTCGCGTCGAGACTTGGCGCACACCGCGCGCGCGAGCCTGCACCGACAGCGTGCTGAACGGGCGAGTTACGGAGTGGACGCTCCGGTCGTGCTGATCAGTCTCGCGGGAGCCGGGCTGGTGTGCGCCGCAGCTGCGAGCGTCAGCTTCTTTTACGGCGTGTGGACGCTCGGTGCGGTCCTCGCGCTCGCAGCGGTCTACGCGGGTCTGAGCGCTGCGAGCTTCGCCTACACGACGAGGCGCGGGAAATTCGCGGTTTGGAGAAAGCTCCTCGAGGAACAGCGGCTCACCGGCGACGAGCGGGTGCTCGACATCGGTTGCGGCCGCGGCATCGTGTTGATCGAAGCCGCACGGCGCTTGCATCGCGGTCGTGCAGTCGGGGTCGATTCCTGGCGCGCGCAGGATCAGTCCGGGAATTCAGCGAGCGTCACCCGCTCGAATGCACGCGTGTCCGGAGTCGAGGATCGCGTCGACATTCTGACGGCCGACATGCGGCAGCTCCCGTTTGCGGATGCCAGCTTCGACCTCGTGCTCTCGAGCCTCGCGGTCCACAACGTCGCCGAGGCCGAAGGGCGGCGCCAAGCCGTTCGCGAAGGACTGCGCGTGCTCCGGCCCGGCGGAACGTTGCTGTTCGCAGATTTCCAGTACGCGTCCGAGTATGCCGCCACACTTCGAGGTGCGGGCGCGCACGACGCGAAGACGCGCAATCTCGGTTGGCGTTTCTGGTACGGCGGTCCGTTTTTCGCGACGTATCTGGTGCGGGCGACGAAACCGCGCGCGTCCGAGTCATCCGGCATGTACACACGCCACCGCCAGTAAACCGTGTCGCTGTTTAACAGCCTCAGTCTTCAGGTCACGCTTGCTGCGTGTTAGCTTCCTCGATTATGCGACGCTCACTTGGGCAAGGGGCGGCAAGCGCAGCGGCTATGTTCGCATGCGCATTGCTGACATCGACCAGCGGCTGCGGGGATGACGCAGGCGGTGGCAAGGTTCCGAACGACAGCGGCGCTCGCGACAACGACGCTGCGGTTACAAAGGACGCGTCCAACGATGTCGATGCGTCGATGCCGGCGATGCTGAGTTACGCGAAGGACGTGAAGCCGATCTTCGCGTCTCACTGCACGGTGTGTCACCACCCGGGCAGCGTCATCGACTTCGATCTCACCGATCTGTTCGACGCCGAGCACGGTGCGATCAATCGCGAGAACTCGTGGGCGAAGGAGCACCAATCGAAGTATCCAACCGTCGTGAAGCCAGGCGCGCCCGACGAGAGTTTCCTGATCTACAAAGTCGCGGGCGATCCTGACCCAGCGAAGTTCGATGGGGCCAACAACGGCGATCCGATGCCGATGATGATCCCGCGCGTCACGGACGCCGAGCTCACGGACATCAAACAGTGGATCACGGACGGCGCGAAGAACGACGCGTTCTTCACGGACAAGGTGGCCCCGATCTTCGGCACCCAAATCACACTCGGCGGAAAGCGCGGTAAGTGCACGTTCTGTCACTATCCGGAGTCGCCGACCACTTTGAACATCCTCGACGTCTTCAATACCGACACCGGCTTGGTCGATGCCGACAGCATTTCTTCGGTCAAGAAACGCGTTACGCCAGGGTCACCGAACGACAGCTTTCTGGTGGAGAAGCTCGAGTCCACGACGCCCAAGGGCGGAGCACAGATGCCGTTGCACTATCCGCGGCTGACCAGCGCCGAGGTCGACACGCTCCGCAAGTGGATCGAGCTCGGCGCGAAGAACGACTGAGGTCTGCGGTTTCTGTCCCAGCCCCCGCGGCCGAGCGCTTCACGGCTCGCGTGGTTTCACGCTGAAGCTCAATAGCTCGCTTCCGCGCGCGATCTGCGCCTCCGCCGGCACACCTGGGTTCATGCCTCTCAATGTTCGCTGCAACGTCATCGCGTTCGGTAGCGCGCGGCCGTCCAGCTTCAGCAAGATGTCGCCTTCGCGAAAACCTGCCTCGGCTGCGGGGCTCGAAGGCGTGACCTGCAGTAACTCCACGCACGTCTTGTCGACGCTGCCGACTTGCGCTGCCAGCCGTGCTGGCATCGGTCGCGTCTGAATCGACACGCCCAGATACGCGCGCCGCACCCGACCGTGACTGAGCACCTGGCTCACGACCCAAGCGGCAGTCTCGACCGGAATCGCGAAGCCGATCGCTTGCGAATGCCCGATCATCGCCGAGTTGATCCCGAGAATGCGCCCGCTCGACGCGACGAGCGGTCCACCCGAGTTGCCTGGATTGAGCGGAGCCGTGTGCTGAATCATGCCGTCGAGCAGACGCCCGGAAGGCCCGGGTAGGGCGCGATCGACCGCGCTGATCACGCCCGCCGATACGGTCGCATCGAACCCGAGCGGGTTGCCGATCGCGACCGCGAGTTGCCCAGGCCGCGGTGCCGGGCCCGGATCGAGCGGCACGTGCGCGAGCTCTTCGGCGTGCACGCGGACCACTGCGATATCGGTGAGCGGGTCATCGCCGACGACGCGCGCTTGAACCGAGCGCGCGTCGATCAACTCGACGGTCACAGTCTGCGCGCGATGCACGACGTGACTGTTCGTCAGGATGTAACCGTCCGGCGTGACGATGAGGCCAGAGCCTTGCCCCATCGCACTTCGGCGAGCGCCGCTCTTGACGCGCAAGCTCACTACGCTCGGGCCGATGCGGTCGACTACGCCCATCACGGCGCGCGAATACGCGTCGTGCAACTCGAGCTCGGAGTCCGCTTCGTGTCCGAGCGCCATGTCAGCTTCGCTCCGCCGTCGTGAGCGTCAACGTGATGACTTGCCCACCGCGAACGACGTCCAGCTTCACTTCGACGCCGAGCTTCGTCGCGAGCGCTTCCAAGAGCTCGCGCGGACCCCGGATCTTCACGCCGTCCAGCGCGACGATCACGTCGCCGAGGTGCAGACCGGCTTTTTGCGCAGGCCCGTTCGCCTCGGTGTCGAGCACGAGCGCGCCGCTGCGTTGCGCCAAGCTCTCGCGCAACGCAGATGGCAGTCGCACCGGCTGCGTCGCTACGCCGAGGTAGCCGCGTCGCACCCGACCGTGCGCGACCAGCTCGTCCACGACGCGCTTCAGCGTGACGTGCGGCACTGCGAGATCCGCACCTCGAATCAACGTGCCGGTGTTCATCCCGATCACGCCGCCGTCCGCGTCGATCAATGGGCCGCCGCTGAACCCATCCGGAAAGCCGCGGTCCGTCTCGATGTACCGCTCGAGCCGGCCCGCATGCGGCGTGCGCACGTCGTCCGCAAGCAGACCGACGACGCGGAGCGAGGCGCGGATGTTCTTGCCCGGACGCGCGAGGGCCAAGCTGTAGTCGCCGACCTGCAAGTCCTCGTGTCCACGAAACGTCGGCGGCGCGAGCGTGCCGCCGGAGACACGCAGCACGACGAGATCAGTGCCGGGATCGCTGCCGACTACTTCGGCTTTGAGCTCGGTTTGCTCGTGCGTGACTACGCGTCCTTCGTCGGCGTCACCAAAACTGCGCAACGAGCTCACGACGAGATCGGGCGCGAACACTGTTCCAGAAAGCGTGCGGCAACGCGGTGCCTCCACGCGAACGACGCTGCGCTCGGCCGCCTTGACCGCCGTGCTAAAACCTCGAGTCGATGATTCCTGAGTCATGATGTCTCCTCGCGACTCAGTGTGCTGCGGGGCAAAACCGTCTACATCAGCGCAAAGTGCGGGAGAGGCCTAGTCGTTCGGGTAGGTCGCCGCGCGCGAGAACGAGCCGAGCGGTCAGTGCTGCCGATTGACTTCGGGTGGAGCGGCCTCAAGTTGGTGGTTCGCATGTCGCACAATCCAAACCTACGCGTAGGTGAAGACATCCAGGCGCCTACGCGCGTGCGAATCCTGGCTTCCGACACGCTCGTTGCGGACGCACTCAGCGCCGCTCTGAGCGACATCCCCGGCATCGAAGTCGTAGGTGCAGCCGAACCGGCGCACGTCGTGCTGTGGGACACAGGTTCTGAAAAAGTTTCGCAGCAGCGCGCTCAGCTGCAACTGCAGCTCGGAGCGGCAGAGAGCGGCACACCCGTGCTCGCACTCGCCCACGATGACGCGCACGCGACCGACTTGCTCGGTGCCGGCGCGCGCGGCGCGGTGCTGCGTCAAGCGAGCCCGGTGCGGCTCGCAGCGGCGGCCGTCGCGATCCGCTTCGGTTTATACGTAGTCGATATCGAGCTCGCGAGTGCGAGCCTCGCCACGATCTTGCCCCCGCCTGCGCACGAAGTCGATCCGGG
>Ga0193752_1001730_pt1 | contig 17631 bp, 15 predicted proteins | sample H1c1metaG_FD_144924 | JGI IMG/M metagenome (GOLD analysis project Ga0193752, IMG submission 144924) | Soil microbial communities from a riparian zone of the East river system, Colorado, United States - H1c1 | ecosystem: Environmental > Terrestrial > Soil > Riparian zone | place: USA: East River...
CCCAGCGTCGCCGGGTGTTTGGCCAGCGTTGCCGGCGGTAGCGAGAACGGCACTGTCATCGCGAATGACGGTGTGTCCAGCACGGTCCGCACCGCCGCAACCAGCGCAGATCGCGGCGGCGGTCAGCGAGAAAAACAGGCAGGAGATACGGCGAGACCCCGTCACGTGAAATCACCGCGGCGGTGGGAAATTGAGACTGCGGATCGAAAACCGATCGAGCCGATAAGGATCGCGAACCGCGCGATCAGCTCAAGCCACAAGATAGGCTAAACCAGCGTGTCGAGAGGCTCTTCAAGCCAGCCTGACGCGAACACTAGATCGATGAGCATAGGAAAGTAGTGTTTCCGTCGCCATGATCCGAAAGTCGCACCCAAAGCTCGGGCCTTAGCGGGACTCCAGCCTGCGTGTCAACCATGACTACGTCGCTTTGGCGGAGCGCCCAAGCTGTGGCAACCTTCGGGACGTGCAGACCGACAGCTCACTAGGGGCCCGACAAGAACATTCCTCCTCGAACGGTGGCGCCACTCCGTTCGATGCCGCTGGCAAACGCGAATGGGGGGACGGGCGACGCGCTCGCGTTCTTGTTTTTGTCATCGCCTACCACGCCGAAACCACACTTCGTAAAGTGCTGGAACGGATTCCCAGCGAGTTCCTCGAACAACTCGACTGCGAAGTGCTCGTCGTCGACGACGCATCCACCGACCGCACCTTCGAAATCGGCTGCGAATACCGCGACGCTCATCCCGAGATGAAGCTGACCGTCCTTCGCAACGAATTCAATCAAGGCTACGGCGGCAACCAAAAAGTCGGCTACGCATTCGCCATCGCACATGGCTTCGACTTCGTCGCAATGGTCCACGGCGATGGACAATACGCACCCGAAGCACTCCCGATGCTGGTGCAACCCCTGCTCGAAGGACGCGCCGACGCCGTCTTCGGCAGCCGGATGCTGACCCGCTTCGGTGCACTCGAAGGCGGCATGCCGCTCTACAAGTTCGCCGGCAACAAGGTCCTCACGACCTGCCAAAACCTTCTACTCGGCACTCACCTGTCCGAGTTCCACAGCGGCTATCGCCTGTACTCGGTCGCGGCGCTGCAGAGCATCCCGTTCCGACTGAACTCGAACGACTTCCACTTCGACACCGAGATCATCATCCAACTCGTCAACGCGAGCTTTCGAATCGCCGAGCTACCGATCCCGACCTATTACGGCGACGAGATCTGCCGCGTGAACGGGATGAAGTACGCCAAAGACGTGATGGTCGCGACGGTACAAAACGCGTTGCACCGCGCCGGTCTGCTCTACCAACGCCGCTTCGACACCGCCGAAGAAAACAACCTGCACTACGACTTGAAGCTCGGCTACGTGAGCAGCCATCAACTCGCACTCGACGCCGTTCCCGCGGGCGCGAAGGTGCTCGACATCGGCTCCGGACCCGGCGGCGTCGCGACCGAGTTGCTCTCGAAGGGCTGCCACGTCTCGGTCGTCGATCAGTTCCCGCCGCCGCCAACTGCACCGAAGGACATCGAGGTCCACGTCCAGGACCTCAACGCACCGCCGGACTTCGAGCTCAAGGCCGACTACATCCTCATGCTCGACGTGATCGAGCACCTGGTGTCGCCGGAAAAGTTCCTCGAAGCACTGCGCAAGAAGTTCGACTCGCGCACGCGCACGCTCGTCCTCACGACTCCGAACGTCGCGTTCATCGTGCAGCGCGTGATGCTCGCACTCGGCCAGTTCAACTACGGCAAGAGCGGCATCCTCGACCGCACGCACACGCGCCTGTTCACGTTCCGCAGCATCGAACAGCTGCTGAAAGACGCCGGCTTCCGCATCAAGGAAGTTCGCGGCGTGCCCGCACCGTTCCCGAAAGTCGTCGGCACCGGCTTCTTGGGCAAGCTGATGATCGGCGGCAATCTCGCCGCGATCGCACTCAGCAAGACGCTGTTCTCGTACCAGATCTACGTGGTCGCCGAGACGACGCCGGACGTGGACTTCGTGCTCGAAGTCGCCCGCCGCTCCGAGCGGCCGGTGACCGCGTAAAACTGCGGAGCAGTTACGGCGGACCCAAGCAGGCGTTGTTCACGAGGCTGAACCAGTCCGTCGTGAGCGCGCCCGCCGGGTACGCGATGACGAAATTGTTGCACATCTCGTCCGTCGCACGTTCACCGACGCCGACCAGGTAGTCGTTCGGGTTGTCGAAGAAACACGTCGTCAGCAGCGAATCCCCCGGCTGCAACACGACCTGCGCATCCACGTTCTTTTGCGCCTGAAACGAGAACGGCACGTCGAACACCATCGACTTCGCGCCATCCGCGCGATCGAGTTGCATCGTCATCCGCGTACCGAGCTGATGCATGTGCGGCCACGAACGCAACAAGTGGATCGGCTTCGTCACCTGAGGCTTACAACGCCCTTGCACTTGATAGCCCGTAGCCTTCGCCGGAATCGTGAACAACTGATTGCCGAGCCACGACACGATCGCAGTCTCGGGACGCAGGTTACGCGTCGTGCAGATCTTCGCGCCGCTTTGATCCGTCGCCGCCTTCGCACCGACGTTGTTGTAGTGCACCTCGAGGATGAACTTGCCCTTTCCGAGGTCGAGCCCGACGTTCTTCGGCATGAACCACGGACCGCCGCCCGGCCCTCCCCCGGCGAGCAACATCGAGTTCGGCGCGAAGCTACCGCACTGCGTCGTGATCTTCGAAATGTCGACTTCCTCGGTCGTGTACAAGAGCCAGTGGTGCATGACGCTCTTGTTGTCGATCATCGGATAGATCGCGAGCGCTTGCGTCGGCGCGTCGTACGCCTGGTCGTAGACGAAGCAGTTGTATGAATCGAGCGCCTCGGGCACCACCTGAAACGGAGCACCGCTGCTATCCGCACGCGCGCGCAACTCGAGGTACGTGCACTCGGCCTCGTCCGGTTCGACCGGCGTGTCCTCGGGTGCATCCGGCGTTGGCTCGGTGACCGTGCCCGGCAGATTCGGCGCTCCGGCCGCACCACCTTGCGACGGCGCCCCCGACGTGCCCGGCGTCCCCGGCACCCCGGTGCTCGGGTTCTTTTCGCCGCTGGTACTCGGTTGGGACGCATCCGCCGCCTGCGACGACGTCCCACCCGAGTCGGGCTGCGCTTCGCCAGCGTCGTTGATCGCGGGCGGCGGCACTGAAGCGTCTTGCGCCGGACTTGGCGGACACGCAGGCCCGGAAGGCGCGTTCTCGTCGAGCCACGCATCGAGCACCGCCATCTCGTGCTTCGACAGCTGCGTGCGGTCGCGCGGCGGCATCGGCCGCGTCGTGTCGTGGATGCGCAAGGCGACGCGCTCGTAGACCGACGACGGCCCGGCGATGCGCTCGAGCGCATCCGCGTGAAGCTCTTCCCATGTCGTGAGCGACATGGGTGCCGTCTCCTGCGTCGGCTTCCCGTGACACTGCCAACACTTAGTCTGGAAGACCTGACTAATCTCGCAGGGCAGCGTTTTAGTCGCAGTGGCAGGCGCCGGATCGTTGGACGAAACCACAGGCAACTCGGATGAGCAGCCGGCCCACAACAGCCCTGTGACGAGTATCCAACCGCGCATCGAAAGCCAATCCCACGCGACACCGCCGCGTGTTGCTCGTGCAGAGCCTGTCGTACTACACATGTATTCGCGTTGCACGTGAGCGCCGAGCCAAAGTCGACGGTGCGAAACCAGCATCGTTTTCGCGCTGCAGCTGTCAGCGGCTGTTCATGCACTCCGTCAGGTTTGGCGGATTTGCGAGATGGTCTTCGCTGCGGCCTCCGTCGAACCCTTCGATCGGGTATGCCGCGAGCATCGCGTGCTGGGCGCCGACGAGACGCCGTGGCGTCTGCTGGGTCATCGAGGCAACTGCGTGCAGTCAGTCCTCTGCTATGGACTCTTGGGAGCCAGGAACGGGATCATTCATCAGGTTCCAGATTCTGCAAGGGAAGTGGGCACGATGACGTCTCGGACTGACACTCATTGGTGGATAGGTGTTTTCACAGTCTTGAAGGACGCGCGATCGCCCGAGGTACTCTTTAGACAGGCCGGTAATCTCGTCCGAAGCATCGGATTCGAGTGGTTGTCGTATGGGATCCAGATCCCGTCGGGCGTTCGCTCGGCATCGATCGAAGTCTTCAACAGCTTTCCCGCGTCATGGCTGGCTCACTACATCGATCGAGCCTACCTCAGCCACGACCCCACCATTTGTCTCTGCATGCAAGGCGACAAGCCTGTCGTATGGTCCGATGCGGTGTTCGCCGGCGAACAGGCATCCCGGTTGTGGGCGGACGCACGTGACTTCAACCTGAAGTTCGGCATCTCGCTGCCATCCTGGTCGCGTGGGGTGTTCGGCGTGCTGTCGGTGGCGCGGAGTTCGGACGCGCTAGCAGCCGAAGAGCTAGCGGAGATTGTCCCGAAGCTCACGTGGTTAGGGGATAACCTCCACCGGTGCATGCATGCCCTCATTGGTCCGCGCGTCCTCACCAACGAAGTCGCCGGCAAGCTCTCGCAGCGCGAGATCGAGATTTTGGGGTGGACTGCCGATGGAAAAACCTCTTGGGAGATTGGCCGCATCCTCGGCATCACCGAAAGGACGGTGAACTTCCACATCAACAACATCGTGCTCAAGCTAAGGGCCCAGAACAAGGTTCAGGCGGCGGTCAAGGCACTCTCGCTCGGCATCATCTCTCCACACCAGTCTGGGCTTGTGCTGCGGTGCCAATCGAATCCGCCCGCACCATAGGCCAGTAACCAGATGACCATGGGAAGTTAGGCCAGCCGTTTCAGCGCCGTGCCATACACGAGCAGCGGCGGCTCGCCGCGCAGGATCACGTCGTCATTCACAATGCACTCAATCACACCCTCTTTCGAGGGCAGTTCATACATGACTTCGAGCATCGCGTTCTCGAGAATGGCGCGCAGCCCGCGCGCGCCCGCGCTGCGTCCAAGTGCGAGCTGCGCGACTGCCTTTAGGGCGCCCGGAGTAATCGTCAGTTTGACGCCATCCACCTCGAGCAGCTTCGCCATCTGCTTGACCAAGGCGTTCTTGGGTTTGGTCAGGATGTTGACCAGAGCCTCCTCATTCAGATCGTGCAGCGTCGCTATCATCGGAAGACGGCCGATCAGCTCCGGAATGAGGCCAACCTTCAACAGGTCTTCCGGTTGAACTTGTTCCAAAAGCTCGCCGATGCGCCGGTCCTTCCTAGAGCGAATCTCTGCGCCAAACCCTAGCCGCTTCTCTCCGAGCCGCCGCTCGACGATGCGGTCCAGTTCCACGAAGGCACCGCCGCAGATGAATAGAATGTTCGTCGTGTCCACCTGCAGGAAGTCTTGCTGCGGATGCTTGCGTCCCCCCTTGGGCGGCACATTCGCCACCGTTCCTTCGATGATCTTCAGGAGGGCCTGTTGCACACCCTCGCCACTGACGTCACGGGTGATCGAGGGATTGTCGCCCTTGCGCGCCACCTTGTCGATCTCGTCGATATACACGATCCCGCGCTGTGCGCGGTCCACGTCGTGATCGGCATTCTGCAGAAGTTGGACAATGACGTTCTCGACGTCTTCGCCTACGTATCCCGCTTCGGTCAGGGTGGTCGCATCCGCGATCACGAACGGCACATTCAGCGTGCGAGCCAGCGCCTGAGCTAACAGCGTCTTGCCAGATCCCGTGGGCCCAAGCATCAGGATGTTTGACTTCTGCAGCTCGACGTCGTGGGTCTTGCGTGAGTCGATACGCTTGTAGTGATTGTACACTGCCACCGACAGGATTCTCTTCGCTCTCTCCTGCCCAATCACGTACTCATCTAGGATCGCGTTGATCTCGACTGGTTTCGGCAGTGCCTGCCCTTCCGAGGCTCGTTCGCCCCGGCCCACTTCTTCGGCGATGATATCGTTGCATAGACCGATACATTCATCGCAAATGTAGACCGTCGGCCCAGCGATCAGCTTCCTGACTTCCTTCTGCGATTTCCCACAGAACGAGCACTGCAGATTCACAAGCTGCTCGTCGCGACGTCGGTCCATGTGTAACACCTCCTCGAACTGAACCTAGAACCCTCGCATCGTGTAAGCTGAACTTACTCCGCTATCGCTTCCAGGCGACTGTCAGGTTTGTCAGGTGCGCGCGCGGTCGGCGTCGTGCACGTGCGACGATCGACCCGTGCACTAAAGCCACGCGACCGCGCATTCCGGCACATTTCGCATCTCAGCCGGCGCGCATCTCCTCGCGGCTGACTTCGGTCACCAACTCGCGCAGCCACACGTGACCTGGGTCTTGGGTGAATCGCTCGTGCCACGTGAGGTTCAACGTGTGCGACGGCACGCTGATCGGCGGTGGAAACGCCACGACCGAACCATCTTCCGGTACAAAACGCGCGAGCGCAGACGGCGCCGTCAAAATCAGATCACTCCGGCGCACCATCTCGAGCGCCGTGTAGAACGCCGGGATTCGCAACGCGATGCGGCGCGTGAGCCCATGCTGCTCGAGCGCGCGATCGATGACGCCTCGCCCATCGCCACCGGGCGAGACCGACAAATGATTGAGCGCCGCGTACGCCTCGATCGAGAGCCGCGGAGCCTTCGCGCCGCGCTTGCGCTTCTCGCGCCCCCCACGCAGCGCAACGTGATCGGCGCGGATCAAACACGAATAGTCGTCTCGAAAGAGCACGCGCCGCACGAGCCCGGGAGATTCTTGCAGCGGAAGCGGCTGCGCGCTGACCTGTTCGAAACGCGGCACGATCGACGCATCGACGTCACCCGTCTCGAGCAGCGCCGGCAAGCGTCGCGGATCGATCGGCACGACGCTGAGATCGACACCCGGCGCTTCGACGCGCACACGTTCGAGCAAGGCAGGGATCACCAACACGTCGAACAAGTCCGGCGTCGCGATTCGAAACGCGCGCCGTGCCGAGCCAGGCTCGAAGCGCAACGGACCTGACAGCGCGCGACCGAGCGTGACCAGCCCACTCCGCACCGGAATCGCGAGCAACTCCGCGCGCGGTGTCAGCACCATCCCGCTTTGCCCGCGCACGAGCAGCGGATCGCCGAGCAGCACGCGCAGCCGCCGCAGCGCATGACTCATCGCAGACTGGGTGACGCCGATGCGCTGCGCGGCGAGCGTGACGCTGCGGTCGTGCGCGAGCGCATCGAACGCGACGACGAGGTTGAGATCGATTCCGGCGAGGGCGCCCGGGGCGATCCGTTCGGCGGCATGAATTGCATTCATGGCCACATGAAACCTCATCATTTGATTCATGTACAGCCCAGGAGCATGTTCGGTGTGCGAGGCGATGATGCCGAGCACGACAGGAGAGCGAAGATGAAGGTTCTAATTTTTGGAGCAACGGGTGGTTCGGGACGCGCGGCGATGGAGCACCTGCTCTCGCAAGGGCACGAGGTGACCGCATTCACGCGCGCACCGAACGCCGACGCAGCCGCGACGCCCCGAGTCCGCTACGTGACCGGCGACGTGATGAACCCGTCCGACGTGGAGCTCGCGGTGACAGGCCAGGATGCGGTGATCGTGACGCTCGGCATTCGTGAAAACCCGCTGCGGGTTCGGTTTTTCGGTCCGGCGCGCACGCCGATGGACGTGCGCTCGGCCGGCACGCGCCACGTCATCGAAGCGATGCAAAAGCAGGGCGTCCGCAAGCTCGTCGTGCAGACGAGCTACGGCGTCGGCGAGACGCGCGATCGACTCAGCTTCGTCGACAAGCTGTTCTTCGATCTGATCTTGAAGCCTCAGATCGCCGACACTGAAAAGCAGGAAACGGATGTACTCGGAAGCGGACTCGACTGGGTGATCGTACAACCGGTGCACCTGACCGACGCCGCCGACAGCGACATGCCGTTCGTCTCCACCGCCGGCGAGACGCTCAAGCTCAAGGTCTCGCGCAACAGCGTCGGTCGCTTCCTAGCGCACTCGGCGCAGACGCCGGACTACGTGCGCAAGTCGGTCTCGGTCTCAGGGCAAGCGTGATCAGAACACGCGTGATCAGAATCGGAAGAACGGCCGCGCGATATCGAGGCCCGGCCACGGGATCGCGATCAACGTCAGCACGAACCAAATGATCTGCGTGATCAGCGTACTGCGATAGCGCAGCCGCCCTTCCCGCCGCTTCGAGCGCACGCGGCCCACGTGCGCGACCGCGACCGCAATCAGCATCGTCGCGATGTGCTCGACGCCAAAGAACCGCAGCTGCGCGTCCTTCATCGCGAGGCCCATGTTGGCGCGCGCGGCGGCGGTGATCGGACTCAGGAAAAAGTACAGCACGAGGCCGAGCAAAAACTGAACGTCGAGCACGGCCAAGAAGATCTTGTGCAGGCGTTCGTGGTTGGGCGCCCAGCTACCGCCGCCGCGAAGGCCCCCGAAGGCCGCGAGCACGAGCGCAAAGCCCAGCACGAGCACGGGGTAGCGAAGCCACGAATGAAGATAGAGCACGGCCACGTACATGAAAGACCCTCGTTAGCAAAGCGGCGGCGCAAAGCTCGCACGCGGCGCGGCGCCGTTCAACCCGACCCGGAATGTCGCTCGCCTGCGCAGGTCAGGTGTCTGGATACGGGTCGATCGCGGTCTCGATCAGCTCGTGCGCCAGCTGATCCACGCCGACGACGAGCGACCCGAACACGCGATACAGCCACGGCGACATCCCCTTCTTCAAGATCCCGCCCGGCCGAAACACGTGAACGGTACAGCCGAGGTACTCGTGCGCGAGCACCTGGAGATCCTTCTCGGTCCGACCCTTCGTGTAGCGCGTGAGCTTCTCCCATGGCAACCGGCTCGACTGACTCGGGTCCGCACCCAGGCCGCTCAAATAACAAAATCCAAACGGCCCGCTCGCGTGGGCGAACGCTGCATGCGCGAACGCGAGCGCAAACGTGTGAGTGACCCGCAGGTAGTCCGCCTCGGATGGGAAGTCCGAAGCCTTGCCGCCGAGCGTCCAAATGCAGCCGGTGTGATCGGCGAACGGCGCCATCAGTGAATCGTCGTAACGCGCGAAATCCGAATGCTGGACCGTGACCAGCTTCGGCGAGCTCACTTCGAGCGCGCGCCGCGTCAGACACGTCACTTGTCCGATTCGCGGATGCGCGATCAACTGCGACAACACTTCTGAGCCTACGAAACCTGTCGCACCCATCAGGAACAGCTTCACGGGCTTCGCGGACGGCGCAGGCCTCACGACTGACTCCAGCAGCTCACGGCTGCATCACATCGTCAGCCACAGGAAGTCGCGATCGAGCTGCACCACGCGTTCACTCTTGCCAGCCTGCAGTGTGAGCGAGTAACCGCGATCACCTGCCAGCGACAGCTCACTGCCCGCCTTGTTGCCGCCGATGGCCTCGACGCGCGATTCCCCGATCGCCACGATCAAGTCGTCCTTCTTCACGCCTGCGCGCGCGGCCGGCGAAAAGGGCTCGACGTCGAGCACGAGCAGCCCGTCACCGTGCGCTTCATAGCGAACCCCGACACCGCGCGACGCTTTCGGCGCAGACAACATCACCGTCACAGCGCCGAGGTTATCGAGCGGCAACCGCGCCGCAGCATCCGGCAGCGCTGTCTCCGGCAGCCCCATCCGCTGGATCGAACCCGCAGGGTCGCTCGACCCCGAATCTCGATCCCACATCTCGAGCCGGAACCGCGTGTTCGAGCTGACGTAGACGTTGCGCGGCAAGGTCACGTTCCACTGGGGATGCAGCGTGTTCTCTTGAGCCGGCGACTCCCACACCACGCGATCGCCGAGGATCAGCTTCAGATACGGATCCGGCGGCGAGCCGTCCTCATCCCACGGCAGACCCGCACCTTTGAACGGTGGAAGCTCCGCACCGATCAGCCGGATCGAATACATGCCGCTCGGCTCTCCGCCGGAGCGACCGGCTTCGGGATTGGCCGGCGCCGGATACGCCAGTGTTTCGCGGCGCGGATAAGCGCAGCCGCTCGCAACTGCCAAGACCAGCATCCAAAGCATGACTCGCATGACGCGTAAGGATGCCAAAGTCCGAGGCAATGCGCGATCCCGTAAGCTTGCCCAAGACGATCGCCTACGTTACAAACGGCCCATGTCCCGCCTGATTCGCCCACTGCTGTCGTCGATCGTCTGTGCGGTCCTGCTGGCCAGCGCCGCGTGCGAGGACGATCCGAGCGACGTCGACGATGACGAGCATGGCGAGCACGGTAGCAGCGGCACTGGTGGCTCTGGTGGCTCTGGTGGCAAGGGCGGCAGCGGCGGTGGTGGCAGCGGCGGCAGCACCGCGGGCAGCGGTGGTGGTGGTAGCGGCGGCAGCACTGCGGGCAGTGGCGGAAGCAGTGGCAGCGCCGGCGGCGACGAAGACGCGGGCATCTGAGCCCCCGTCCCACGAGTCAAACTAGTCCACGAGCCCAGCAGTCCCGCTCAGAACACGTATTTGAGGTACGCCGCACTCTCGACGCCGATGGTCTGCTCGCCTTCGGGGTCCTTCAAGTTCGGATACAGGTGCGCGCCGGCGATGAGGCCCAGCGAGTGGTGGGCGTTCATCAGGTGCCAGTCCACGCCGAGGCTGCCCCCGTAGACGAGGCCGATATTGCCCGCGTCGTCGTAGCCGAACGCCTGCAAGTAGTCGCCGTTCACGACGCCACCACCGGCATCCCCGGAGAGCCAGAGCGCGACGCGCGTGCCGAGATTCGCTTGAAAGCGAGCCTGTGCGAGCAGCGTGTACACCTGGAACGCGGTCGCTGCGGGCGGCGTCGGCGCGTGCGAGGAGTGAAACGCGATACCGAGCTGTGACGACAACGAAAACCACGACGCGAGCTCGTAGCCGACGACCAGGCGAGCCATCGGCCCCGCTGAGCTGAGCCGGCCCACGCCGCCGGCAAACCCCTGTCCGCCCATCTCGGCCCGCAAGTACAGACCAGTCGAGTACATGTCGCGCGTGATCTGAATCGCTTCGGGCGGCAAGCGCTCGACGTCGAGTCGGGTCGTGTCGAGGTCTTCTTCCTCGGCGCACACGAGCGCGGGCGCGCTTGCGAGCAACCCGCAGCACCACAGCGTGAGGTACAGCGAGCTGCGAAGAGTCATGTCAGTCGGTTTCCGGGAACACGGGTGAGAACGGCTCGGGCTCGATGCGCATGTGTGGCGCGTCCTGATCGGCGAGCTTGTCGCCGACGTCGCGCACGCGAATGCTCGCTTCGAGGAGCAAGTTTGCAGCGCGATTCGTTCGCAAACCCAGCCTGACCGCGACAAGGCCGGGGATGACTGCCGGGATGTACTTCATCGAGCGCACGTCCATCGTGGACTTGTTTTCGAAGTAGACGATCTCGTCCGAGTTTGGGGCACCGTTCACGACCGTCGCGAGGTCGACCGCGGCTTCGTCGAGATCTTCTTCGCGCACCGTGTCGGTGATGCGCGACTTGGCTTTCACGGTGTAGCGACGCTCCCACTGCGAGTGGAGCGGAATCGGGTCTTCTTCGACGATCGTCACGCCGGGCACGTATTCGTCGAACTCGTTCGCGCCGTTGACGATCACGTCGATGTCGCGGTCGGCGTCATCGAGGTTGCTGAGCGTAAAATCGATCTGAATCTCGAGCTCGCCGCGCTCGACCCACGGCAAGCGCGGAAACGGCAGATCCCGGTAGGCGCGCACTCCGGACATGCGATCGGCGAGCTCGGCGTTCGTCGGCGGGATGATCGGCAAGTCCGCGCGCTGCTCGACGATGAAGAGCGCACCGCCCTCCTCACTTTCGATTGCAGCCGGCGTGTCTGCGGTCATCGCCACTTGATAGATCTTGTCCTCGCCGACGTAGACGCGGTCGTCGTCGCATCCGACTAAAATCAACCCTGCACACAACCACAACTTCTTCGCGCGCATTGTTAGTCCTCAGTTGCCTCGCAAGAGGAACGGATACACGACCTCGACCTCACCCCCATCGGGCTTTGGAAAGATCCAGCGTTTGATCTGCCGGCTCATGCAACCTTCGACCCGCGCGTTGGCGAGCGTCGACTTGGCGACCTTCACGACCGTGACGTGACCTGTCAGATCGATCCGCCAGTTCATGCTGACGGCGCCTTCGAGCTTCGGCTGGCGCTGCATCTCGACTTCGAAGCAGTACTTGATCGCGGCTTGGTTCGCGCGCACGACGCGGTCGATCTGTTCCTTCGACAAGAAGCCTTTGATCTTCGCCCCGTTGTTGTCGAGCGAGAGCTGCGCCTCTTTCGCCTTTGGGCCAGGCAGTCCGGGGCCGCCCGAGCCTTTGCCTTTGCCGCCGCTACCCGAGCCGATCCCCGTTCCGAGATCGCCCGCGCCGAACAACACGCCTTTACCGGTGCCTCCACCGCCACTGCCCGAGCCGCGAAGACCCATGCCGCCCGAACCGCGACCTACAACCGTGTGCAGCGACCCGAGGCCGCCGAGCATCCTGTCGAGCGAAGGCGTGTCGAGCGCACTGTTGAGCGCATTGCTCGGACCACCGCCACTCAGCACGCCGAGCAAGCCGAGGTTCTTCACCTTCGCAGCGATCGCTTCCTTCGGGTCGCCGGCGATCTCGGTCTTCTCTTGCTGCGCGTCCTTCTTGCCGACCTTGCCCTCTTCGCGCTCGGCCTTCTTGCCGCCCATCTCGTCGCGCTCGCGCATCCCGGGATCTTCGACTTCGGTGCCAGCCTTGCGCTTCTGGATCAGCCGTTCGTCTTCGGGCGGTGGCACGACTAGAAAGCGCTTCACGAGGTCGGCATCGAGCTCGAGCGCACCAGCCGGCGCGAACTCGCGCGCTGCGACCAGAAACAAGAACAACAGTGCGCCGACGTGCACGAACACCGAAAAGCCGAAACACGCGAGGAACGCGGGATCGCGACGGCCGGCAGTCGGGCGCGCGTGTTCGGGCGCGCGAACCTGCTGAAAGAAGATGGCGACGCTGCCGAGCGTGAGCACGCCGTAGTCTTCAGGGCCGAGGCGCACCGGTGAACGCAACTCTTGCGCCGCAGAGCGCTGGCCATTCAGGAACACGAATCCGCCGAACCGCTGGTGCGGCTGCAAGCTGTAGCCACCACCGTCCTGCTCGAACAGCGTGACCAGATCTTCCGCGACCGCGTTCTCGGGCAGCGGGAAATCCGCGCCGGCTTCGGTGCCGAGCGTGACCTTCGTCGGCTCTGCGTACAGCTGCTCCTTGTAGAGCGTGCCGTTCCAAAGCATGGCGACACGCAGCTGTCGATCGGATCCTGTTTGCGACTTGGCAGCCATCAGAATCCGTTCTCCTGCGTGCCGCGCTGAAGCTCGGGAATGAACGAGCGGTGCGGCAGCTCTGGGCGGCTGAACTCCGCGCGCAAGCGATTCAAGAAATACAGCATCTGCGGAGTCTTCAGCTGGCCTTCGATGTCGAGGCCGCCGAACTCCACCGTTTTGATTTCCTCGCCGTCTTCTTTGCGGACGCGCTCATCGGCGTCGGCGGCGAGCGCAGCGGCGTCTCCCGAAGGGGTCGACGGGGTATGGCCGCCCGTGTCGGTTGCCGTGGCCGGCGTCGCAGGCGCGCTTTCCGCGGGCTTGTCGGCAGTCGCAGAGCGCACCGGCGCGTTCCTGTCTTTGTCCTTCGCCGTCGTGCGCTTGGCCTTCTTCGCGCGCTTCGCCGTAGCTTTGGTACCGCTGCCGCCCTTGGCTGCAGGGTGGCCGCTCTTGTCTTGCGCATGCGTGCCGGCGGGCACACCGGCCACCGCGCAGGCGAGCGCACAGCACAATGCGACACCGAGCCACCTCATTGCGAGTGCTCCGCGACTTGCTCGTCGCCGCTGTCCGCTGCAGCGGGTGCGGAGAGCTCGGCCACGTACCGCTCCGCGAGCGCGCGCTGCCCCTCGTCTTTCGCCGCCACGTCGAGGAAGCGCTCGAAGAGCTCGCGCGCGTCCTGCTTCTTGTTCAAATAGTCGGCGCGCAACAGCGCCAAGTTGAACAACGCCGCGGGGTTGTTCGGCTCGACGTCGAGCGCCTTCTGATACTCGGACTCAGCCGCCGGGTACTTGCCGAGACCTCGCAAACAAATGCCGAGACCGACACGCGCCTCTACGAGCTGTCCATCCACGTCGAGCACCTTGCGATACTCGTCTTGCGCCGAGCCGTAGTCGCCCGAACGCAGCAGCACCGACGCGCGATTCATACGTGCAGCACTGAACGACGGATCGCTGTCGACCGCTTTGTCGAACTCGTCGAACGCGCGCTGCGTATCGCCCCGTGCCAAAGCGAGTAACCCCAAGTCATTGTGCGCTGTGGCGTTCTTGCCGTCTAGCGCCAGCACTTTTTGGAACACGAGCTCGGCGACATCGTGGTCTCCACGCGCCTTGTAGATCCGCCCGACCTCCAACAGCGCCGGAGCGTTTGCAGGCTCACGCACCAGCGCTTCACGCGCACGTTTCAACGCCGCGTCGTACTCGCCCCGCTCTCGGAGCACTGCGGTGAGCGCGATGCGAACGTCGTTCGCCTCGGGATGGGTCTTCACGTACTCCTCGAGCAGATCCGCAGCCGCTTCGCGTTCGCCGAGCGCGTGCTGCACTTCCGCGAGTGCGATCAGCGGCTCGCCCGCAGCGGGCTCGATCTCGTGCGCCTTCTCGAGATGCGGCAGCGCTTTGCGCGGCTCGCCGCGCCGGCGATACAGCACACCGAGGTTGTAGTGCGCCTCCCACAGCTGCGGATCGATCTTCAACGCCGCTTCGAATGCAGCGATCGCGCGCTCTTCGCTATTCCCAGCTTTCTGACCGAGCAACTTAACGCCGTCGAGGTACGTCGCCGCTGCGCGCGGATCGGCGGCTTTCGGCGCCTCGGCAGTCTTAGGCGGAGGTGTGCTGCCGCCGCAAGCTGCCAGCACGAGAAACGAGAAGCACAAACCCAGCACTAAGCGAGCTCGCATCGACTTCAACTCCGTTTGCGCGCGCGCTTCGCGGCGGGTTTGGTGACTGGCTTCGTGGCTTCGCTCGGGCTCGCCACTGCCGGCGTTTCGCCGCTCGCGAGCGGTGCGCGGCGCAAGCCGTCGATCGTCGCTGGCAGCGGCAACAAGCGCGCTTCGGTGAGTCCCACGCCGGCTTCACGCAGCGGCGGATACTCGACGTCGTTCAGGCGGGTGAGCGCCTCGCGCTGCTTCTGCGTCCAAGCATTGAACACGCGAAGCTCGAGCGCCTTGTGATAGCCGTTCTCGTACGCTTCGAGCGCACGCTCTTCGATCGGCACGATGAACTGCGCGAGTTGATCGCGATACGCCTGCTCTTCCTCCTCGTTGAGGTTGGGCGGAATCGGAGCGTCTCGGAGCGACTCCGCGAAGTGCTCGTAACTCTCGCCGATCTTGTAGAGCGCGGCGGTGACCCACTCCGCGACGCGGTAGTCGACCACGTCGCCATAGATCTCGGATGCCTTGCGCAGGAGCTCGCTCTTCTGCTGCAAGCGTTTCCCGAGCGTCTTCACGTCGCCCGCGATCTTGATCTTCTCGAACTCCGCGAGCGCTTGGTCACCTTGCGAAAACCGCGCTTGCGCTGCGTAATAGCGCGCGCTCGGTTCGGCCTTGCGGCCGCTCTTCGCGGCTTGCGTCCACGCTTTGTCGGCGCCATCGCGATCACCGACCGCGATCAACACCAAACCTAGGCGCGTGTAGGCTTCGACTTTGCGGCCTGCATCGCGGCCGTTCAACGCGTAGTGCCGATAGGTCTGCGCGGCTTGCTGCCAGCGCTTGTCGGCTTCCTGCGCGCGACCGATCAAGAAGTACACCTCGTCCGCGCTCTTGCTGTTCGGAAACGCCTTCACGAAGTCGTTGCCGTCGCGCACCGCGTCTTGATTGTCGCCGGCAGCGACGCGCAGCAACAGCGCGTTGTACAGCGCGTCCTCGCGCTTCTCGGCTTGTGGGAAGCGCGAGCCATACGCCTCGTAGTAACGCGCCGCATCGGTGAACTGCGCGATCGACTCGAACATCTGCGCCGCGCTCCACGCCCCGAGTGCACCTTCCGAGGTCCGTGGGTAGTGTTCGATCAGCGCATCGTACGCGCCGGCCGCCGATTCGAGCTCACCCGCGCGCTGGTACTCTTGGCCGGCATTGTAGAGCGCCTTGGGCGCGCGTTCGTCTCGCGGGAACTCCTGACTCGCGCGCTCGTACGCCGCCGCAGCTTCGATGTGCTTGCCTGCCGCTGCGAGCTGCTCCCCCGACTTGAACACCGACTGCAAGATCAGCGAGTCGAGCTTCTTCTGCGACTCCGCATTGGCGAACGCCGGCGCCGACTTCAGCTTGCGCGCCCACTTCTCGATGTTCGCGTAGTCCTTCGCGCGGTTGAAGCTCTCGAGCACGAGCTCGCCAGCAGTCGCCGCAAATTCGCTGTTCGGGTAGCTGTCGAGCAGCTGGCCGAACTGGCGAATCGCCGGGTCGTAGATGCCGCGCTCGAAGTACATCCGGCCCTGCCGAAACAAGATGCCCGGCACTTCGGGATCGCTCGGATACAGCTGCACGTACATTCCGACCGCGTCGGAGAACTTGTGATCGGTCGGCGTTTCCGAGCACGGGTCGGCTTTAGGCTCAGGCTTGGCGTCCGGCTTCGCACCGGCAGTCCCGGCCGCCGCGAGCGGCGTGACAGTCAGCGTGGCTTGCGCCGCGCCTGCTGCTGGCGGTGGCGCGTCTTTCTTTTCGCCCTTCCCGCACCCCGCGAGCTCTTGCGTGCGCACGGTCTCGAACGCGACGATCGCGTTGTACAGCGCGTCCTTCGTGAACTTGCCTTTGGGATTCGCCTTGGCCGCCTTGAGGTAGTACTCGCCGGCTTCTTCCTGCTTGTTCAAGCGGTGAAACAGCAACTCCGCGAGGTAGAACGTGACTTCGTAGTTGGACGGCGAGTCCGGAAAGTTCGTGACGTGCACGCGGTACAGCTGCGCGGCATGTTCGAAGTCGACCGTCTGCTTCTCTTTTTGTGCGCGCTCGTGGTAGCGCATCGCTTGCGTACGGACGGCGCGCTCGGCGGACTCGTGTGCACGCGTGACAACGCTCGGGTCGGCTTGCTTTTGCGCCCAGGAGCTCGACGGGCCGTAGTTTTCCGCGAGCGCTTTCAGCGCTTCGACCGTGTGCGGCGTGTCGTCGAGCGCGGCATAGGCCGCCGCGATCTGACGCTGGTACTGCGGCGCGTTGGGATCTTCGGGCTGGCTCGTCAGCAGCATCGAATACGCTTCGATCGCGCGTGCGAACCGGCCCTGATCGAAGAACGCACGGCTCAAGCGCCGGAGCACGCGTTCGGCGTATCTGTCGCCGCCGATGCCTGCGAGAAACTCGTGGAGGTCCGCCGCGGTGTTCCGCTCGTCCTCGGTGAAGACTTGGATCAGGTACTCGAGCGCTTCGTCCTGCAGCTCGAGCAGCCGGCGGCGGCGATCGGCCGAAGCACCCGCAAGTTTGCCGTCGAGGTCGAGCACTTGGCGAAAGCGCGTCGCGGCTTCGGTCGTCTTGCCGAGCTTCCACAGACACCACGCGCTCTTGAACAGCGCGAGATCGGAGAGCTCGCTCTCGGGATAACGCAGCACGTCTTGATAGCGCTTCAGCGCGGCCGCGTAGTCGTGGCTGCCGTTGAACAGCGACTCGGCAAATGCCATGTGCGCGTCCGGAACGAACTTACTGTTCGGAAACTCGTCGAGGATGCGCTTGTATTCGACGAGCGCGTCGCCC
>Ga0193752_1001731_pt1 | contig 17613 bp, 21 predicted proteins | sample H1c1metaG_FD_144924 | JGI IMG/M metagenome (GOLD analysis project Ga0193752, IMG submission 144924) | Soil microbial communities from a riparian zone of the East river system, Colorado, United States - H1c1 | ecosystem: Environmental > Terrestrial > Soil > Riparian zone | place: USA: East River...
CCCAAAGCTCGCCACGTTCAATAAAACGACTGGCGCGGCGACCGTAATTGGGACTGATACCGGAATTACGGGCTTTGCTCTTGCAATCGAGATCGGTGCCGATGGGAAGGCCTACACGATCGGTTGGGATGACAACCTGTACAGCCTGAACTTGAGTACCGGCCTCGCTAGCTTGATCGGCCCCATGTTTGGAGGAGGCGACGACCCCGCGGTCAATATTATGGACGTGGCGTTCGACAGCCAAGGGGCGCTATGGGCTACTGACATGAACATGTTGTGGACGACCAATCTGTCCACTGGCGCGGCAACGTTCCAGACGGACATTGAACTCCCGAGTGGCTTGACTGGCTACGTTATGGGAATCGCATTTGATGCGAGCGATAATCTCTTTGCCACCACGTTTAACCCAGGCATCCTCATGGCGGTGAATACGACGTCGGGGGCCGCGACCTTTATTGACAACGTTAATGTCGATGGCCTCTCTCTTCACGGAGGCGACATCTTCCTTGCTCCTGAACCCGGAACTCTCGCGCTGCTCAGCACAGGTCTCGTCGGCCTCTACTGGGCACGACGTCGACGCAGGCGCGCCTAACCCCGCGCGTTACACAAAACGGGGAAGCAGTCCGATTCGATGCTCAAGGTGAATTTGGCCTGCATCGAAGGGCAGTTCAGGGTCTTCCCCGCCGGACGCTCGAAACGTCCGCATCACCCCCGGATAAACCGACGTTCAAATTGCCGGTCGAATTGTCCTGCTTTCGAGATCGGCGGACATTCGTCGATGATCATTGTCCCGGAAGCGGGTTTGATCAGAGCATGTTGTGTCCGCCCGCGGCCGCGATCTCAAGCGCGCGCTTGGCGGTCTCTTGACCCTTTACGTCCCTGAGGTCGGGCGCCGTGACCGTTCCCGTTGCCAGTTTCGGGTCGGGCGCGGCAAGCACCTGGGCGCCCTTCATGTGATTGACGAGCGCGATCAGCGACGGCGCGGCGATGATCTCGATGTCGCCGGCCCAGGCGGCTTCCGAACCGCAGGCGGCAGGACAGATGAGTCTGCGGTTCGCGGCCGAAGCGTGGACGGCGGCAGGAAGAACGCCCACGACCGCCGCGATCCGGCCGTCGAGCGATAGCTCGCCCATCGCGGTGTAGCGGGCCATCTCGCTCGCCGGCAACACGCCCATGGCGGCGAGCAGCCCGAGCGCGATCGGGAGACGTAGTGGCTCCCCTCTTTGGGCAGATCGGCGGGGGCGAGATTGACGGTGATGCGGTTGTAGGGAAGCGCAAGCCCGACGGCGTTCAGCGCCGCGCGCACGCGTTCACGCGATTCGCCCACCGCCTTGTCGGCGAGGCCGACGACATTGAACACGCCGCCGGTGCTCGCGCCTTGGCCGATATGCACCTGCACATCGAGTTCACGCGGCTCCATCCCTTCAAAGGCAACCGTGTAGACATGCGCCAGACTCATCCGGTCCCTACCCCGCGCGCAAATTAGTGCCGGTTTGGCCGGTGCGCGCAATAGGGGCGGAAAACCTTGGAACGGGAGCTTCGCTATCCGGTTACCTCAGGTCGAGCCGGAGAGGACCGCGTGGCCAAAGAACCGCCGAAATTCGAGCAGGAGCGTGCCGATACGCCAAGCCTCGATGCGATCCTGGAGCACAACATTCAGTTGCTGATGGCGCGGCGAAGGGAGGACGAATCGTCGATCACGAAGCACCAGGGCGCGGCGATCGCGATCGCGCGGTTTATCGGAAGCTTCGGCTTTGTCTATTCCCACCTCTTACTGTTCGGCCTCTGGACGCTCGCCAACACGATCGGCCTGCCAGCAATTCCGAGGTTCGACCCCGAGCTCGTCTTCATGGCGACGTTTGCCGCTGTCGAGGCGATTTTCCTCACCACGCTCGTCCTCATCAACCAGAACCGGATGTCGGCAGCCGCGGACAAGCGGGCGGAGCTGGACCTGCAAGTCAACCTTCTGACCGAGCACGAGCTGACGCGGCTGCTCCATCTGGTGAGCGCCGTCGCAGACCGCTTGAAGGTGCGCTCGAGCGTGGATGAGGAGATCGAGGAGCTGAAACAGGACGTCGCAGTGTCCGAAGTCCTGGACAAGATCGAAAGCGCGGAGGACGCAGAGAATGATTCCGTCAAAGGCAATGCGGCCCCGCGGCAATAATGCGGGCTAGAGGCCGGCGGCGTCGACCTTCAATCAGCCGCCTTCGTCTTCCGCTTCCGGCGGCGCCTGCCGTTGCGAGGTCCGGACATGACGTCTTCGGCCCCGTTCCGCACACGCGCAGACAGCACCTTCGCACGCGAGCGGCCGTGCCCTCTGTGATTGAGGCCCATGCCCGTCACCATGCCGAGCAGCGCAATCGCGGCGAGCGAGCCGATCACAAGCGGTGCCTTTCCAACTTGAGCCAGACTTTGAACGGCGTGCTGTATGGCCGCTTCGGCATCGTGCTGAGCCTTATGCCAGCGTAGGCCTTCGAACATTGGTCTTCTCCATGTGGGAGGACAATCGGAAAACGTGCCGTTACGGCGACGGTTCCATTGCAAAGCAGCAATACGCATGCGCCGACAATCAGACCGTCACAGCGGAGAAATGCCGGGATCGTTGAACAGCGGTCGTTCGTCGGCGGTGCGAAATTCAGCCTGATCGTCCGGATGGCTGTAGTAATTTCCGATCACGACGGGAATGGGCAGAATCTTGTGGTTGGGGTTGGCGGAGAGCAGCGTCCACCACGCGAGATCGGCGGCGCTTTGGATCAGCGATCCGTCGCGCAGACGCCACGGAAAGCGCGGAATCCCGATATGCGCCTCCATGCGCCAGATTGTTGCGGGCCCGAGCGTGCCGCGTTCGCGTGTGCCGCTGCCGAGCCGCGTGAGCGAGCCGCGTCTGGGCGGCCAATCGCGCACAAAGGGAAGCTTCTCCGCCGGGTAGCACGGCGCGACCTCGTCGGTCTCAGACTGCGAGTAGCAGATCTTCCATTCGCCGCCCGCGACAGTGGCGCCGGTGCGAAGGATATGACGCTCGAGAAATTCAACCGCGTCGGGCGCGAGCCTGTCGTCGAGATTGAGATTCATGGCGAGCGGCGTCGCCACCAGCGACAGCGCGACATTCCACGCCTGATAGATCGATAGCGGCTCGCGCACCGAAACGACGCGGCCCTCGAGCCATGACGGCGGCTCGTCCCCTCCGTCGAAGATGTAGATCGGGTCCACCGATACGGTCTGCCGGGCGAGGTTCGCCGCGTGGCCGCGCAACAGATCGTGGCGGTTCGGGTCGCGATGCCAGACCGCGCAGAGTATCGACGTGCGCGCCAATTGCTTCACATCGCGCCGCTTGAAGACGATGTCTTGCTCCAGCCGAGCGAAGACGTCGTAGCCTTTCGCCGCCATCAGCTTGGGAAGGCGCTCGTCCTGCGAATTGTCCTCGACGGTCAGGACCGCGATGCGAAAGCGGTCCAGATCGAGCTCCGTCAGGATCGGGATTTCAGCGCCTTCGGTATCAATCGAGCAGTAGTCGATTTCGAAGAGGCCATGCTTCTCGAGCAGCTTCGACAATCGCGTCACCTGAACCTTGCGTGACGTTTGGGCGACCGAGAGGTGCTTCATGAAGCGGTGATGGCGGGCGTCGAATTGCGCCGTCAATCCGCTCAGCATCTTTTCGTTGCGGCCGGGATCGTCGGCTTCGGTGAATTCGGCTTCGCCTTCGAAATCGGCGACGCAGACATTCTCGCAGATCGCTTTGCGGCCCGCCTTCAGTTTCGCAAAGGCCGACGGCAGCGGTTCGACGCAAAGGCCTGTCCAGCCCATCGTGCGCTCGAAGAACAGCGAATTGGAGAGTGTCTCGCCGTCATAGGCGCCGATATCGACGAACACGCCGCCGCGCTTGCCGCGAAAGAAATTCTCCAGAAGATAGCGGTCCTGGCCGACCTGCGAATGGAATTTCACCAAAACCCCGCGGCGGTGCAGCGCATGGCCGAAGGTCGAGAAGGCTGACCGCGCGGCTAGCTTGCTCGGGGATGCGTGCGATGGTCAAGCGCGGTCGACGGATCGTTTCCGCGCTCGCGCTTGGTCTGCAGGTGTTTCAGCGCCTCCTCCGCCTTGCGGGCGTAGGTGGCATGCAATTCGGACAGCTCACGGTCGGACAAGTCCTCCGCTGTCGCCAGCTCGTTCTTCGCCCCCTTCACGGCAATGATCAGATCGGCGAGCTTGATCTGCAACGCCATGGTGTCGCGATTCTGGCTGTGCTGGATCAGGAATACCATCAGGAACGTGATGATCGTCGTGCCGGTGTTGATGACCAATTGCCATGTGTCGCTGAAGCCGAAGACGGGGCCGGTGGCGAGCCATACCAACACAATACCGAGCGCGGCAAAGAAGGCCGCGGGCTTGCCGGCGAGGATCGAGGCCTTTCGGGCAAACCGTTCGAACGCGTTGAGGTTGCTCTTCGCGGTCGGCGGGTGAAAGCGATCCGCGCTCACCCGCTCGGATTCATAGGCTTGGCGATCCATCCTGCACGCCCTTTCAGTGTCCACGGCCACAGCGATAACGCGCGACTAGCCAGACAAGCGTTTCAGGTCCCGGCCCTGCGCGCGGCGGCGACGCGGCGCTCGATTGCGTCCCAGGTCAACTTTGCGGCGTCAGCGCCGCCGAAGCGGCGCAATTCCTGGATCCCGGTCGGCGAGGTCACATTGATCTCGGTCAAATAGTCCCCGATGACGTCGATCCCGGCGAAGATCAGCCCGCGTTCCTTCAGCGCCGGACCAATGGCCGCGCAAATGGCGCGGTCGCGCGGCGACAATTCGACCGGCTCGGCGCGTCCGCCGACATGGAGGTTCGAGCGCGCCTCGCCTTCGGCCGGTACTCGGTTGATGGCCCCGACCGCCTCGCCGTCCACCAGGATGATGCGCTTGTCCCCCTGGCGCACCTGCGGAACGTAGCGCTGGACGACTATGGGCTCGCGATAAAACTGGGTGAACATCTCGAGCAGCGCGTTGAGATTCTCGTCGTCGTTCTTGAGCCGGAAGACGCCGGCCCCGCCATTGCCGTAAAGCGGCTTGACGACGATCTCCTTGTGCGCGGCGCGGAAGGCGCGGATCTCATCGCGGTCCGACGTGATGAGCGTCGGAGGCATCAGCCCCTCGAACTGCGTCACGAACAGCTTCTCGGGCGCATTGCGCACGTGGAACGGATCGTTGACGACGAGCGTCTTCGGATGGATCCGCTCCAGCATGTGGGTCGCGGTGATGTAGGCCATGTCGAACGGCGGATCCTGGCGCATCAGCACGATGTCGGCGCGAGACAGTTCATACACGGATGATTCGCCGAGCGTGAAGTGATCGCCGCGGACGTTCCTCAAAGTGAGCGGGCGCACCCGCGCCATGAGCTCCGTTTCGCGCAAGGTCAGATCGCGCGGCCCGTAATAGAGCAATTTATGCCCGCGGGCCTGGGCTTCCATGCTGAGCGCGAAGGTGGAATCGCCGGTGATGTCGATGCGCTCGACCGGATCCATCTGGATCGCGACGGTAAGGGCCATGTCTCAATTGATCCGGCGCCGCAGCGCGTGCAGCGCGAGCGTCGCCTCGTTGTGGAACAGATCGCCGCCGCGGGAGGCTTGCAGGCAATGCTCGTAGGCCGTTCGCGCGGCCGAAAGGGCGCCGGCCGATTCGTGCAGCCGCGCGAGCTCGAGCCACAGCGGCGGACGGGAGGGCGCGAGCTGGGCCATGCGGCGGCCGATCTCGATTGCACGCGCCGAATCGCGGGTCCTCAGCGCGCGCGTCCTGATGTTGTTCTGGAGCCGCAAGAGCACATCGACGTCGCTGACCGGCTCGTAGGCGCCGAGCACCTCGCCTTCGCCGAATTCGCTCGCCATCATCGGCAGCGCAACTTGCGGCGTCATCTGTTCGCGTTCCACCGTCGCGCCGCCGGCGAAAGGATCAACCAGCGCCTCGCTGCCCCTGACCGTGAGCCGCAGCAGGAAATGTCCCGGCGCGTGCAGGCCCTGGGCATCCATCCGCGCCGCGCGCGCGGCATGCATATAGAGAATGCCGAGCGCCACAGGCAGTCCGCGGCGGCGCTCGATCACCATCATGAGGTTGGCGTTGTCGGGGTCGTCGTAGGCCATCCGATCGCCGTCATAGCCGAACCGGCTGGTGAACACCTGGCCCAGCGCGCGGGCGGCGCTTTCGCTGTCCCGCGCGAAGGTGGCTTCGGCGCGCGCCGCTTCGGCAAGCTCCGCGAGATGGGCCAAGTAGGGTTCGAGCTTCTTTTCCGGATGGTCGAGCGCGGCCAGCATGAGCGCCGCGGTGGCAATGTCGTGCGGCCCCTCTCCGGCTTTGCCGAGCCGCGAGAGATAGTCCGCCGGCGAAATCTCCGACTCGTCTGCCCCCAGACTATTCATTCTGCGATGTAACGTTGATGCGGACGGGATCATCCTTCAACACGACATAGTTTTCCACCCGCTTCACGTTTCTCAGGCCATTTGCGTGGGCGACGACGCGGTCGACCTCTTCCTGATCCTGTCCAACGCCCATGAGATAGACCACGCCGTGGACGACATCGGTTGTGTAATTCACGTCCTTGACCGAACTATCCGCAACGATCGCGGCGACAAGCGCCTGCCGCATGATGAAATCCTGCGGGCGATCGAGCCAGCCGGAGGTCTCGGCGACTTCGAGATCGTTGTCGACCTTGACGACACCCTCGACGGCCCAGGCGATGCGGGTGGCATCGAGCCGCGCTTCAGGTTGCGATACGCGTCCGGCGAGCAGAACGCGCCCCTCGACCACGGTCGTCGCGACGCCGAAGGTCAGACCGGAGGCCCCCCGCAATTTCGCGTCGAGCTCGGTCTTGATGGCGCGGTCGTCGAGCGCGTCGCCGACCGTGCGTTCTTGGCGGGCGGTCTGCACGCCTGCAACGACGCCGCCGGCCACCAGCAGAGCGCAGCCGGACAGGGCCGGTGATGCGAGCACAACAACGATTGTCGAAACGAGCCAACGTGGGATCATCGCAAGCTACTCCTCTACAAAACGGCGTTATGCCCCCACCGGAATGCGGCACCCTCAATCATGAATCAGGCCGCCATGCGTCTTCAGGTGACGTGGCGGCCAGCGGCGCGGCGTCACCCGTATCCATCGAATCGGACAGCTTTGTGGCGTAACGCGGGATGCACACCCAAGTAAAGCGCCGCGGCCCGCGCGATGCGCGATCGCTGGCGGCCGATGATCGCTTCTGCGGCCGCGCCTTCGAGCGCCCGCGCCTTGACCTCGATGAGATCGAGTTCGCCCAAGCGCGTCTTCACGCGCCGTCCGAGCACCCGATAAAACCTGCAGGAGAGCCAGAGCGCGGCCCAAAATTCGCTGCGCCAGCCATGCGCTTCGGCCGCCCGCCGATCAACATTGCGGTCATTCGCGCGAGGTGCCCCCCTCATCGTCTGCGTCCTTCGCTCCCTTCAACGCAAGCGCGCGATTATAGACCGCGCGCCTGGAGATGCCCGTCAAATCCGCGATCAGGGCGGAGGCCGGTTTAACGGGCATCAAAGGCAAAACTTGGGCAAGGAGAGCGTCGATTCGGACAGGATTGCCCTCGTTTTCCTGCGCGCCGGGAGGGCCGACTACAAGGGTGATTTCCCCCCTTGGAGGGCCGGATTCGGCGTAGAAGGCCGCCAAGTCCGAAAGCGTTCCCCGGCGGACTTCCTCGTGCAGCTTAGTGAGTTCCCGGGTCACGGCCGCGCTGCGCGCGCCCAAGATCTCCACCATATCGGCAAGGGTCGCGGCCAGGCGCTGCGCCGATTCGAAGAAGATAAGCGTCGCGGGGATTGAGCAGAGTTCCCCCAAGGCCGTGCGGCGCTCGCCCGTTTTCGCAGGCAGGAACCCGGCGAACAGGAATCGTTCACCGGGGAGTCCGGAGACGGTCAGCGCGGCCAGCGCCGCCGAGGCGCCGGGCACGGGGAAGACCGAGATCCCCTCGTCTTGCGCCGCTGTAACAAGTTTGTGGCCGGGATCGGAGATCAGCGGCGTACCGGAATCGCTGACGAGTGCAAGCCGCGCGCCCTGGTGCAGACGCTGGAGCAATTTCGGACGCACCGAAGGCCCGTTGTGGTCGTTGTAGATGAAAAGCGGGCGGCTGATGCCGTGGATGGCAAGGAGGCGCGATGTGACGCGTGTGTCCTCGGCGACGATGGCATCGCAGGAGCGGAGCACGTTCAGCGCGCGGAGGGTGATATCCGACGCGTTGCCGATCGGCGTCGCGGTGATGTAGAGGCCCGGGGCCAGCGCCGACGCCGGGGTGTCCGTCTTAATTTGGCCCTCGGAGCTGTCTACGGGATAGGATTTACCGGCGCCTTCCAGCGCCTTAGGTTCGGCAGAGTGTGATTCCGGCTCGGGACGCGAGCCGGGCTCAGGCTCGGGTTTGAGCGTCAAAGGAGAAGCCGCGGATGGGTGTTTTCCAGCGTTTTTTCGGTCGCGCGCCACGGCCAGCCTCTTCCAAAGCGGTTGCCCGCACCGGCGCGATCGCGCTCAGCCTGACTCTAGCGGTCGAGTTGACGGCGTGCCAGACGCCGCCGCCACCGCCGCCGCCATCACCGCCGCCCATGCGCGAGGTCTACGTTCCGCCACCGCCACCACCACCGCCGCCACCGCCGATGGCGCCGTCGCGCATGGAACAGCCCAACTACTACCGGCTCCGCAGTACGTCGCGCGAGGCGGTTCCCGCCCGTGTCGCCTTGCTGCTGCCGTTCTCCAGCGGTTCGGCCGAAGTCCGCAATCTCGCCGATGCGCTGCAGAAGGCCGCCGAGCTTGCGGTGTTCGATTCCGGCAGCCGCGACATCCTGCTGATGCCCCGCGATGACGGCGGCACGCCCGAGCGCGCGGCCGAAGCTGCTGCCAAGGCCATCAGCGACGGCGCCGAGATCATTATCGGGCCGCTCTTCGCCCAGTCGGTCAATTCGGTCGCGCCGATCGCGCGCGAGGGCAAGGTACCCGTGGTGGCCTTCTCGACCGACCGCTCCGTCGCGGGCCGCGGCGTCTATCTCTTGAGCTTCCAGCCGGCGAACGAAGTGCGGCGGATCGTCAGCTTCGCGGCCCAGAAGGGCCACAGCCTGTTCGGCGCGCTGGTCCCACGGTCGGCCTATGGCGACGTGGTCGCGGAAGCGTTCCGCGCCGCGGTGTCGGACGCCGGCGCGACCGTGACATCGCTCCAGAGCTTCGAGCAGAGGCCCGAAGCCGTCGCGGCGCCGGCGCGCGCCGTGGCGCAATCGCAACCGAATGCGGTCCTAATCGGCGAAGGCGGCGCAGTCCTGCAAGCGATCGGTTCGTCGCTCGTGGTCGGCGGCGCCGACAACCGCATGGTGCAGTTCCTCGGCACAGGGCTGTGGGACGATGCTTCCGTGCAGCGCGAGCCGGTGCTCGCCAATGGCTGGTTCGCCGCGCCCAACCCCGAAGCCTTCCGCAGCTTCTCGGAACATTACCGGATGGCGTTCAATGCCACGCCGCCGCGGATCGCGACGCTCAGCTATGACGCGATATCGTTGGTGGCGTTGCTGGCGCGGGGGCGGGCGTATGAGCGGTTCACCGAAGCGGCGCTGACCGATCCGAACGGTTTTTCGGGCGTGGACGGAATTTTCCGCTTCCGCGACGACGGCTCGACGGACAGGGGGCTTGCGGTGCTGCAAGTCTCCGCGACCGGTTTCACCGTGGTCGATCCGGCGCCGCGCAGTTTTCCTGCGGCGGGATTCTAACCTTCGCGCGTCAAGCCGTCGGCCAAATGCGCGATGACAGCGTTGAGCACGAGGCGGCCCCGCGCCGTCGCATACAGACGCCTGTCCTCGATTGCGGTCAGACCGGCATCGCCGAGCTCCTTGAGCTGCGACGGTGATGGCGCGATGCCCCAGCGTTCGCGATAGGACACGAGGTCGATCCCTTCCGCGAGGCGCAGACCCATCAGCAGATTTTCGCGGGCGGCGTCCGAGGAAATATCGGTGAAGGCAATGCTGCTTCCGCGCTCCTCGACCGCGGCAAGCCATTTCTCCGGCAGCCGTTCGGCTTCGGTCGCCATGCGCCGACCGTCAAGCGTGAGGCGTCCATGTGCGCCGGGGCCCACGCCCGCGTAATCGCCGTAGCGCCAATAGACGAGGTTGTGCCGGCTCTCTGCCCCAGGCTTCGCGTAGTTCGACACTTCGTACGATCGAAGTCCTGAAGCCGCGCAGATGTCCTCAGTCACTTCGTAGAACTCGGCGGCAGTGTCCTCGTCCGGCACCGTAAGTTTGCCTTGGCGCGCGAGCGTCGCGTAGGCGGTGCCCGGCTCGATCGTCAGCTGATAGAGGGATAGATGCTCGGTGCCGAAGGCGAGTGCCTCCGTGAGCTCGGCTTTCCACGCGGCTGACGTTTGGTGGGGACGCGCGTAGATGAGATCGAAGCTGCTACGCGGAAAGGTGCTCTGCGCCAGGCGGACCGCGCTCTTCGCTTCCTCCACGCCGTGCAGACGGCCGAGCGCCTTGAGCGCGGATTCATCAAGCGCCTGCACGCCGATCGAAACGCGGTTGACGCCGGCGGCGCGATAATCGCGGAATCGCTCCTGCTCGACGCTGTTGGGATTGGCTTCGAGCGTGATCTCCACGTTGTCATCGACCGGCCACAGCGCCGCGATTCCATCGAGGACGCGCGCGACGGCGCGGCCGCTCATCAGCGACGGCGTGCCGCCGCCGAAGAACACGCTCGCAACCGTGGGCCGCTCCGCTTGCATGCCCGCCACGAAGGCGAGCTCGCGCAGGATGCTGTCCGACCAGCGCGAATCGCTGTAGCGCTCGCGGACATGCGAATTGAAATCACAATACGGACATTTCTGCGCGCAATAGGGCCAGTGAACGTAGATGCCGAAGCCGGTCATGGCTGGCCGAACGCCGCCTTCACGAATTTCTCGAAGGCTTTGGCACGGTGGGAGATCGCATGCTTCGCCCGTGGGTCCATCTCGGCGAAGGTGAACCGATGGCCCTCGGGAAGGAAGATCGGATCGTAGCCGAAGCCGAATTGCCCACGCGGCGGAAACTCGATCGCGCCATAGGCGCGGCCCTCGAAAATCTCGGTCTCCGCGCCGGGCGCGGACAATGCGAGCACGCACACGAAATGCGCCCGCTTGTCGGGATTGCCCGAGCGGCGCATCTCGTCTTCGACACGGGCCATCGCGGCGCGGAAGTCCTTGTTCGGTCCGGCCCAGCGCGCGGAATAGATTCCCGGTGCGCCGTTCAGAGCGCCCACCGAGAGCCCTGAGTCATCGGCCAAGGCGGGGAGGTTGGACGCGGCGGCGGCCGCTTCGGCTTTCAGCCTAGCGTTCTCCGCGAACGTTGCGCCGGTTTCGTCCGGCTCATCGAGCTTGAGATCGGCGGCGCCGATCACCTTGAGGGAAAGCGGTTCGAGCAGCTCGCGGATTTCGCGGACCTTGCCAGGATTGTGGCTCGCGATGACGAGCGTGTTTCCCGGAGAGAGGCGGATCACAGCTTCAAGGCCACCTTCTGTGCCTGCACCAGCATCGTGATTCCCTTGCGCGCGAGACCGAGCAGCTGTGACAGTTCTTCCTCGCTGAACGGCACGCCTTCAGCGGTGCCCTGGATCTCCACCAATCCACCCGTTCCGGTGAGCACGAAATTGGCGTCCGTGCCGGCGGTGGAGTCTTCGGCGTAGTCCAGATCGAGCACCGGCTTCCCCTCGTAGATGCCGCTGGAGACGGCTGCGACGTGATCCTTGATCGCGTGACGCGCGATAAGGCCGGTCGCGGTCATGAACGTCAGGCAGCGATGCAGGGCCACGAACCCGCCGGTGATCGCTGCCGTGCGGGTGCCGCCGTCGGCCTGGAGCACGTCGCAGTCGATGATGATCTGACGCTCACCCAGAAGCTCGAGCGCCGTCACAGCCCGCAGCGAACGCCCGATCAGACGCTGGATTTCCTGGGTCCGGCCGCTTTGCTTGCCGGCGGCCGCTTCGCGCCGCGTGCGCTCGGACGTGGCGCGTGGGAGCATCCCGTATTCCGCCGTCACCCAGCCGCGGCCGCTGCCGCGCAAGAAAGGCGGCGCCTGGTTCTCGAGGCTCGCCGTGCACAGCACATGGGTATCGCCGAATTTGACCAGGCAGGAGCCTTCGGCATGTTTCACGATCCCGGCCTCAAGGGTCACGGGACGCATTTCGTCGTGCTGGCGGCCTGAGGGCCTTAAGACTGGGCGCATAGGGGGATTCTCTTGAAGTTCCAGGTCGCGGTCTTTACCTACCGAGCGGGAGGGCGCGGTGCAAATGCCGCCCTCGGCTGGCTTGGCGACCCGTCTCGGCAAAGCCTAATCTCAGCAACCCTTTAACACACAAGCGATGAGCATCGAGAGCAGAAGCGGAAAATCCGGCAGCGACCTGATCACGAGCGAATTGGGCGCACGCCCGCGCGAAGTGTTCCGCCACCTGGTCGAAGCCTATCTGACGCTCGGCGAGCCGGTCGGGTCGCGCACGCTCTCGCAGCGTCTGCCGCTGACCTTGTCGCCGGCCTCCATCCGCAACGTGATGTCGGACCTCGAACAATTGGGCCTGCTCTACGCCCCGCACACGAGCGCCGGCCGGGTCCCAACCCAGAAGGGCCTACGGCTGTTCGTGGACGGGATGCTGCAAATCGGCGATCTCACGAGCGAGGAGCGGCACTCCATCGAAGAGCGCCTTGCCGCCGGCGGCCGGCCGCTGGAAGACGTAATGACCCAGGCGGCAACGATGTTGTCGGGCCTGTCGCGCTGCGCGGGCCTTTTGGTGGCAGCGAAGCAGGAGACAGCTCTCAAGCACATCGAATTCGTGAACGTCGCGCCGGGCAGGGCGCTCGCTATCCTGGTGGGCGTCGACGGCAGCGTGGAGAACCGGGTGATCAATACCCCACTCGGGTTGCCGCCATCCGCGCTGATCGAGGCCGCGAACTATCTGTCCTCAAAGCTTCAGGGCCGACCGCTCGACGCCGTCAAAGGCGAGATCCTCAAGGAGATCGAGGAGCAGCGGGCTGAGCTCGATCAGCTGACCGCCCGGGTGGTCGCGGAAGGCTTGGCCACGCTCTCGCAGCGCGGAGACAATGCCGGGGACGACAAGATCCTGATTGTGCGCGGCGCTTCGAAGCTCCTGGAAGATATCGACGCCCAGAGCGACCTTCAGCGCGTGCGCACGCTGTTCGACGACATCGAGCGCAAGGCCGATCTGATCTCCCTGCTCGAGGTGGCGCGCAGCGGCGAAGGGGTGCGGATATTCATCGGCTCGGAGAACAAGCTGTTCTCGCTGTCCGGATCCTCGATCGTGGCGGCGCCTTATGCCGACGCCAAGGGCAAGGTGGTGGGCGTGATCGGTGTGATCGGCCCGACGCGGCTCAACTACGCCAGGATCGTTCCCATCGTGGATTATACCGCGCGTGTGGTCGGGCGGCTTTTGGCGTAAGGGGGAAGCGCCTTCCGCGGTTCGCCTTGGAAAATGCGCCAAATCAACCTCTAGAGTGGTCTTACGAACACTCTAGACGATAACGGCGAGAACGCGTTTAAGGAGTGCCATGTCTGCAGATAACGATAACGACGACCTGCCCGAGGACCAGCCGGAGGCCAATGGTGCCGAGGGGATGGCCCTGGAACTTTCCGGCCTTCGCGCCGAGGTCGAGGCGCAGAAGGATCGCGCGCTGCGGGCGATGGCCGAGGTCGAAAACGTGCGCAAGCGCCTCGAGCGTGAGCGTGACGACGCCCGGACTTACAGCGTCACGCGGTTTGCGCGCGACATGCTGACGGTCGCGGACAATCTCGATCGCGCTCTGAGCGCGTTCCCGGCGGACGTTCGCGCCAAGACCGACGATGCGGTCAAGGCGGTTCTCGACGGCGTGGAGGCGACCGGGCGCGAGCTGAGCGCCGCGCTGGCGCGGCATGGCGTCAAGCCGATCGACGCCCAGGGGCAAAAATTCGATCCCAACCTGCATCAGGCCATCGCCGAGGTCCCCACGCGTGATGCCCCGCCCGGAACAGTCGTGAGTGTCGTGCAGCCGGGTTATCTGATCGGCGACCGCCTGCTGCGACCGGCCATGGTGACGGTTGCCAAGGCGGGAGGGCCCACCCCATCCCCGGGGAACGGCGCCGGCGAAGGCCTCGACGGCCGAGTCTAACCGGCCGCAATGGCGTGCGCACCGCCGCTTGCTTAGGATGACGTCATGAAAACGATCCGAGTAACGGTGGCCGGCGCGTCGGGCCGCATGGGGCTCACCCTGATCCGTGCGGTTGCGGACTCCCAGGACATGCAGCTTGCGTTCGCGCTCGAACGTCCGGGCCATACTGCTCTCGGCCGCGACGCCGCGACGCTTGCAGGCCTGCCGCCGGGCAATGTTCCGCTGACGGACGATCTGGTGGTGGCAGCCGCCGAGTCCGACGCCGTGCTGGACTTCACCACGCCGGCCGCGAGCGTGACCCTATCGGAGATCGCAGCGCAGGCGCGCATCGTGCACGTCATCGGCACGACGGGTTTTTCCGATACCGACCTCGCACGCCTTCATGCCGCGGCCAGGCACGCGGTGATCGTGAAATCCGGTAACATGAGCGTGGGCGTGAATCTCCTGGCCGCCCTCGTCAGGGAGGCCGCCAAAATTCTGCCCAATTACGATATTGAAATCGTCGAGATGCATCATCGGATGAAGGTGGACGCGCCCTCGGGCACCGCGCTGCTGCTGGGCGAAGCGGCGGCCAAGGGCAGAAACGTCGCCTTGCGCGAGCATGAAATTCGCGCGCGTGACGGGAACACGGGCCCGCGGAACGACGGCGCGATCGGGTTTGCGTCGCTGCGCGGGGGCACGGTCGTGGGCGATCACACCGTGACGCTCGCCGGGCCCTATGAGCGCATAGAGCTGACGCATCGCGCCGAGGACCGGGGGATCTTCGCGCGCGGTGCGCTTGCGGCCGCACGCTGGGGGCAAGGAAAGAAGCCCGGGCTCTACGCGATGAGCGACGTGCTCGGACTTCCCGGATAAACGCCGGGGGCGCAGGAGAATCGTTGATGACCATCAGAGCTCTTCTCCCCCTCTTGGTGTCGCTCGGATTTGCAGGCGCTGCCGCTGCGCAAGGGTTTCCGGGCGATCCTCCCGTCGGCGGCGGTGGGCCGACGAGCGTTTCGGTCCGGCAGTGCAACGGCACCGACCCCGCGCCGGCCATCGTGGGCTGCACGGCGATCATCACCGCGCGCACCTCGACGCCGGTGCAGCGCAGCGCGGCGCTGACCAACCGGGGCAGGGCGTATCTGCGTCGCGACCAGCCCGACCGCGCGCTCGCCGACTTCGATCAGGCGATCGCGGTCGATCCAATGAATTCTCGAGGCTGGGCCAATCGCGGAGACTTCTATCAACAGCAGGGCGAGTTCGATCGCGCGATCCAGGACTACGACCGCGCGATCATGGCCAATCCGATGGACTTCGAAGCCTATAACCAGCGCGGTACCGTACACCTCATCATGGGCGAGCCCGAACGCGCCATCCCGGATTACGATCAGGCAATCGCGGTCAACCCGAAATTCGTCGCCGCCTTCACCAATCGCGGCGAGGCCTACCGGGTACAGGGCGACTTCGATCGCGCCATCGCCGATTACAACCAGGCGCTCGCGATCGATCCCAAGTTCGCGACGGCACTCGACAATCGCGGTATCTCCTATGTCGAGAAAGGCGAGTACGCGCGCGGCATCGCCGATTTCGACGCTGCCTTGAAGATCGATCCGATGATGACGATCATCTACACCCATCGCGCGACAGCCCATGCCAACAACGGCGCGCGAGACCGCGCGCTGGCGGACTTCGACCAGGCGATCAAGATCGACCCGAGCGATCCCACCATCTACTTCAGCCGCGCCAATCTCCTCCTGGAACAAGGTCAGTTCGATCGCGCAATCGGCGACTACGACGCCGCGATCATGGCCGAACGGAATTTCGCCGATGCCTACGCCAATCGCGGCGTGGCCTATGCCCGCAAGGGCGAGTTCAACCGCGCGGTGGTGGATTTCGATCGCGCGATCATGCTCGACCCGTCGCTGCCCGATCTGTTCGCCAATCGTGGCCTGTCCTACGTGAAGACCGGTCAGTATGCCCGCGCCATCGCCGACCTCGACAAGGCGCTTATGGCGAATCCCCGCGACGCCTCGAGCCTCTACAATCGCGGTGTTGCAAAGCAGCAAGCCGGCGACCGGCAGGGCGGAGACGCCGACATCGCTCGCGCGCGATCGACGGACCCCAACATCGGCAAATAGCCGCCACAGCTCGCGTGCAATGCGTCCGCTTTGAGACTAAGCTTTCCCGGTCATCGGGGAAGGAGGATCTCGATGCGGAATTCTCTTGCGGTGCTTTCGCTTTCGCTCGTACTCGCGATCACACGCGCGGCAGCGGAAGATGATTACGTGGCGCAATGTCAAAGCCACAATCCTGATGTCGCAATCCCGGCCTGCACAACGCTCATCGAAAGCGGGCCGGCCGATGTCGCTGCACTGCCGCGCATTCTTGCACATCGCGCCGATGCGTTCGCGCGCAAGTACGATTATGGCCGCGCCATCAAGGACTACAATCACGCGATCAAGCTTCGTCCCGAATTCTGGATCGCCTTCGACGGACGCGGCCTCGCGCATGCGAACCGGCTGAACTTTGAGCTCGCGATCAAGGATTACGACCAGTCGATCCAGCTTCATCCGGACAACGCGGGGGCCTTCTACCATCGCGGCCTGGCGAAGTTCGGTTTGTGCGATCTCGATGGCGCGGACGCGGACATCGCCAAGGCCCGCGAACTCGACCCGAAGATCGGAAACTGATTTCCGCTAGGCGGAGGAAACGGCGAGGCGCGCTTCACTAAGCGCACGGCGCAGCGCTGCAGCAAGGCTGGCGCGCTCCTCCGCGCCGAGAAAGCTGCCGACGATCCAGCGCTTGCCGCGCGAGACCAATGCGAGCTCGCAACCCATGAGCTCGGGATCTTCGTGATCCACACGCAGCCAGTACGGATTAAGTTCTTCGCGCCGCGCGGCGCCGCTGGCACTGATGCGCTCGATCAACAATCTCTCAGCGGTGAGAATCAGGCGTTCGCGCTTCCGGCTTGCGCGCACGCTTGCCTGCATCGCGAGCGCCAACAACACGACATCGGCGCCGAGGAACGGCGTCACCGGCCATGCGCCTTGCAGAACGAAGACGACCGCGGCGATCAGACTCACCAGCGCGACGAAGCCCAGCACCAGCGCGTGGCCTTTGGGCCCGAGCGGTCGGTTGGGTTCCAAGACGGCGTCGAAAAGAACGCGATCCATGTGCAAAGTTTAGCGGAAATACCCCTCACGCAGGAAGCCCGCGTTGATGGCGCGGGCTTCCCGGTACACGCGGTCGGTTAGCGCCGGCCGCAACGCGCGTAGTAAGCCTCGTCGCCGCCATTCTGTCTCCACCACGGATCGCCGAGATTAAGCGTGCACGGATCCGTCACCGCACCGGTAACCGCACCGGCAGCACCGCCGATCAGGGCGCCCGCACCGGCGTTACCGGAGAGCGAGCCCACCGCGGCACCTGCGCCCGCGCCGAGCAGACCGCCCGAGACCGCCCGGTCGCCGGGAGTTGTACCGCATGCGCTGAGCGCAA
>Ga0193752_1001732_pt1 | contig 17612 bp, 22 predicted proteins | sample H1c1metaG_FD_144924 | JGI IMG/M metagenome (GOLD analysis project Ga0193752, IMG submission 144924) | Soil microbial communities from a riparian zone of the East river system, Colorado, United States - H1c1 | ecosystem: Environmental > Terrestrial > Soil > Riparian zone | place: USA: East River...
TGGGTTTAAGGTATAAAGCTAATCAAGCATTGTGGTAGTTACAATACCACTAAGGGGGTATAAGAAAGCTTAACTCAATAATAAACAATCCACTTCTCCTTAACAATACGGTTTTTAAGGTGTGCTCTTAAATAAAACAAAGAGTCCGGGATGTCACGATCCGGTTTGGCTATTATAAAGCCAGGCGGCGGGGCGGTGGTATTAAAAACCGAACTGCTGTCTTTTCCCAGGGAAAGATCTATATAATTCTTCGTTCCTTTTTGCAGGCTGTCTTCAAATTGTATCTCACGGCGGGCCTTATTGTTGCTGTTGTAAATGGTAATGATATTTTTACCGGTATAAAAATTTAATGACGGAAGCAATTGATCGTATACCATAATGGAAGCACCGGGTTTTCCGCCTGACTGTGTTTTTATGAATGCTGCCAATGGTTTGACAGAATTGATACCTACTTCATTTCTCTTCATTATAAAAGGCATCAGCAATGTAATGATCACCATGAATATAGCACTAAGCAAAGGGGCTTTTAATAAAGTCAATTTTTTATTAAAGAAAACCAGGAAAGAAATGACCAAACCCAACCCACAAAATACTAATACGGGTATAAGCGGAATGACAAAATCCGTTGGTATAAAACATGCAGCTATCATACTGCAAAAAATAATGGTTGAAAATATAAGAGCAACTTTTTCAAAATGACTCCTGTTTTTTTCTGTTATTGTTACTATATGTTTGGCAGAAAGTATCACTATGAATAAATATAGAGGAAGCACATAGAATACAAGCTTTGATGAAGAAAGGCTGAAGACCACCAGTGATATTCCCAACGATAAAAGTATGGCTTTCGATACCGGAACAAATTGCCGTTTTAAAAACAAGCCACGCAGATAACCCACAAAATACATAAATGCCGGCATTGCCAATAATGGTATGGTAAGCAGGTAGTACCACCATGGCTTTGCTCTTGAAAAAGCATCAGAAGCCACCCGGTCTACCAACTGGTGTTTTACAAAATAATCGAGGAAGGCCGGGTTGTTGATCACCAGTACCAGGAACCAGGAAGCACAAATGATCAAACCGATCAACGGGGCAATAAAAGCATGCACACCGGGCCTTTTATCCATACGCTGTATACGGCTGTAAAAAATAGCAAATAAGCCTTGTGGCATCAGGCCTACCGGCCCCTTGGTTAAAAAAGCAAGACCGCAGAAAATATAAAATAAATACAGGAACCTGGATCGCTGTTGTTGCCTGTATAATATGAATGTATATACAGCTGTAAAAATAAAAGTGGTAAGATAGAGATCTGTAGTGAGGTTTTTTGCTGCCGCCTGTACAAGCGGGTAAGAAAAATAAATCAGCGTTGCTGCCAAAGAAATGTTTTCGTTCTTATAAAGCAACCATGTTATTTTATAAACAGCAATTGTATAAGCAAAGCAATTGCAAGGAAAAAGCGGGCACCTGTTTCATTTGCACCAAAAATTGAATAGCCAAGCGATGTGATATAATACGTGACCGGTGGCTTATGATAATGCTGAATGCCCAGCAGGGTAGGATGCAAATAATCGCCGCTGGTAAACATTTCCTTGCTTATCTGGGCATACCTGGCTTCGCTTGTTTCAGTAAGTCCCCAGGTGCCTGTGAGGGCCGGGATCATTACCAATAAAACAGCAATAAATATTAGTTTAGGCTTTTTCACGCTGGCGGATAAACATTAGGTTCCTGGTGTATACAGTAAAGCCAAATAGCTGGCCAACAAACAGAACAGGGTCTTTCCGCAATATAGCATATACCAGGATCATGAAAGAACCGCAAAGGCTTAACCACCAGAAAGCAGGAGGCAGGATCGCTTTTTTTATGCGTTCCGCTACCATCCATTGATATACAAACCTGAACGTAAAGATCACCTGGCCGCATACACCCCATATCAATAATGCCGGGGCAATATTGTTTTTATTTAAAAGTGCATGGAGGTCATACCGGTTATTGGTAAAAAAATAAATGGTAACCAGGATCGGGAATGAGATCAGAAAATGACGTAACAGCGCCGGCTGCTTATCCCATACCCGTTCAAAATGGAGATTGCGGATGTAGATATAATAGGTGATCACCTGCCCCAACATTATGGGGAAATCGTTCCGAAGATAACCGTAGGTAAATAGCAGGAAAGAAGCAGCAAGGCTATGTATCCAGAATGATGTGGGCGTAGTAACAGTTTTGTTCTTTTCTGAGGCTATCCATTGCAGTAACAGGCGGGATGAGAATAAAAGCTGGGCAGTAAAACCGATCGTATAAATTATCCAGTCCTGCATCCGTTATCCTTTTTTGTCAATTTCGTAACTGATATATTTTTTCTTCATCCATAAATAAGCGAAGCAATCGGAGAGAGGTCCCAGCAATCTATTGGCCAGTCCAAAATTTGCTTTGCCTGCAATACGGGGAAAATGTTTTACCGGTACCTGTTTCACTTTCCCATTTTGTAAAAGTATCATGGCAGGTAAAAAACGGTGCAACCCATTGAACATGGGAATTTTTTTGGCGGCATCTGCACGTATGATCTTTAAGGGACAACCGGTGTCTTCCATTCCGTCATGTGTAAATGCCCGCCTGATCTTATTGGCAATGGTGGAAGACATTTTCTTTACAAAAGAATCCTTACGGTCACGCCTTACGCCTGTAACCAGGTCATTGTCTCCAAGTTCTGCCAGTAGTATATGAAAATCAGCAGGGCTTGTTTGCAGGTCTGCATCTATATACCCGACCAGCGAAGTTCTGGCATGATCAATACCTGCCTTTATAGCTGCACTGAGGCCCACATTTTTTTTGAAAGAAAGAAAACGGAAATGATCGTTTCGTAAACAGATCTCTCCGATCATCCGGGCACTTGCATCTATGGAGCCATCGTTTATGAAGAGTATTGTAGTTTCTATTTTTGCTTCTTTTACAAAAGTGGCCAGTTCTTTTTCTACCCTGGCAAGATTGGCTTCTTCATTATAGACCGGTACGATGATCGTGAGGGTTTCGGTGCTGGTATTATCAGCGTACTTTCTCTCATAAACAGGTATTGAAACCTGCCTGTCGCTATAGACTGCCTGGCTCATAAACTGGTTTTTATTTTTATCTTATGCTGCAAAAAAAAAGCCAGAATCTTATTTTGCAAAAAAATATTAATGAAATAATTGTTATTTCTAAATGACCGGGGAAATGGGGAATATGTTTCCTGCACACAATTTTACCGGGTAATTTTTACTACATCCACCGTATACAGAGTTTGGCATTAAATTTTAGGCTATATCACAAACATACGATCATGAAAAGTGAAATAAAAGCTGAAGTTTGTGTTAACATAAACGGATCAATAGCAAATGTATGGGAGGCGCTCACCAATCCCGAGTTGATCAAACTATATTTCTTTGGTACCAATACGGTAACCGATTGGAAGGCAGGCAGCCCCATTAAATTTTATGGAGAATGGGAGGGAAAACATTACGAGGACAAGGGAACCATCCTGGAAGTAGAAACTGAAAAACTGATCAGGTACAGCTACTGGAGTTCTATGTCGGGTATTGAAGATAAGCCCGAGAATTATGTCATCGTTACTTATAGAATTGATGGCAGGGATGACGATGTGAACCTTACCGTGATGCAGGAGAATATTCCTGATGAAAAAACAAAAGCCCATTCTATAGAAAATTGGAATAAGGTTTTGGATGGCTTGAAGAAGGTGGTGGAAGAAAATTTAATTAATGCCTGAGATATGCCCCGGTAAATTATTTAACCCGGTTCGTAAAACATGAACCGGGTTAAATGTATGTCCTTTGGTTGGCAGTTGAAAAGCGAAGACCTGTTTAATCTTATTTTTTAACGAACATTTTTGCGATAGACAGTTTATCATGTCCATAAATATCATCCGCAAAATGTAATGCACCATTATCATCCACCCAGGCTGTGTAATAGGTGATGAGCACGGGCACAGGATCTTTAAGTTTTACATATTTTTCATTTCCGCTGTTCATGGCTTCTTCAATTTTTATTTCAGTCCATTGTGCATCATCCTTCAAAAGATAATTGGCCATTTTTACCGGGTCGCTCAACCTGATACATCCATGGCTGTATGCACGCTTATCTTTTTCAAATAAGCTTTTAGCCGGTGTATCATGAAAATAAATATTATAGCTGTTGGGAAACAGGAATTTCACCCTTCCCAAAGAATTATCGGCACCGGGCAGCTGCCTGATAACGGGCAGACCTCCTTCATTACCGGTTATTTCCATATGCTGTGAAGCCAGGTAATTTTTATTTCTATTCATTTTGGGCAGTATCTCTTTTTGAACAATACTGGATGGTACATTCCAGTAAGGACTAAAAACTACCTGGTTCAGGTTACCGGTGAACATCATGGTATTATGCCCTTCCTTACCCACCACTACATCAATATCAAATACTTTGTTCTTTCCATCTTTTACATGCAGTATGAATTCAGGGATATTCACCACGATCATGCGGCCTGCAGGTTCATTGATCATCCATTGCATACGCCCCATGTTGAGTAAGATCTGTTCTATACGGTTCTGCACCGGAACATTCATATCCTTTAGCTGTTGCCCGGTAAGGATACCGGTGGGTTTGTATCCAAATCGTTGCTGGAAATTTTTTATACCCGTCTCTAAAGTATCATTGAATACGGCCGTGGTATCTGTACCCATATCACCGGTTATTTGTAACCTCTTTTTTAATTGAATGACCATGGGAGCGGAGGAGCCTTTTTTGAATTGTTTTGCAGTAGCAGTTATTACAGGCCAGCCTCCCTGTTTGTAAATTGAGTAATATTTTCCCAGTTGCTCTTTCAATGCCTTATAAGCACTGTTCACATCTTCGTAATATTTATTGTCCTTGTGCTTTTTTGTAAGCAGGGAATCTGCCAGTAATAAGGCGTCTTCTTTTTTACGTGGAATGAACCTTTCCATTTCCTTCCGCTTCACATAACCATCTTCAATACTGTTCAGGGTATATATGATGAAATGCTCGGTGAGCTTCAGTTCTGTGTTGATGTAATTATTATCGGTGGCTGAAATTCTCAGGCTATCGGCCTCAACATAATTGTCCATTCTTTTTTGAAGTTCTTTATTCTTCAAAGAAGAATCCTTACCATAAGTAAGCAGGTAATTGTGCATGTTCCAGAAACCACGGGCCTGTTCGCTAACGCCTTTGGAAGAGAACCATGCAAACTGGTAATTACGGGCATTGTAAAAACTGGTCATGCGCCTTTTAAGGCTATCATCAATTTTATTGTTGGTGAAATATTTCACCAGCACCATACTGTCAAAAAAAAGATCGCTGTATGAATTAGCTGCAGTAATGCTGATATCCCTTTTAGATATTTTTTTTTCGCTTTCCCGTTTTTCCTCACTATCCTGTTTATTCCCTTTATCCTTTTTTGCAGGATCAGTGTCATTTGAATTACAGGAAATAAGCATTGTAAACAGAAGGGCCGGTGCAAGTAATTTCTTTATCATGGATAGGCTTATACAAAAGCTGTGCCTTTAATCTGAACGATATTCATACAGGTTCCGTTTCTTGGCCAAGAACCGGTACGGGAAGTTTATTTTGAAAATGTTAAGTCCATCCAGGGTTGCCAGTTCTTGTTATCTGCTGACTTTTCCCAATGAGCTGTCATGTTATCGCTGTCAATTATTGAGAGTTTTGACCGCATATTATCTCCCAAAATGTGCAGGGTGCCGCTATCGTCTACATGAGCTTCCAGGGTAGTAAAATTTCCCTGATCATCAAACGAACGCATTTTATACGTTTTATTTGTGCTGTCAAACTCACCGATCATTTCAACAGCTTCGGTTCTGTTGTCGCCCATCATAACATCTACTTTATGCAAAATAAAAGCTCCGTTTAATATCCATTCATAACTGTCAGTACCTGCAATTTTTATTGCCGGTTCTTTACCTCCTGCTTTAATATCTCCCTTCGTGTTCCATTTACCAATTAGGAAGCTTAAAGCTTTCATCTGATTAAGTTGTTGTTCCATCACGCAGTGTCATTAGTTTGAATTTATCTTAAGATTCTCAGGCAGTCATTCATCCTTTTAAACCAAGACTTTAAAACCTAAATGCAGGGAAATTAATTAATAATATCTCCTTTAACATTGGCCAGCTTCTCCCGCCATTTTTGAATGTCCCCGGGTGTTTGCTTCACCCAATCTGTTAGTTCGCCAATAATTTTTAATGGTTCCGTTGTCCGGTAGGATCGGGTAGGATTGCCTGGAAATTTTTTATCTGTAACATTAGGGTCATTCTCAAAGCTCCCTGTAGGCTCAACTATATAAACACGCTCAGGCCTGTCACCTTTGGCTAATGCTGCAGCAAGTCCCGCCCCGTTGGCCAGGGCCGTAAAATATATGTGATTCATGGTAAGCTCCGATTTGTAATTTGAACTAAAGCCCGCCGTAAGCAGATCGCCAACCTGCAGGTCTGCTCTCGTTCCATGATAAAAAGGACCTTTATCACCAGGCTTACATTGGAAAGAAACAGATAATTCATGATTCTTTTTTGCATGCTCATGATCCCCCAATGCTTCGTAACATTTGGCGATGTTTAAATACAAAGAAGGGTAGGCCCCCTTAACAGCATCGTCATTTATTTTTAGTGCAAGCTGCAAAGCTGTTTGCAGCCATTTTAATAAATGACGATGCAGTTAAGGGGGCCAGGCCACATAATAAGCAGCAGTGAATTTTTCAAAATCGTTTGTTGCTTCGTTCCAGGCCTGTAGAAATAACCTGGCTGCCTCTGCAGGTTGGCCTTTTTCTTCCATGGCCATGCCTTCAATACAAAGTTTAATAATATGGTTATTGGGGTTGAATTCCATTGTTGATCATTTTGCCTGTTAATAATTGTCTGCCAATAAAAATTTTAGGTAGTTGTGTAGTCAGAACACAAATTTAGCTAAGTTCTTTAAAATAAGGTGATTATAAAAAGTGTGTTTGGTTTCTTATATTAGCTGTACTAAAACTATGCTAATATGGAACCTGAATTTGACAATACAGCCGCAAAGCAAACGTCGCATGAGAAAGGAGTATCATTAGAAATAGAGTTCGCCCTGTTCATGAAATCAAGCTTACATTGGGACAATTATTCAATCCGATCACAACAGAAAGGGAAGTCTAATAGTGGTGGGGCCAATGCTGATATAGTTGCAAAACGGAGTGATGACAGAGGACGTAAATTATACAATCTTGGTGTAATTTTTTCAGTTATGGGCGTATGTTTATTATTAATTGCTGTGTTAATATTTATAGTTGACGATAGCTACTCTGATATTATAATTTGTGCTGTTTCATTAGGATGTGTACTTGTGCCAGGTGGTATATTTTGTCTATGGCTCTGTAAGAAATTCTATCAGGAAAATGCATGGGTTGAGTGTAAAAACTTAAAAGGCAAAGCGGTTTACAATGATATGGTTATATTTCTTAACCAATGTAGAGACAACATGGCGTGTAAAGATAAAGATTTGAAATTAGTAGAGAAGTACTTTGTTTCAGCATCTGGTTTTGTATCCAGTGCTTTAAAACTTGCAATGGACAATGAGATTACCTGTTATCAATACGATGAAAATAAAAAATTTGAAAAAGTGAAATTTTGGAAATAAACTAAAAGCATTAAAAATGAAAACTTATACAGAAGACGAATATAAAAAATATGGCCGTAAGCAATTCTTTTTTGGATCGGCCATAGTAGGGTTTACTATGATTGTGGTATTAATACCTATCTTCAAGATAATACTCCCAAAACAGGGGTAAGTTATCTTATTCAATTCTTTTCGTACCGCATTAATTTTTTTTGCAGCATTTCAATTATTTCATTGGAACCAGCCAATCGGGTTGTTACATTTTCACGTATTATATCTTTAATACCTCCCCTTAAATCGCCCCGTTTATATCCAATGGGCTCCTGGCTTGATCTGATAATTGAAATTGCTTCTTCGTAGTTCTTTTTCGCTTCGTTAGTCATGCCTTTAACTAGATAATACAACCCTATATTTAGCTTAACAAAGGCTAATGGTTTTGCTACTAATGATTTGTTGTAGTAATCTAATGCAAGATCGTATTCGCCTTGTTCCCAATAAGCCCATCCATTAGCTCCAAAATTTTTCGCTACTATATAATCGTCATCATATTTGTCAAAGTAAAAACCAGTAGCACATTCACGATATAATGGTGATAAAGCATCTCTTCTTCCGGTGCCAGTATTATTTACATACTCAGAATAATCAATAGTCTTTTTTACTTTACTTATAACGCATGATTTTAAATCACTAATGGAAGCACTGGAACGCAGTTTCATAGAATCCCTCACAATAAAATTGTCTAAATACTTCTGCATTATTTCAGTGTTTTCCTTTCCTTCCTGGGTATTCCAGTTTTCTATTATTGTAGTAGCAGTTTCTTGCTTTTTAGAGTTACTATTGCTATTATCAGGGAATAAGGTTTTTAAAATTTGTTCTGAAGCACTTGTGTTTGAACCATTTACTTTATTAGGATTAACTATTACTAAAGCGGCAACTTCCAGCCTTACAGTTAAGCCCTGAGTGAAATTATTATTCTTTAATCCGAAAAATATCCTCTTGCCTACACAAGCAGAAGAGGCATAACAAATATTGCCAATTCCATTTAATGAGGTACAGGAATTAAAGCGCTCTCTTTTATAAAAATTGGTTACGTCGGAAAAATTATTCATTACATATAAATCTATTCTCTTTCCGTTCAAGATTGGGTTTACTAAAGGGAGTACAAGCTCCGCAATTTCTACCCCCATCTGTATTCTTTTATCAGGGATACTTTTTATTGCTTTGATTAAATAAGCCTGTTCTACTGTTTGGCCTCTTTCTTTAATTGTCAATCTATAGATATAACCATAAGAATTATCTGGTAAATCAATGGAAACAAAGTTTCGGGTATATCCATCTATACTGGTTCTGGAATTGACTACAATTTCACTGTTAAAAACCTCAATTTGAGTTCTTTCGTATTGGCCAAAAGATAAAAAAAAGGAAAGCAGTGCAATGAAGATCAGAATAATCTTTTGCATGGTTGGTCGGTTTGAAGGATCCGGGCGGCTTCAGCCAGGATAGGTTTAAACGAACAGCGTGAAGCCAACTCATCGCCCTTCACGCCCGACCAAGAGCGTATACGTACAACAAGAAAGCCCCACGCTTTAACGTGGCTGGCAGTTTTTGACTGTACGTATGCTGCTTTAATTACTGTTCAATTTGGTCGGTTCGAAGGGCAGAAAAGAACGCAGCTTAATATTTTATCTCTCAAATGTAAAAGAAATAAGTTGTAATTAGAAACAAAACTACTGGTAAGACATAGTTAAATAATACTGTAAAAACCACAACAAAAGTTTAACAAGAAAAATTTAGAAATTGGTAAGCCGATATATACTTTTATACCCGTAACAGCACAGAAAGACAGAAGCATTAAGAATCAATATTAGACACAACAGAAAGGAAAAAAACGAACCAAAATGAACAAGTACACCATTACTCAATTCCAGAACGATTTCCCCAACGACGATGCATGTTTAGACAGAATTTACCAGTTACGGTATTCAAACCTGGTATGCCCTAAATGTGAATGCGACAAACCATTTACCAAAGTAAAAGACCGCCGTTCTTATCAATGCCCTGGCTGTGGCCACCAGATCTATCCTACTCAGGGAACTATTTTTGAAAAAACAACAACCCCGCTTCTTTATTGGTTTCATGCCATTTTCCTGCAGACTACAACACGTAACGGAGTTGCTGCAAAGGAATTGGAGCGCCAGTTGAATCTATGCTATAAAACAGCCCTTAGAATGTCTCATAAGATAAAACAACTGATGGCTGACAAAGCAGATAAAAGCCTTTTCACGGGCGTAATACAGGCAGATGAAAGTTTTTTTGGGGGTCTTAATAAAAACCGCCATGCGGATAAAAAAATACCTGAATCACAGGGCCGTAGCTGCAAGGATAAAACACCGGTTTTTGGTATGACAGATTTGAAAGGTAATATATCAGCCCATGTAGTTGATGATACAAAGGGTACAACGCTGATCCCGATCATTAACGCTTGTGTAGATAAGGATAATTCAATTGTAGTTACTGACGAATGGCTGGGTTATTCAAGATTAAAAGAAGAATTTCAGCACGTAGTAATAAACCACCTGAATATGTACGTGGTGCATTCCATACCAACAATATTGAAGGTTTCTGGTCCCAGTTAAAAAGGACGATCAAAGGAACTCATATCCATGTTTCAAAGAGACACTTACAAAAGTATGTTGATGAGGTTGCGTTCAGGTATATGCAGAAAGATAAGCAGGCTACAATGTTTGATACTATTTTAAGTCACGTTTCTTCGTAGTGACTGCTTTTTTAATTGCTTTATCAAATAGTTCAAGCCCATTTGGGTTTAGTTCCTTCCCGGCCATGAATTTATTGTAATTGGCACCCAATTGTTCGGAAGTCAATATTTCTCTCTTTTTTTTCTTTGCCTTGATCATTTCACAAAACTAATTCCATTTTGCGGGATTATAAAAATTGTGTGAAAACAAGCAATTATTTGGAATATATTTTTTACTTTTATGCATGGTTTAGCCAATGTGGCTTACATCCTTTCTTTTTCATTTAGCTATACGGTTGCAAAAATGGATGGCATAATGTAGCAATGAACCCCCAAAAAGGTTTCTTTAGCAATAAGTACGTATTGTATCTATCCAGTCAATTACTGACTGCAGGTCATCATTTAATCATTTCAAACGAGCAATATGATTAATATTATTGTTGCAATTGCTGGAATTGTAATAGGTGCGGTTCAATATGCTGATTCTTCAAAAAAAGCAAATAAACTCAGTAATCAAGGATTAGCTATAAGTAGCCTTTCATATGCAGATCAGAGAATATTGAATGAAAAGATTTTAAAGGCTAATACCCAGACTCAGCGACAGGCAATTCTGGCTAATGCAGTTTCCAATATTTATGGACAACAAGCATTGCAGAAAGAAAAAAACAGACAAACTATGGCTATTTTAATTCTTACCGGTTCAACGGGATTAATAATGGCAGCGTATCTTTATAAAAAAGTATAAATAACTAAATTTGTGTTCTGACTACACAACTACCAAATTTTAATTCTCATTAAGCAGCATCCACGAGGTACCGAATTTATCACGCAGCATAGCAAAGCGGTTTGCAAAAGCCGTTTTTTCCATCTTCATAAAAATCTCGCCATCTGTGGCAAGCAGGTTATAGACCTGTTCTGCCTGTTCTGGGGTATCAAGCGTGAGGGTAAGATAGGCGCTACGCATAGGTTCTGCACCGGGAATATCGGCTCCCCTTACCAAAGTACCACCTATCTCCATAATTGCATGAAGAATTGGTTGCTTCCATTCTTTTGGGAAATTGGGAGGAGGTTGCCCGTGAGGCATCATCATATTTATTTTTCCGCCAAGATGCTGCTCATAAAACCGGAAAGCCTTTTCGCAATGGCCGGGATAATTGATGTAAATGTCAAGTTTCATGGAATGTTTTTTACTTAGATCGTTTACTGCAAATTTAATGCCTTCGCAGGATGACCTTAAAAAAGCATCTGGTACTTAGTAAAAAAAGGCGACAGAAATATGGTATGTTCAGTAATCAGGACAATCCTGCACTTCAACTTTATTCAGTTTTAAAATATCGGTTCCCAGTGTAATGGTAACAACATCAAATTTTCCATAACCACAATCGCCACCTTCACTTTCAGCATACTTACAATTTGGTGCGATGATATTTACCTTATCGCCGGATAATGTATAGGAGCCGGAGGTTGAGTTAAAAGCATACTTATTTAAAATATAGTCAACTCCATTTAGTTTGATCTTTCCTTTTTTTGACCTTAAGTTGTAATAAAATATTGTCTTCTCTTTTTGAGAAAAAGTAACCTGGCCCAGGTCACCATCTGTATTTAATGGAGAAACGGTTATGGCGTTTATTTGTGTTACGGTGTCAGTCTTTAAATCTTTTAAGGTGGCTGAATCCTTTTGTTTCAACTCAAATTCCTTTTCTTTTAAAACGAGTTCCCTTTCCTTTAGTTCCAGTTCTTTTTGTTTTGTATCGTTTTGTGAGCATGATAGTACAAGTAATGAAATAATTAAAATAAAACTGAAGAGGCGCATAATAAGAAGTTTAGGTTATTTAGAAAGTTGCTTACATTGATCTTATGTTGAAGGCTTGTTACCAGCATACTTTACTACTTTATACAACATTATAAAATTAATTAAAGCCATCAGTGCCATTGGAATTCTTCTATAGATCATATCCGTGGATATAAGCCGGTCAATTAATTCAAGTGATAATCTTTTATCAAGCTCCCTTTGAATGGGGATCTGGATGGTAATGGTTGATACCAGCGCTACCAGGTTACAAACAAGTGCCAGCCCCACCAACCCTTTTGATATAGCCACTGGCCGGTACCAAAATAATAATACCTGTGGGATAAATGATAAGAAAAAGAAAATGACGAACAGCGGAATAATAAGCGAACTATCAATCTGATGGAATGCAGGGAATTCATTTTCGCCTACTGCACGCCAGGTGCGGTAACCTACCAAAGAATTTACGATACCTCCTCCAAAAACATAGAACGTAAGAAGAATATAAACTGAGAATACAATGGTTGAGATCTTGTTCTTATTCATTTGTTAGTTTTATGCCGTTACAGACTATTCTCACATCCCGTTTCGTGCCACAAATGGGGGAGGCGAAAACCAGGTGTACGCCCGGAACTGAAACTGAATTTATGACTAAAAATTTGGAATTGGGGGAAATACAAGAGGATTACAGCCCCTGATCTACTTATTGTAAATTTTCAGGTGTTCGAAGATCTCTGTTATTTCGTCGAGGTTTGATTTATTTGATTGAAGAAATGGAAATGAAATATGTTTACTGGATTTAGGTGGGGAAATGCTCCAGCTGCTGGTTCCAAAATCACGTTCACTCATGATGTATTGCCCTGAATTATCCTGCAACATAATTTCGATCATACCCACCGGGCTTGATACACCATATGAATTATAATAGCTACCATGGGCGGGTTCATTTAATTCTATACTCGTTATTTGTGAGATATTGAAAATATAGGTCCATCTCCTGTCCTGGTACTCCGAATCACCATTCTGTACATAGCTCACCGTCAAACTTCCGGCTTTACCAGGGGTACTAAAACACTTCAGTTCGGAATAGTATTTTTTTCTATCACTAAAATCCCGGTAAAGTCCCGCTGCTTCCTTCATTTTTTTATCCAGGGCGCTTACGAGTTCCTGTTCTGCGCCGGGGTCAACTGAATGCTTTACGGAAATATTTCCATCAAGCATGTTTACAAATACATTGGTGGTTTTGTACCCTCCAATATCGATGCTTTTGGTAATTACCTTTTGATTGAACGTAAATGTAATTGAATAGGTTCCTACCGGGAGCTTTTCCGCGATCCATTCGTCTTTTTTCTTCGGGCTGTTTTGAATGCCTTCAATATCGGGTATGCTGATCTTGATTTCAATAGGTACCGACTGGATGATCAGCTTACCCGTTTGTATCCTTGCCTTCTTATTGGTTTCAGCATCATTTCCCTGCTCAGATATCTCAACAACATGTTTGGCAAAAGGTTTTACTTTATATGCAAATACTTCCCCCGGTTTTACGGTAATATTTTCTTCAAAAGGAGTGTACCCCGCTTTTACAATTTTAATTAAGTTTTTACCGGCAGTAACATTTTCAATAATTAAACCATTGAATTCAGCACTGGTTTTTCCTTTAAATTGATTGTTTAAATATACCGACAGGTCAGGCTCGCCATTTACCTGTATATAGGAGGTTTGTGCAAGAACAGGCGCAGAGAACAGAAGCAGTAATAAGCAAAGAAATGGTGTTTTCATATTTTTAAGATCTGGATAGGAATATTTTTATACTGCCGGCCGGATATGCTAAAGATAAACTAATAAAACCCGCAGCGAAGAATATCTTGCAGGCTTCTGCAGGTTCGCTTACTAACACCTGCAACGTCAGTCCGCAGTTTTTTCCTCCATGCTGTACCATATTTTTTATCAAGCAGCTCTGCGACAGCCTTATTATGATCAATCATAGTCTCCCTGGAAAAAGGAAGGAGGCAGCCTATAATAAGGTAACCGGTTTTAAATTGCTTTTCAAAATATCTGTCTTCCTTTGATAATATCATTGGCGCTTCACCAATTCCACAGTAAAATATGTTTTCCATGTTTTTCAACGTAATACGATCCCGGGCTGCAGAGTCAGTTATACTTTGGGCAAAGCTATTTATTGAGAAAAATAAACCACATACTAATAAAAGTTTTCGCATACCTTTTTTTATTGAGATGTGAGAATTGGAGTGATTGCATAAACTTGCAGCTAACACTTATTTTGCGCCGGAGGAAACCCGGCCGCAATAAAACATTATTGCATGTCACCGCTAAGCCCCGGATAATATACAGTTCCTTCATACGTGATAACACAGGGAGCGGCCTGGAACCTTGCACCCGCAACTGTGGCGATCCATTTGGTAGCTCCTGTTAGCGGATCCATGGCTATTACTTTACCTTCTAAAGTACCACTATATACAGCTTTTTCAGAAACCACCGGCCCGCTGTAAAGATTCATATTGCTGCCTGCATCGCCGTTCACCCAAACCTGGTCGCCGTTGGCACTTTTGAATGCATATATTTTACCATCGGCTGCGCCTATATAGATATTACCATTCTTAAGTACAGGCGATGACATGATGGTACCGGGGCCTGCGGTTTTTGACCACTTAACAGAACCATCAGCACTATTAAATGCATGCATCAGCCCGTCGCTGCCACCAATGTAAACCGTGTTATTATCCACCGTTGGACTTGAGTCATACGTAGTATAAACAGGAAAAGGGGTAACCCATTTTGTGGAACCGGTAGTCGCATCAAAGGCATACAGTTTTGGACTGGCGCCAACATAAATAACGCCATTTACCAGCGACATGCCGGAAGTAATAGGGTTCCCCGTAGAAGCTGTTGCCCATTTATATGCACCGGTGGCTGCATCCAATGCATAGATCTTACCATCGTAGCTTGCAAAATAAATAGTATTACCATTCAGTATGGGAGTAGTATTTATATTATTGTAAGGGCTTGGAACACTAAATGTCCATAATGCTGCCCCATCGCTTGCCCGGTATGCATGGCACTTTCCCCCATAATCACCAATATACACCACACCATTTTTAATAAGCGGGTTTGCTAAAAACATAGATCCGTTGGATGTTACTGCCGATCTCCATTTTTGGGTTCCGTCGCTCACATGTAATGCATACACCCGGCCATCCATACTACCAACATACACCACGCTGTCCTGTATAATGGGTGTACCAAATATGGGAGCCCCGGAGAATATCCACTTTACGTTACCATTGGCAGCATCAAAGGCATATAAGTTGCTTTGATCCCAGGGTATAATTACCAGCCGATCTCCTGTGGGAGGAGGAGGAGGAGGCGCCGGCTGTTCTTTGGTTTTTTTGCAGGAAAACAAAATAACCGGGAATAAACAGGCAAATGCCAGGGAACGTAAAAGAGTAGGGTACATGTTGTAAAGTTTAAAGTACAGGTGCAAATTAATAAAAAACCGCTACACAGGGGTAGAGGTATTATCCCGGGGCTGGTGAATCAGTTTTATTTTATTTTATTTGAGGATAGGATTGAACTATTTAAAGGTTCCAGTTAATGATCGGCAGTTTCCTTTTTTCATTTTTATTCCATACGCCTATCTGTACACCTTTGGTATGTTTACTGGTATTGAATATCCCGATCTGGAGCCCTCTCATAATATAGGCATCATTAAAGAAGATTGCGAACTGGATACCATTGTGTATGACTGCATAATTAACAAAAGAAGCTGCAGAGATCCCATTGACCCTGCTGTTTATTTGCCCTATATAACCCAGGGAAATACCATTGATAACATAGTCATTCAAATTGCCCGTGGCTGCTATATTGATGCCATTGATCTTCTCACCAAACTGTTTGATATTGATAATCTTTTTAAAAGAACTGTCTTCAATGTACGAAGGGCTGGTGGGAGCGAAGGGCGCTATGATACCTTCTCCTATCAATGCTATCCTGATACCGTTTGTAACCGTGTTCCTGTCTTCCTTAAAATTCCAGAGGCCTGCAGATATACCGTTGATACAGGTATTGCTTTGCTGAAATGTCCATACCGGGAAATAGGTTTTCCTTTTTTGTGCGGAGGCAGTTAAAGCTATACAGGCAATAAAAGAAGTGAGGATCGTTTTCATAATGCAGGTTTGTATTGTAAATTAAGAAAACGATCTGCTTAAAACAGTTTAGTGTGTGTTAATGAATGTATAAAAACGCTGCTCATTAAAAACTCACTTTTGCTTTCTTGTCTACCCGCAATATCGACTGCTGGTTAAACATAACCTTATACCAATTCCTGAGGCTGTCGATCTGTTGCGACATTTGAGCAGATCTTTTATAATAACATATAACAACATGGCTGGGCTCAGTTATCAGCTTATGGGTGTCGGGATTAAGCCAGTTTCCCGAAGCATTAATGATCGTACAGCCATTTTTGAAAACCCTTGCGATCTGGTTCTCTCTGAAACTATTCCACTCGGCTTCTGTAATGATGCTGCCATCAGCCCTTGTTCCTGCAAAATACAGATCAGTTTCCATCATCCGGGAACCTGAACAGGAACAAAGAATAAAGCAGGCAAGAAGTATTTTGTAACACATAAATTAGAGCATTTGGAAAGAAATATAAAAATGATTTTGGAGAACTGCAAGAGGTTAATTGTAATAAATTGAATTTAGTATTGTGTTCCGGCCGGTTGAACAACGACCAGGGAGAAAAACTCCGCCGGGACGGATACTTTAAAACTATGTGAGACACTAATCATGTCGGGGAGGCCAGCCTGTATTATCCTAAAATAATCCCGCCCCTTTTTTTCAGGTGAAAATTTTGTAACTATTTTTCTATTTTATTTTTTGTGACCTCACAGTTTTGATTTTTTAAAAAAGTTACAATTTATCTTTATTTAAAAGTTTGAGTTTTTGTGGCCATCCTGCCGGTGCAGGATGTGATCAGGAGAACTGTCTGAACCCCGGTGTTAAAAAGACCGGACAGCACGCACTGATAAACTGCCGTCGTTCTTTGCCGAAGCATGGAAATAACCGAAGATGTCCCCGCTATACGCATAGTCAGGGTCTATCTCCGAAGAAGTCCAATAGAAATTGTTACTAAAGCCGCCGATGGCAGCCTGGTTTATAATTAGTTTATTCAACTCCTCTACACCTGGCAGATACCAGTCGTTATAACCATTTAATACGAGGTCGCCACATATTCTTGCCGCTATTCCGGGAGTAGCGCAACCAGCCATTATATCTATCGTGTTTTGATGTCCCGTTCCCAGGGCTGTACCAATGGCTCCGGGATAAATTGCTGTTCCGGAACAACCCCATTGGGTACCAGTACCCAGGTTACTGGCTGCGGCAATAATGCCGTGTACCTGTCCCGCAATATAC
>Ga0193752_1001733_pt1 | contig 17610 bp, 12 predicted proteins | sample H1c1metaG_FD_144924 | JGI IMG/M metagenome (GOLD analysis project Ga0193752, IMG submission 144924) | Soil microbial communities from a riparian zone of the East river system, Colorado, United States - H1c1 | ecosystem: Environmental > Terrestrial > Soil > Riparian zone | place: USA: East River...
CTGCTTGCAGCTGCACATGCGCCTGGCAAGGCGCTGCGCCAGGATGCCGAGCAGCGCGTCGGAGAAGTTGAACGGGTCCATGCCCATGTCGAGCAGGCGGATGATCGACTCCGGCGCCGAGTTGGTGTGCAGCGTGGCGAACACCAGGTGGCCGGTGAGCGAGGCCTCGATGCCGGTCGAGGTGGTCTCCTTGTCGCGCATCTCGCCGACCATGATGATGTCCGGGTCGGCGCGCAGGAACGACTTCATCACCGCCGCGAAGTCCAAGCCCGCCTTCTTGTTGACCTGCACCTGGCGCAGGCCCTTCTGCGTGATCTCGACCGGATCCTCCGCGGTCCAGATCTTGGTGTCGGGCGTGTTGAGGTACTTCAGCACGGAGTGCAGGGTGGTGGTTTTTCCCGAGCCGGTCGGCCCGCAGACGAAGAACAGCCCGTAGGGCTTGGCGACGGTGGTCTGCAGGGTCTCGAGGTTGCGCGGCGAGAAGCCCATCTTGTCGAGCGGCATCGGCTCGCCGGCGGCGAGAATCCGCATCACGATGTCCTCGACCCCTCCCTGGGTGGGAATGGTCGCCACGCGCAGCTCGATATCGAGCGGACCGAATTTCTTGAACTTGATCTTGCCGTCCTGCGGCCGCCGCTTCTCGGAGATGTCCAGGTCGCACATGATCTTCAGGCGCGCGGCGATCGCCGCGCGGTAGCTGGCCGGCACCTCGATGTAGGGGCCGAGGTTGCCGTCCTTGCGGAAGCGGATCTCGGTCTTCGCCTTGCCCGGGTAGGGCTCGATGTGGATGTCGGAGGCGCCCTGGTTGTAGGCGTCGATGATCACCTTGTTGACCAGCTTCACCAGCTCGTTGTCGGCGGCGGCGGAGACCTCGTCGTTGGCCCCTTCCATCGCCCCGTCGGTCGCGCCGTCGTCCGACATGTCGGACAGCATGTCGCCGATGTCGCCGGTGTCCACGGCCTCGGCGCCGTAGAAGTGGTTGATGGTGTCCTTGAAGTCCTTCTGCGTCGCCACCTTGTAGAGCAGGCGCGCCTTCGGGAAGACGTTGGAGGCGATGCGCGAGGAGCGGATGCGCTCGGGGTCGAGGCACAGCACCACCAGGCCTTCCTTGGTGTCGTCGATCGGCACCCACTGGTTGGACTCGACGTACTCGCGCTTCAGGTTCTTCAGCAGGTCCATCGGCTTGACGCGGTCGGACTTGAACGGCTCGTAAGGCACGCTGAAGAACTTGGACAGCGCGGCGCCGATGGCCGGGATCTTGACCTGGAACTCCTCGACCAGCACCTGCTCGACGTCGATCGCCTTCTTGCGCGCCTGGCGCGAGGCGAGCTCGAACTCGCCGGCCGAGAGCACCGCATCGGCGATCAGGTAGTCGTACTTGGTCTTGACGAGCTGCGGCTTCTGGCGCTGCTTGAAGGCGATGGCGAGGGTCTGCGACAGCTCCGCCACGCCGTCCTCGGCGAGCGCGCCGAACGGCACGCCGGCCTTGTTGTTGATGATCTGGATGACGCCGATCAGCTCGCCCGAGCCCTGCTCGCCGATCGGCGCGACCAGCTGCTGCTTGGTGCGGTAGCCGGTGCGCTTGTCGACTTCCTGCAGGAAGCGCAGGTTGGGGTTGATCGAGCGCAGCTCGACGTCGTCGTAGCAGTCCTTGATGTTGATGGTCTTCTTGGCGAGCGCGCAGTAGCCGGCGATCGAGTGCTCGGCGATCGGCAGCTTCAGGTCCTTGAACGAGTTCAGCCCGGTCTTGACCTTGGAGATGATCGACTGCTTGTCCTCGCCCATCGAGTAGATCGTCAGGCGGTCGGCGTTGAACAGCGCGCAGACATCGGCGCTCACCTCGAGCATGATCTCGTCGATGTTGTTGGTGGCGTGGATCTTGTTGGTGACCGCCTGCAGCTGCTTCTGGAACGCGAGGCGGGCGGCGACGTCGGTCTGCGCGCCCGCTGGATGGTTGAGTACCGCGCTCATTTCCTGTCCCCCCGCCCGTTCATGCTTCTTACTGGACTTTCAATGCTAGCCCCAGGTGCCCTGATTTTCAATGGAATTTCCCAGAATTTGACCGATTTCACGCTTGCCTTTCCACCGAGCGCAGCCCGCCCTCGAGCAGCCAGACCTTGAAGCCGCGCTGCGCGAACAGGAAAGCCGCCGCGGCGCTGCGCCGGCCGCTCTGGCAGTAGGCGATGTATTCCTTGGAGCGGTCGAGCACCGCGAACATGTTGCGCACCTCGGCGAGGGGCACGTTGATCGCCCCGGGCAGCTTGTCGTACTGGTATTCGGAGGGGTAGCGCACGTCCAGCCACAGCGCGCCGCGGCGCACCCGCTCGGTCGCATCCTCGAAGCCGGCGCGCTTGAGCAGCGGCTCGCGCAGCAGCTGGTTGAAGTCCTCGCGCCCGAGGCGCAGCAGCTCCCCCTCGCCCAGCCCGATCACGCTGGCGTTGCGCTTGGCCTCCGAGACCAGCGCCTCCTCGCCGAAGGCATCGCCGCCCTTCAGCTCGGCCAGCACCACCTTGGCGCCGCCCACCAGGCGCTCGACCTGGAAGCGCCCCGACTCGATCACGTAATAGAAGTCGCCCTCGTCGCCTTCCTTGATCACGAGGTCGCCGCGTGCAGTTTTTACACGCTCGAAGCGCTTGAGCAGCTCGTCGATGTGCGCCACCGGCAGCTGGGCGAAGGCGCCGGTGCGCAGGTTGGACAGCGAGAAGGCGCCGGTGATGAGCCGCGCGTCGCTGCGCACCGCGCGCGCCATGGTCGAGCCGCCCTCCCCCGAGCCGCTCGGCGCCACCTGGTCCCAGGTGGCGAGGATGTCGAGCACCTCGTCGTCGATCGCGAGCAGGTCGACATCGGTGATCGCCTTGGTGCGCGCGAGCTTCTGCTTCTGGCGGTTGACCGCCTGGAAGGTGTCCTCGCTTGCGCCGCCGACCACCACCTGCGTGCCGCCGCCCTCGAAGGCGAGCAGCAGCTCGCCCGAAAGCAGGAAGATCGACTGCGCGGCCTGCAGCCGCCCCTTGAGCGGGTCGCTGCCGCGCGCCGCGCGCTCGACCAGCGCCACCTCGGCGAGTTCGGCGAGGCGCTCCTTCGACATCCCGGCGAGCGGCGCCAGCGTCGAGAGCTGCTCCGGGGTGGCGCGCGGCAGCTGGGCGGCGCTCATCGTCCTGCCACGGCTAGAACTCGATCACCAGATTGTTCTGCAGCATGCGCGGCCGGAAGGCGCCGACGCACTCCTCGATCTCGAGCATGGTCGGCTCGATCTCGCCGGGCTTGAGGTGGGTGATGTAGATCTCGGCGCTGCGCTCCAGCTTGGAGAGCTCCAGCGCGAGCGTCTCCGGGCACAGGTGGCGCGAGATCTCGGCGAGCTGGCGCTCCTTGTTGGAGAACGCCGTCTCGATGATCAGGACCTTCAGGTTGCGGATGCGGTTGACGATGCGCCACAGCGCGTCGTTCTGGCCGGTGTCGCCGGTGAACACCAGGCTCGCCTGCCCGCTGTCGAGGTGGTAGCCGACCGCCGGCACGGTGTGGCGCGCCGGCAGCGGCGTGATCTCGCGGCCGGCGAGCGAGATCATGGTGCCGACCTCGATTTCCTGGTAGCGCAGGAACGGCGCCTCGGCGCTCGGGATCTCGGTGAAATCCGGCCAGATCGCCCAGTTGAACAGATGGTTCTTCAGGATCTCGGTGGTGGCGCGCGTGGCGTAGACCGTGAGCGGCTTGCTGCGCATGCCGCCAACCGTATCGACCAGGAACGGGATCGAGGCGACGTGGTCGAGGTGCGAGTGGGTGATGAAGATGTGGTCGATCTGCGACAGCTCGGCGAGCGTCAGGTCGCCGACACCGGTGCCGCAGTCGATCAGGATGTCGCTGTCGACCAGGAACGACGTGGTGCGCAGGTGGCGTCCGCCGATTCCCCCCGAGCAGCCGAGGACGCGCAGGCGCATGAGCGCTACTTCTCGTCGAACGCCGTCACACCCTCCCAGCCTGCGGGCGGGGGCTTGCGGCGGAAGTCGGCAGCGCGCTCGGCGTAGAGCTTGTACAGCTCGCTGTCCGGGTTCATGCGCTGCAGGTTGATGAGATTGACCTCGACCTGGTCCCATTGCTGCGCGCGATACGCGCGCAGCGTCTGGTGCCAGAGCTTGAGCTCGTCCTGCGTCTTCTTGTCCACTTCGCCTTCGAGCCCGATGGGCTCGAACACGCGCACCGCGGTGTCCTTGCCCTTCACCTTGATCAGGTCGAGCTCGCGGTACACCACGTCCGCCACCAGGTTCTTGGTCGCCTCGCCCACCAGGATGCCGACGCCGTAGGTCTTGGTGCGGCCCTCCAGGCGCGAGGCGAGGTTCACCGCGTCGCCCATCGCCGTATAGGCCTTGCGCACCTTCGAGCCCATGTCGCCGACGCGCACCGGGCCGGAGTTGAGGCCGACGCCGATGTTGAACTCCGGCCAGCCGCGGGCGCGGAACTTCTCGCGCAGCTTGACGCACTCGCGCTGCATCTCGAGCGCGGTGATGACGCCCTGGCGCGCGTGGTCGGCGTCGGCCACCGGCGCGCCCCAGAACGCCATGACGGCGTCGCCGATGTACTTGTCGAGCGTGCCGCGGTGGTGGCGGATGATCGCGCTCATGTCGGTGAGGTAGGCGTTGATGTATTCCTTCAGGTCCTCGGGGCTGAGCTGCTCCGAGATGCTGGTGAAGCCGCGCACGTCGGAAAACAGGATGGTCAGGTCGGCCGCCTTCGGCTCCATGGTGTACTTCTGCGGGTCGCGCGCCATCTCGTCGACCAGCTCGGGCGGCACGTACTGGCCGAACAGCTCCGTGAACTGGCGCTTGGAGCGCGATTCCACGAAGTAGCCGTAGGCCATGTTCATGGTGTAGATCACGCCGGTCATCAGCACGGAGGCGGCGAGCGGCAGCACCATGCCGCCCCCCGACCAGATGCCCAGGTTGATGAGCACGATGAGCGCGAAGCCGACCAGCGCGGCGACGGTGGCCCACAGCGCCGAGAGCATCGGCACCAGCAGCGCCAGGGCCACGCCGCCGATCACCAGCAGGACCACTTCCGCGCCGAGCATGTACGGCGGCTTCTGCTTGAGGTTGCGATCCAGCATCCCGGCGATGAGATTGGCGTGGATCTCGACGCCGGGATAGACGCTGCCCACGGGCGTCGAACGCAGATCGAGCAGGCCCGGGGCGGTGGTGCCGACCAGCGCCACCTTGCCCTTCAGGCTGCCGGGCTTGATGCGGCCCTTGATGACGTCGGCCAGCGGAACATAGGGGAAGCTCGCCTGTCCGCCGCGGTAGGGAATGAGGGCGCTCGCGCTGTCGTCGACCGGAATCCTGACCTTGCCGACGTTGAGCCACTCGAGGCCGGAATAGCCCTTGCTCTTGATGAAGCTCTCGGGCGCGTAGCCGGGCTCCACCTGCGGACCGCCGAGGATCACCCGCACCATGGCGAGCGACAGCGCCTCGTAGTAGGCGCCGTCGAACTCGAGGATCATCGGCACGCGGCGCGACACGCCGTCGTCGTCCACCTTGGGATTGAAGTGGCCGGCGCCGGCCGCGCTGCTCTGGTAGATCGGCAGGTTCCCGGTGTAGCCGTTCCACTTGTAGAAACCGATGTTGCGGCCGGCGAACGTGCCTTTCGGCAGAACCGGCGGCGGAATCGCGTTCGCCCTGACCGCGTTCTCCTCGCTGTTGAAGTAGTAGCCGAGCACGACCGGCTTGCCCTTGATCGCCTGCGCGAAGAGCGCGTCGTAGTCGAGGCCCGGCCGCAGCTTCTGGTAGAGATCGCCGAAGCCGCTGACCTGCTTCAGGTCCTTGCGCGCCAGGGCATCCAGCGCGTCGATGCCGGAGCTCGTGTCGCGCTCGGCCCAGACCACGTCGAAGCCGAGCACCGCGAGGCCATGCTCGTCGAAGAGCTTGGTGACGAGGTCGGCCATGACGTTGCGGCTCCACGGCCAGCGGCCGATCTCGCCCAGGCTTCTCTCGTCGATGTCCAGGATGACGACGCGATCGTCGACGCCGCGCGGCATCGTCAGGCGCAGGCGGTAGTCGTAGATGATGTTGTCGAGCTGGGTGACGAAGCCCAGCTTGCCGTCCGCGGTGGGGTACCAGCCGGCTGCGTGGACCACGAACAGCAGCATTATCGCGACCCCGATCGCGATCCGTGCAATGTGCTGTTTCAGGTGAAGCCTGCCTTTTCGGCTCAGGCCTTGATGAAGAATTCCATCTTCACCCCGGCGAGCTCGATCACGTCGTGGTCCTTGAGCGCGTGGGGCGCGGCGCCGATCTGCTGGCCGTTGACGGCCGGTCGGCTGGAGCCTTCGACATGCGTGATGAAGTAACCCTGGGGACGTCGCGTCAGCACCGCCACCTGCACGCCGGGCTTGCCGAGCGTGGTGAGGGGCTTGTTCAGCTCGAGTTCCTTGCCGGCGTTGTTGCCCGAGAGGAGCTGGATCGCGCCCATCGGCTGGGCCGGCCTGGCCGGGGCCGCGGTGGGGCTCGGCGGCACGGCCGCCGGCTGTACCGTCTTGGCGGCGTCCTTGTCGGCGAGCCCGGAGGCGGTCGCGGTCTGCCCGGCGGCCTGCACCGCTGCGGCGCGCTGCGCCACGGCTGCGGCCTGGGCGCCAGCCGCGCCCCCGCCCGCGGCGGCCGCCATCGCCTTCGCCTGCTCGGCGGCGGCCTTCATCTGCGAGGGGCGCAGCACCATGGTCTTCTCGAAGTCGGCCTTTTCAGCGCCCGGGGCGCCGGCTGCCGCGGGCGCCGCCTCGCCGACGAATTTCAGCTTGTACTTGCCGAGCTCGATGATGTCGTTGTTCTGCAGGAAGTGCTTCTTGATGGCGTTGCCGTTCACCACCGTGCCGTTGGTGCTGCCCAGGTCCTCGAGGAACGAGTCGTTCAGGATGGTGACGATGACCGCGTGCTCGCCGCTGACCGCGAGGTTGTCGATCTGGATGTCGTTATGCGGCTTGCGGCCGATGGTGGTGCGTTCCTTGGCCAAAGGAATTTCCTTGAGCACCAGCCCGTCCATGCTGAGTATCAGTTTCGCCATAGCTGATCCCTGAGGGAGGTTATTTTAACCACGCAAACACCTTGGCCATGACGCCTCGGGGGCCGGGGTACTCCCGCAGGACGCGCACGAGTATAACCGAAACGTTGTCGCGCCCCCCGTTGTCGTTGGCCATCTGCACCAGCTGCTGCGCGCAAAGCTTGAGGTTGGCGCCGAGCGCCTGCAGCGTCATCCCGATGTCCTCGTCCTCGACCATGTCGCACAGCCCGTCCGAGCACAGCAGGTAGATGTCCCCCGGCTTGGTCGGGTACTCGTGGATCTCGGGCTCGACCGTCGGGTCGATGCCGAGGGCCTTGGTGACCAGGTTCTTGTGCTGGGCCTTCTTCGCCTGCTCGACGGTGATCAGGCCGGAGTCGATCTGCTCCTGCAGCAGCGAATGGTCGCGCGTCACCTGGCGGAAGCTGCCGCCGCGCTGCAGGTACAGGCGCGAGTCGCCCAGGTGCGCCACCAGGATGCGGTTGTCGAAGAACAGGCAGGTCACCAGCGTGGTGCCCATGCCGGCGTACTGCGGCTGGCTCTGCGCCGCCTGGTAGATCGAGGTGTTCGCCTTGAGCACCTGCTCGCGCACCAGGCGCGTCGCGATCTCCTGGTTGCTGCGCTGGTCGAGGTCGTAGGGCCGCACGCCGCTGAGGATCTGCTGCATCTCGGTGACGATCACGGTGGTCGCCATCGAGATGCAGCAGATCCCCGCGTTGTAGCCGCCCATGCCGTCGGCGAGCACCACCAGGCCATTCGCGGCGTCGGCGGCGATCGAGTCCTCGTTGTGCGAGCGCACCATGCCCGGGTCGGTGCAGCTGGTGATCTCGAGGATCTCGGTGAGGTTCATTCCACTAGATCTCGATGTCGACGCCGCTCGAAGTGGCGGCCTGCTTCTGCACTACCGGACCGCTCATCGCCGCGCGCAGCGCGCCGCCGAACTCCTCGCCGGTCTGGTAGCGCTCGTCGGGGTTCTTGGACAGCGCCTTGTCGAGGAAGGCGACCAGCGCCGGCGGCAGGTTCGGGTTGACCGACAGGATGTCGGTCGGCGCCTCGTTGGCGATCTTGAACATGAGCTGCGCCATCGACTCACCCTCGAAGGGCAGCTTGCCGGAGAGCAGCTGGTACAGGCTCACCGCGAGGGAGAACAGATCAGAGCGCCCCTCGATCTTCTTGCCGGCGAGCTGCTCGGGCGACATGTAGGACGGCGTGCCCAGCACCATGCCGGTCTTGGTCTTCGAGCTGTCGGTGAGCCGCGCGATGCCGAAGTCGGTGAGCTTCAGCGTGTCGGTGTCGGCGTGGTACATCATGTTCGCCGGCTTGATGTCGCGGTGCACGACGTTCTGCTTGTGCGCGTAGCCGAGCGCGTCGGCGGCGCGCGCCACGACCGACACGGCCTTTTCCACGGGCAGCAGGTTGGCCTGCTTCACGTAGGGCGCGAGGTCGCCGCCTTTCAGCAGCTCCATCGCGATGTAGCAGTAGTCGTGCTCCTCGCCGGTGTCGTAGATGGTGACGATGTTCGGGTGCGACAGGCGCCCGGCAGTCTCGGCCTCGCGGAAGAAGCGCTCCTTCACCTCGACCAGCTCCTCGGCCTCGAACTCCTGCGCCAGCGCCATGGTCTTGATCGCCACCTCGCGGCCGATCTTCGGGTCCTTGCCCAGGTACACCACGCCCATCGCGCCCTTGCCGAGCTCCTTTTGCACCTCGAAGCGGCCGAACTTCGGTTTCTCGCCCACCGCCAGGTTGAGCGAGCCGCCCGGGTGGCTGCCGCCGCCGCCGAGGATCACCGTCTCGGACAGCTTCTGCGCGCGCGACAGCTTCGACTCGAGGTCGCGGAACTTGGGGTTGAACTCGTGCATGTAGCGGAACACGCTCTCCGCCTTGTTGAACTGGCGCTTCCTCTCGTAGTCGAGGGCCAGGTTGTAGAGGTTGTCGAGCAGCGCGTCGGACAGCGGCACCTGGCGGAACTTGTCCCAGGCGAGGTCGAGCTGCCCCTGCCCCTGGTAGGCGAGGCCGAGCATGCGGTTCGACTCGGCCGAGCTCTCGTCGGACTTCTGCTTGCCCGCCTCGGCGGCGATGAAGCGCTTGGAGACGAGCGCGGCGTGCCCGGCGAGCAGCAGCATCGCCGGCAGCATGAGCTGCATCCACACGCCGCCGGAGATCATCATCACGAAATGCAGCGCGAACAGCGCGACGAAGATGCTCGCCGAGAGGATCAGCGCCGGGGCCGCCTTGAGCCGCGGCAGCAGCGCGACGAGGTAGGCGCCGACCAGCAGGAGCAGCGCCATCTCGGCCCAGTAGGCCCAGGCCGGGACGGTGAAGAAATGCTCCTGCAGGATCGAGGACACCGCGTGCGCCAGCGTCAGCACCGGCGCCATCGCCGGCGACACCGGCGTGACCTGGGTACTGCCCACGCCGGCCGCGGTCGGCCCGACCAGCACGATCTTGTCGGCGTACTTGGCGGCCGGGATCTTGCCGGTGAGGACATCGTAGAACGAGTCGACCGGGAAGGCCGAGGCGTCGCCGCGGTTGCGGTAGTAGTACGTGTACATCTGCGAAGCCGTGTCGGTGCCGATCTTCAGCCTGCCGAGCGAGACGCTCTCGCCGAGCCTGACGTTGATGTCGGCCGGGCCGAGGTTGAGGCTCTTCGCCGCGACCATCATCGACAGCGACGGGTAGTACTGGTCGTAGTACTGGAGCACCAGCGGCTCGGTGCGCACGCCGCCGTCCACGTCCGGGTACGCGTTCAGGTGGCCGAGCGCCGCCGCGGCCCTGCCGATCGACTCGATCGGCAGCTGCACCGCAACGGTCGGCAGCGGCGGGAAATCCTCGCTGCCCTGCGCCTTGATCGCGTTCTTCAGGACGAACTCGGGCAGCGCGCCGTCGGGCTTGCCGCGCGGCTGGCCGAGGTGGAACAGCATCGGCAGCAGCACGTTGCCCGCCTTGGCGTAGCTCTCGGCGAGCTTGCGGTCGGTGTTGAGGTTCTGCTCGGCTTCCTTCAGCAGCGCGACCACCGGCGCCATGTCCGGGCTCAGCGGCTCGCTCTTCGCCGCCGGCAGCTCGAGCAGCTTGGTGACGTAGGCGTAGCCCGGGTCGACCTGGGCCTCGCTGAAGAAGACGGTATTGACGATCACCTTCGCCTTGGCGCCGGCGAGCAGCTCGGTCATCCTGGCGTGCACCTCGCGCGACCAGGGCCAGCGGCCGATGTTGGCGAGGCTGGTGTCGTCGATCGCGATCACCGCGATCTTGTCGGAGGCGCTGCGCGAGGTGGCCTGCACGCCCAGGTCGTAGGCCTTGCGCTCGAGGCTCGGAATCAGGTCGCTGAACTTGCTGAAGGCGAGGACGGCGAGCACGACCACGGCTCCGAGGAACCAGTCGGTCTTCCAGAAAGCGGATTTCATTCGCTGCCCCCCCTTTTGCCCATTCGCCGGCTCCGCGCGGCCCTGACGCGCGGCAACTCCCCACAAAAAACAGCGGTCTAAGCCGCATTTTTGCAGTTAAATGTAAGCTCCGTCAAATATTTACGCGCGAGCAGGCGCCTCGCTCGCGCGAAAGATTTACAAAAAATCCCGCAGCTAGCTGCCCAGCAGGGTGCCGGGCGTGATCTGCCCCGAGGTGACCAGGTCGGCGGCCGTGACTTTTTTGCCATCGCCCAGCTTGGCCTTGCCGACGCGGATCCTGCCGCCCTGGCCGGTAATCACCATGCGGCCGTCGGCGGCCTCGACTACCTCGCCGATCTTGCCCTTGACCGCGCCAAAGGTACGTACGAGCTCCTTGCGGGAGTCGAACAGCTGCAGCTTGACCCCGTTCAGGGTGGTCCAGGCGCCCGGCGCCGGGTCGGCGCCGCGAATCAGGTTGTGGATGGCGTCGACGTGGTTCGCCCAGTGGATCTTCGCCTCCGCCTCCCTGAACCAGCCTTCGTAGGAGGCCTGGGATTCGTCCTGAACCACTTCTTTGTGTTTATTTGAAGTAACCAAATCAGCAGCTTCCAGCATGGCCTGGACCCCCATGGGGAACAGGCGGTCGAAGTAGACGGTTCCCAGGGTGTCGTTCTCGCCGATCGGGGTGCGCTTCTGCAGGATCACCGCGCCCTCGTCCAGGCCGTCGGTCGGCCGGAAGATGGTGAGGCCGGTCTCCGTCTCGCCGCGCGAGATCGGCCAGTTGATCGACGACGGGCCGCGGTATTTCGGCAGCAGGGACGGGTGGTACTGGATCATGCCCTTCTTCGGGATGGTGACGAACTCCTGCGGCGCGAACTGCAGCACGAAGGCCATGATGCCGATGTCGGCGCCGGCCTCCTGCATCGCAGCGGCCGCCTCGGGCGCCTTCAGCGACTTGAACTGGTGCACCTTGAGGCCCTTCTCCTGCGCCGCGACGCGCAGCGAGTCGGGCCGCGCGCCCTCCTTCTCCGGGGCGCAGAACACCGCCGCCACCTGGTCGCCGCGGGCGAGGAAGGCTTCGAGCACGGCTTTGCCGAAATCCTGCTGACCGACGATGGCGATTTTCATTTTTTCAGGCGGCTTTCTTCGGTGGCAGCGAGAACGCCCCGGCGGTTTTCAGGCTGTTGATCTTCGATTCCTCGTAGCCCAGAACCTGCTTGAGGATCTCGTTCGTGTGCTCGCCCAGCGTCGGCGAGCGCTTGATGTCGGCCGGCGAGGCGGAGAGCTTGATCGGCATGCCGACGTTCCACCACTTGCCGCGCTGCGGGTGGTCGAGCTCGACCCACATCTCGCGGCCGCGGATGTGCTCGTCGGTGGCGAGGTCGGTGGTCGACATGATCGGCCCGCACGGCACGTCGAGCGGGTTGAGGATCGCCATCAGCTCGCGCTTGGTGTACTTCTCGGCGAACTTGCTGAGCAGCGTCCACACCAGGCTCTGGTTCTTGCGCCGCTCGACGATGCTGGCGACGCGCGGGTCCTTCGCCAGGTCGGGCACGCCGACGTCCGGGCCGATGCGGTTGGCGAGGTCCTCCCACACCGCCTCCTGCACCACGACGTACAGCCAGTCGTTGGCGCCGTGCGGCTTGCAGTGGATGGCGTTGCCGAGCTGGCCGCCGCCGGAGTCGTTGCCGGCGCGCGGCACGTCACCCATGCCCTGGTAGGTAGGTACCGAGAATTCGGCCAGGCTTTGCCGCGTCAGCCTCTGGTGATCCCTGAACTTCACGCGGCACAGGTTCATCACGCCGTCCATCATCGCCACTTCGACGTACTGCCCCTGCCCGGTCTTGTCCGCCTGGCGCAGCGCCGCGAGCAGGCCGATGGCGAGGTGCAGGCCGGTGCCCGAGTCGCCGATCTGCGCGCCGGTGACGAAGGGCGGGCCGTCGGGCACGCCGGTGGTGCTCATCGCCCCGCCCATGGCCTGCGCCACGTTCTCGTAGGCCTTGAACTCGGCGTACGGGCCGCTCGAGCCGAAGCCCTTGATCGAGCCCATCACGATCTTCGGGTTGAGCTCGTGGATCTTCTCCCAGGTGAAGCCGAAGCGGTCGAGCACGCCCGGGCCGAAGTTCTCCATGATGATGTCGCACTTCTTCAGCAGGTCGACGAACACCGCCTTGCCCTCGGCCGACTTCATGTTCACGGTGATCGAGCGCTTGTTGCAGTTGAGCATCGTGAAGTAGAGCGAGTCGGCGTTGGGCACGTCGCGCAGCTGACCGCGCGTCGCGTCGCCCTGCGGCGGCTCGAACTTGATCACGTCCGCGCCCATCCAGGCGAGGAGCTGCGAGCAGGTCGGGCCCGCCTGCACGTGCGTCATGTCGAGGATGCGTACGCCTTTCAGAGCTTCCATATCTATTTCTCTATTTCTTCTTTGCGGTGGGATTCAGGCTGGTGATGCGGCCGCTCTCGGTGCCGGCCGTCTCGTCGATGACCGCGTTGATGAGCGTGGGCTTCTTCGAGCGGATGGCGTCTTCCATCGCCTTCCTCAGCTCGGCAGGCGTGGTGGCGTGCACGCCGACGCCGCCGAAGGCCTCCATCAGCTTGTCGTAGCGCGCGCCCTTCACGAACACGGTCGGGGCCGGGTCGCGGCCGGTGGGATCCGTGTCGGTGCCCTTGTAGACGCCGTTGTTGTTCATGATCACGATGCACACCGGCAGGTTGTAGCGGCACAGGGTCTCGACTTCCATGCCGGAGAAGCCGAAGGCGCTGTCGCCCTCGATGGCGATCACCTGCTGCTTGGAAGTCGAGACGGCGGCGACGCAGTAGCCCATGCCCACGCCCATGATGCCCCAGGTGCCGACGTCGATCCTTTTGCGCGGCTGGTACATGTCGACGATGCTGCGCGTGAAGTCGAGCGCGTTGGCGCCCTCGTTGACCAGCATCGCGTCCGGGTTGGCCTTGACGATGTCGCGCACCACGTTGAGCGCGCTGTGGAAATTCATCGGCGAGGGGTTCTTCGCCAGCGTCTCGGCCATCTTGGCCACGTTGCCGGTCTTCTTCTCGCTGACAGCGCTCGTCCACTCGGCCGGCGGCTTCGCCCAGCCGGATTTCATCTCATTCAAAAGAGCGGCGACGCAGGACCCGATATCCCCGACCAGCGGCGCGTCGATGCGCACGTTGCTGTCGGCTTCCTGCGGCGAGATGTCGATCTGGATGAACTTCTGGCTGCCCCAGTCCTTGTGGCCCTTGCCGCCCCAGGTCTTGCCCTTGCCGTGCGACAGCAGCCAGTTCAGGCGCGCGCCAACCAGCATCACGACGTCGGCCCCAGGCAGGACGAACGAGCGGGCGGCGGAAGCGCACAGCTCGTGCGTGTCGGGCAGCAGCCCCTTCGCCATGGACATGGGCAGATAGGGAATCCCCGTCTTTTCGATCAGGGAACGAATTTCGGCATCGACCTGGGCATACGCTGCGCCCTTGCCCAGAACGATCAGCGGCTTCTTGGCGGAACGAAGCAGATCGAGCGCGCGCTTGACCGCTTCCGGCGCGGGAATCTGCTTCGGCGCCGGATCGACGACTTTGATGAGGGTGCTTTTCCCGGCAGCCGCGTCGATGCTCTGCGCAAACAGCTTGGCCGGCAGGTCGAGGTAGACGCCGCCCGGGCGGCCCGACACGGCGGCGCGGATGGCGCGCGCCACGCCCACGCCGATGTCCTCGGCGTGCAGCACGCGGAAGGCGGCCTTGGCCACCGGCTTGGCGACGGCGAGCTGGTCCATCTCCTCGTAGTCGCCCTGCTGCAGGTCGACGATCTCGCGCTCGCTCGAGCCGCTGATCAGGATCATCGGGAAGCAGTTGACCGTGGCATGCGCGAGGGCATTCAAGCCGTTGAGGAAGCCCGGGGCCGAGACGGTCAGGCAGATGCCGGGCTTCTGCGTCAGGAAGCCGGCGATCGACGCCGCGTAACCGGCGTTCTGTTCATGGCGGAAGGACAGGACTCTCAGGCCAGCGGCCTGAGCCCTTCTTGTCAGGTCGGTGATCGGAATGCCCGGCAGGCCGTAGATCGTGTCGAGGCCGTTCAGCTTGAGGGCATCGATGACCAGCTGAAAACCGTCGACTTGCTGTGTCTGCGCGCCGGTGGCGATTTGAGGTTCGACCGTGCCCATACTGCCTCCTGACCGCTTAGGGGACCGCTATGGTAAGAATCGCGGTTCCGCACGGGCCTTGACTGAGGTCAAGGGTCGCGCAGGCAACCGGGCTGGCGCAGCACAATCTCGCCGCCGGCGACCTTGCCCAGCGCGATGGTCGAGTAGGGCGGGCGCAGCAGCTGCAGGTTGAAAGCGCCGTCGTCGTCGAATTCGAGCCGGAACTCCGCCGACGCGAAGCTCGTCACCTGCCACTGGCCGTGGACCCGGACGATGGACACCGCGCTGCCCAGGACGCGCGGGCAGGCCGCAGCGAGCGGCGCCAGCGTTTTCTCGAACTGCCGGTACCTGGCCAGCATGGCCGCCCGTTCCCTTGCCGGTGCTGCCCGCAGCTCGCACAGGATGAATTGCGGCGGCTGGCCGCGAAACACTCCGGCAGCCGGCTTGAGGCCGACGGGGAAGCATGCCTGCTCCGTGAAGTCGAGGCCCCAGATGCGCAGGTGCTCGGCAAAGTAGGTCTTCATCGACTTTGCCGCCGGGTCGCTCTGCTGCGTGTAGTAGTAGTCGAACACCCCGTAAATCCGGCCCGGCGCGTCGATCATCTCGCGGATGCGCCGCGCGCTGGGATGGTCGAGGCCGACCGAGTACTGCGCGACCAGGGCGGCGTGGCGCGATGCGGGGTGCACGCGCGGCGCCAGGCTCGAGGCCCCCTTGTAGCCGAAGGCCAGGTAGACGGCGGGCTCCGCCGTGAGCGCGGGTGGCACCTGCCAGTCGAAATAGCGCTCGCCCCAGGGGCCCGACGCCCAGCGGTACTGGCTGAAGTACAACTGCTGCTGCGCCGCCTGCCAGAGGACCGCTGCGCCCACGATCGGGAAGACATAACGGAACGGCAGCGCCCTGCTCAGCAGGACCGCGCCAACCGGCCCGGCGAGCAGGAACAGCGCCATGCCGTAGCGGCTGTTCGACGAGGTCACCAGCCACAGCAGCGAGCCGATGAGGAAAAAGAGCATCACCAGCCTGCGCGCCTCCGCTGGCACCGTCGCCTCGGATCCGCCTGCTGCCTTGCGGTAGATCCAGGCAAGCACGCAGGCCGCTGCGCTCAGCACGAGCAGGGCCGGACGCACATCGGGAAACGGCTTCTCGCCGAAGCGCCATTCCTGGTAGGTCGCCATGCGAAACGGCAGCAGCAGCAGGTCGGTGGCGGTTTGCGGCACGAAGCCGACGAAGTGCAGGTTCACTGCCGGATAGTCGGCGGAGGCGAACAGGCCGTTGAACAGCGGAAAGATCGGGCTGCCGAACTCGCGAAACAGACGCCAGGACCACGGCGCGAAGCACAGCAGCCACGCGCCGGCGCACGCCCCGGCGAACACAGCGACGAACCGCAGATAGGTCCTGGGATCCGGAAAGCGCACCACCAGCAGCGCGCTGAACAGCGCCAGCGCGAAGATCGCGTTGTGCACGCGCGCGGCGACCGCTACGCCCGCGAGGCAGGCGCCAAAGGCGAGCAGCTTGAGCGAGCCCGCCCGGTCTGCCGCGGGCAGCGACTCGGCCGTGAGCCACAGCGCGCCGAGCAGCAGCGCGCCGGTCAGCGCATCGGCGAACGACGTGCCCACCAGCTGCCAGTAGATCGGCGCCACCGCGCCCAGCAGCCAGAACGCGATCCACGCCGCGCGGTTGTGCTCGAGCGCAGTCCCCCTGAGCAGCACGCGCGTCAGGAGAAACAGCAGCACCAGGCTGGCCGCATGGAGACAGGCGTGCAGCGCGGCGTTGACGATCGGCGGCACGCCCGCGCTGTCGAGGAAATAGAGCAGCACATAGGGCAGCGGCGACTGGTAGGCCGCCGCGCCGCCCGCCAGGAAGTCGAGCGGCAGCCGGTCGCTGAACGCGCTGAAGCCGAGGTAGTAGTGGTAGGTGAGGAGATCGAAATTCAGGTCCTGGCCGCCGCCGGCGGTGCGCGCAACGGAGGCGGCGACGCTGACCAGCACGACCAGTGCGGTCAACCGTCTAGAATCCAGCCAACGCAATATGACCTCCCTAGCCTCCCATCCGCAGCGTAACAGCATCCGTCTGCAGCTGCGGCAGAACCAGCTGCTGCAGGGCATGAGCCAGCCGCAGTGGGCCGAGCTCGAGCCGCTGCTCGCGATCGCCGACTATCGCAAGGGCGATCCGCTCGCGCGCCAGGGCGACGAGGAGATGGAGCAGTTCTTCATCCTCGAAGGCATGCTCAAGCGCGTGGTCTCCAACCCGGAGGGCCGCGAGATGATCCTGCGCTTCGCCGCCGAGACCGAGATGGACACGGCCTACGCCGCCTGGCGCCTGCGCACGCCCGTGCCCTACTCGATCGTCGCGGTCACCAAGGTGCGCATCGCCGAGCTGCCGATGCCGCTATGGGTGGAATTCCTGGAGAAGAATCCGGAGCTGAAGCTGCGCTTCGAGTACGAGGTGATGAAGCTGATGTCGGAGGTGATGGCGCACACCATCACGCTGCACCTGCTCGACGCTCCGGGGCGCCTGTCGCGCTTCCAGCGCAAGCACCCCGAGCTGGTCGGCCGCATCCCGAAGAAGGAGCTGGCGGCCTACCTCAACCTAACTCCCGAGACCCTCTCCCGGCTAAAGCAGAAGTTCGGCGAGATCTAGGATTCCATCCTGGCCGAGGGGGTTCCAACGGGCTGGTCCTGGCGGCGTTCATGCTGCTGTTTGCCTGGCTCGGGCCGAACCTCGAGTTCGGCCTGGCGTTCATCATCCCGGCGTTGCTGAACATGGCGGCAGCCGAACAGCTGCGCCGTGCACGGACTAGATGAAAAAAATGGGGTCTGTCCCCATTTATTAGGTCTTGCGCAGCCTGGCGATGGCCCAGGAGATCAGCGGCCAGAACAGCAGGAACAGCGCCAGCACGGTGAGCGAGCCGACCAGCCCCTTCGAGAAGAAGATGGTCATGTCGCCCTGCGACACCAGCATCGACTGGCGGAACGAGGTCTCGGCGGCGTCGCCCAGCACGATCGCCAGCACCAGCGGCGCGAGCGGGTACTGCAGCTTCTTGAACAGATAGCCGAGCACGCCGAACA
>Ga0193752_1001735_pt1 | contig 17603 bp, 15 predicted proteins | sample H1c1metaG_FD_144924 | JGI IMG/M metagenome (GOLD analysis project Ga0193752, IMG submission 144924) | Soil microbial communities from a riparian zone of the East river system, Colorado, United States - H1c1 | ecosystem: Environmental > Terrestrial > Soil > Riparian zone | place: USA: East River...
TGCTACTACTGCTTTCAATCGTGTATCGAAAGCGCCTACAAACATTGCATTATGCCCTCCGAGGGAAAGGCCTATTACGCCTATGCGTTCGGGATCAACATATTCCCTGCTCTGCAATAAATCGACACAGCGCATATGATCAAAGATGCCTTTCATGGTGCCAGATTCATACCGGTCCTTATCGAAGTTATAGACTTCTAAATCTCCAAAGCTGGGATAGTCAGGTGCAATGACAACGTATCCCCTCTGAGCCAACTCTTTAGCATAAGCACGATTAGGTTTATCACCCTGGCCATCGACAACCCTTTTTCCCAGCGCGTTAGTTCCATGCAAAACAAGCATTGCCGGCAACCTTTTAAAAGGTGCTTTTTGGACAGGAACATATAAATAAGCCGGGAGCTGTTCATTCTCTGCTACTGTAAAACGTATTGTGTAACGCGTGTACGCAGGTTCTTTCAAACTGTCGGTATAATGAATATCAAGTGGTGGCAGACCGGACATTTTTGGAAGTTTGCCCATTGCTTTCTCCATGTTCTTAAGCGTATTTCGACGCATCCTCTCATGCCATTTAGCCGATTCGGACTGAGCGGAAACATTCGATAGACCAATAACAAATAAAACAATTACCCAACAGCATCTCATATATCGTGCTTTAATCATTTTAAAAGTTCTTCGCTCCTTTTGACCGGATCAAACTCCGCGAAATGGCTATTGAAAAGTGTATAGAATTTTTTTTACTGGAGAGTATGGAAGAATATGGAACATCCCCGTACGGAACATCGAGACGAAACGGTGTTGGGAATTGTTCGCTTTTACCGGTCTCAGCGTCAATCATAAGCAAAGCATAGCCGCCGCGATGATCAAAGAGCCAGACCAAAACAACGTTCCTGCCACCCCCATCCACCGTAGCAACTACACCTCTGGGGCTACTGATCGGCGATGCCACACCATGATCAAAAAAGCCATTTCCCAGGTCCCGGGAGTTATCCGGAACCGATAACGAAAAGCCGAAAGAAGCACTGATTAAATATGCAGCAACGAGCTTTCGACTGTTATTCGAAAATGATTTGTTCACCAAATTATTACCTGCGTTATTTTAAGATAATTATTCTGGAGTTATCGTAACATCCACTTCCTTAACTACTTCTTTAGATTTGTCGATAGTATTATTCGAAGCAACAAAATAAGCTTTATATGTGCCTGGCGTTTTATATGTATAAGAGAATACAGCAGGCTTTGCGGCATACACAGATGATCTGACGGCAACAGCCCAATCCTTCCCTAAATCCACGGTGCCTAATGAGATAGGCGCCGATACTGCCCAGTTTTCGCTGTAGGGGTCGTTATATGAGTTATTAGGATCATACGGTACGAATTTCGGTAACACAGCGGTTGGGATGTATGCAGAACTATCCGGATTATAGATCGGGTTTTCAGGATCAAAAATCGGGTTGTTCGGATCAAAGATGGGGTCGTTCGGATCTTTATACGCAGGTCCGTAAAGCGTTACTCTTGTTGTAGTAACCTGAGATCTTGCCGGCGCATCATTAGGATACTGATCAACAATTCTAAAACCTGAGTGAACCTGGTCAGCCACGGAAATAGCTGCACCATTACTCAGCGTATCCTTGCTGTTGAGCGTAAAACTTTCAATGAGCCACTGCTGTGCAAATCCATTGTCCACCTGGGGCCTGTTAACATACCTCAACGCAAAATAAATCGGCTTTCCATCGACAAGAAAGTTTGAAAGGTCTAAAGTATCGGAGGTTACCAAAGCAGCAGCAGTGCCCAGCGTAAAGCTATCGGTAATATCTGTCCAGGTGGCTGCTTTGACAGATGCCAGATCAGCATAATTACCGCTAAAATCAGTAGAAGTAAGAATAGAAAATTGGTCGGCCTGTGTGCCCGGAGGAGTACCAGGGGCAACACCACTTTTAAAACTTAAAGTGAGGCCTTTCCCGGTAACATCAGCCTGCCTTCCATCTTTAAAAGCATAGTCTTGATATATTTCACCAGAATAAAACGAGATGATATCCGCGCTTCCCTTTATTTGGAACTTGATCGGTTCGCCGGCCTTATAAGTGTTAGCTTCAGTAGTTACCACAAAATCAGGAGTATCTTTTACATCAAATTCCTTTGTGCAGGATACCGTTGCCAATAATGCTGATAATATAATGTAACATCTAAATTTCATGTTATATAGTTATTTCGTTTATTAACATTACCAGCCTGGATTTTGTATCATTAGCTGATTATTGGTCATTTCTTTATCCGGTATGGGCATTAGCAAATCTTTTGATGCTACTCTTGAGAAAGACAGGACAAACGCTGATCCCGGAGAATCTTGCTGGGCAAGATTGGCCATATCCTGGTTGACCTGTAAAAAAATGCCCCATCTTAATAAGTCAGCCTTGCGCAGCCCTTCCATATTGAATTCCCTCATCCTTTCATCCTGGATAAATGACAGAAACGATTCCTTAGTCGCCGATTCAGCCGGTGTAACATCGCCGTCGTGAACGTTGTAGGTAGTAACCGTGGCTGTGGCACCGCTGCCTTCGCCGCCTGTTATAGTGATGGTTGGCGGATTCGAATATTTACCTTCTGTGTAAAATGTAAAGCCTGCACTGTCGCGGTTCAGCGTAATATCAGTCACCACTCCTCCTGTTACGGTGGCTGTTGCCGTTGCGTCACTACCACCATCACCACCGGTGAAAGTCACAGTTGGCGCTGTAGTATAGCCCGATCCGCCGTTTGTAACTGTAATTGTTTTGACTCCTGATGACCAGGCTCTTTCCCTAACTTTATTTACTGCATCTATCGCTTGGGAAGTGGGACCGCTGATTGCATTTTCTGCCTCTGCGAACATCAGCAAAACATCTGAATAACGTAACAGCGGCATGTTAATCGCCGAAACAACCGACGAGCCCCTTGGGATCGCTTCATATTCTCTTCTCCATTTGGCCGGTTGAAACACCCATTTATCTTTTTCAGTGGCCGGAATGGCTTTCATGGTTTTTAATCCATTGACCGGACCATTTACATAAGTAAAATGCGCTATGTCCCACCATTTTCTTAAATCGCCATCTTCATACGAGTTATAAAATTTTGCAGTAACGCTCATATAAGCGACTGCGTTTCCAGTTGCAGAGCCATTTGTTGAAGTTGGGCCGTTAATGTACCCGATATTGGTCCATTCTGCATATGCCTTGGTGTCGGGATCAGCATTATTTCCATAAAATTCACACTCCCATAAATTTTCCTGGATTTCATACTTATCCTGGGCCAGATCGATAAAAATCTGGGGGTAACTAGGATTAAGACTATGACCAGCCTCTCCATCATCTATTACTTTCTTAGCCCAGCTTCTGGCATCCTCGTATTTGGAAACATCTTTAAGCGGTTCTCCTGCCATGGTCAGGCATACCCTTGCCAATATGCCACGAACAGCAGATTTATTAACTGCTCCTCCGTAGCCCAGCTCTCTTATGCCAGGCACCAGGGGCTCCGCCGCCGTCATATCTGACAAGATTTGCGCATATACATCTGCAATAGGTGATCTCACAATATTTATGTCATTCACCGAGGCTGTTGGAACAGTTTTTATTGGAACATCTCCCCAATATTGCACCAGCAGGAAATAATAATATCCCCTTAGAAAAAGAACTTCGCCTCGTATTTTGTCTCTGAGTGCCTGTTCTATCTCCGGATTTTTATCCAGGTTGGCAAGTAAAACGTTCGCGCGGTTAATGCCGTCCCAAAGTGTGTTCCAGAATGGATTCATGTACGGATCCGAGGCAGAGTAATTGTAATTAAAAGGCCCGTTTAGCGTGAGCCTGTTCATGTATGCTTCATCTGCCTGCCAGCCTAAAAGATAGTTGGCGTAACTACCCCAGAGGCCACCACTTCCAAGTGGACTATAAACGCCTGCGCGCGCCAAACTCAACTGGCTTTCATTTTGATAATAACTATCGGTGCTCAGAAAATCTGTTGGTTCGGTATCCAGGAATTTCTTACAGGAGCTGAGGCCCAGTAAAAAAAAGAGGAGGTATAGGAAATTTCTTTTCATTTTATTTATATAAGGCGAGTTAGTAATGGTTTTTAGAATGCCGCCTTTAGGCCAACAACAATTGTACGTGCCTGCGGGTATGCTGAAAAATCGTAACTGGGTTGCAGCACATTGTCCAGCGTGGAAACTTCAGGATCCAGGCCACTGTAATTTGTCCAGGTGAGCAGGTTTTGCGCGGCTACATTTATCGTCAGGTCGCTTAAATACAATTTTCTGATGAACCTGTTCGGCAAGGAATACGCGAGAGAAACCGTTTTAAGTCTCAAATAAGATCCGTCTTCCACATTCTTCGAGGAGAAGTAACCAATAAAGCCCTGGCCGCGGGTTCTGTAATTTTCATTGGTTGGATTATCCGGCGTCCAGCGGTTCGCATAGCTTGCGTATTGATTGATTCCATGGAACCCATTACTGTTGCCTTCCAGCAAAAGACGATTGGCATTATAAATATTGTTTCCATATGCCCATTGGAAAAACACGTTCAGGCTTAAACCCTTGTAAGTAAAATCATTTGCAAAACCACCAATATGAATCGGCTGGCCCCGGCCAATGACCGTCATGTCTGACGCATTGATAGTACCATCTCCATTTAGATCTCTTAATTTAATGTCGCCGGGCTGAATGGTATTTCTGGTAGTACCATTAGTGGCGACGGAATTTTTAAGTACATATGCGCCGGGCGCGGGATTATCAAAATCAGGATACTGATAATTGCCTTCCCATATATATCCTATCATCATTCCCGTTGACTTTCCGATTTCGTGCAGATACAACGGCTGGCCGAATTGCGATAAATAGGTGGCGTTGCTGCTCAAAGCAGGTTGACCATAAGTAAGCGCGAGAATCTTATTTTTGTTGAAGCTAATATTGAAATTGCTTCTCCAGGTAAATGCTCCTGAGGTAACGTTTACTGTATTCAGGGTAATTTCAATACCATCGTTCCTAAGCCTGCCTATGTTCTCTTGTGCCGATTCAAATCCGGAACTCGGTGGCAGATCCGCGTTCAACAATAAACTTTCCGTTTCTCTGCGATAAAAATCTACTTCAAGTGCAATCTTGTTGTCCAATACGCCAAACTCATATCCTATATCTGTTTGCTTGGTTTTTTCCCATTGTAAAAATTGATTGCCCAAAGTGGATAAGTAGGCGCCAGGTGTGGGAGGCTGGTTGTTGAAGGAGTATCCCTGGCCAGTGTTGTTGAGTGTCAATTGAGGATAAGCGTCAAAATCTCCTACCCTGTTGTTTCCATTCTCGCCATAGCTTATTCTTAGCTTTGAGTTTGAAATAAATGGGAACGCTCTCTTAAAAAAATCTTCCTGGTCCATATTCCAGGCAATGGCCCCTCCCGGGAAGTATCCCCAATGTTCCAGGAATTTTGATGATCCGTCGGCCCTGAAATTTAATGTAATGATGTATTTCGATTTATAATTATAGTCTACCCTCGCTGCGTAGGATGCCATCGTATTAATAGTGTTGTAGACATCGGGCGTGTTGAATGTTGCAGAGGATGCGTCATCAAGCCCATCCATCTTTTGACTCTCATTGGGCAGTTGGGTACCGGTAAAACTTGTAAAGAAAGTTTTGTAGTTGTTTACACCGAAAAGCAACAGTCCGCTGATGGTGTGCTTACCTCCGAATGTCTTTTTGTAATTAAGTGTATTCTCATTCGAAAAGCTGTTACTGTTTGTAACGCCCAGGTAACCCCATATCCCATTTTTATTGGACGGATTTAATGGGCTACCCTGTGATGTTTTTGAATTATAAAATTGTTCACTGCGTTTTTTCATTTGCAGTATACCGACTGTGGATTTAAAAGTCAGATCTTTAGTGATGTCGAAGCTCACATAACCGTTCGCTTTAATGATGTCAGTAATAGTGTGCTGATACTGATTGTCGAGATCGATCACCGGGTTGATCCTGAAATCACTTGTGGTGATAAGATCTTCGTCACCTTCCTGTGTTAAAAGATCTTGTGTGGGATCTGCTGCGATAGGACGGTACATCCAGGCTCTGACTAATGCTGTGGAAGTTGCATTACCTCCTCCATATATGGATCTTATTTGTTGACCGTAAGAATCGGTTTGAGTAAAATCTGCAGTGATTCCCGCTTTTACTTTATTACTGATTGTTTGATCTATAGTTACCCTGCCGGTGTACCTGCTAAGCCCCGTATTTATAATGACACCCTTTTGATCAAAGGCAGAACCAGATATGGAATATTTTGTTTGGTCCGTACCTCCGCGAATGGCAAGATTATAAATTTGAATTACGCCAGGCTGAAGCACCTGGTCCTGCCAGTTGATTCCCTCCACATTTTTGTAATCGTCCAGTGTTTTTCCATTTGCAAAATAAGTTGGAGTTGCCCACTCAGTAGGATCCAGTTCCTGTTGGTATTTTACAAATTCGTAAGGGCTCATCATGGGTATTGCTTCCGGAGGTATCTGGTAACCTAACGAAACGTTGAGTGTAACGATAGCTCTTCCCGGATTGCCTCTTTTCGTTTCAATCAATATCACACCGTTCGCGCCCCTTGATCCATATATTGCTGTTGATGATGCATCTTTTAATATCGTCATAGATGCGATCTCTTCGGGATTCAGTGTTGCCGGATCCAGGTTCTCAATCGGAAACCCGTCTACTACATACAAGGGAGAAGTACTTTGCGTTAAAGAACCTGCGCCTCTGATCATAATATTGACACCACCGCCTGGTTGTCCATCGATACTGTTAACCTGCACACCGGCTACACGACCCGCCAGCGCGTCGCCAAAGGAAGCTACCGGCGCTTTCGCAATGTCTTTCACATTTACATAGCCCACGGAGCCGGTCAGGTCGATCTTCTTTACTGATCCATAACCAATCACCACCACCTGGTCGAGAGAGGAGGCTTCTGACTGCATTTCGATATTTATTTTCGAACGGCCTGCAACTGCAACTGTTTCACTTTTATATCCCACTGAAGAAAAAGAAATGGAATCATTTAATGATGCGCGCGATAAAGTATAGCGCCCTCCTGGATCGGTGGTGGTAACGCGTTTGCTTTGCTTTAGCTGAACTGTTACTCCATTCAGCGGCTGATTATCTGTAGCCGACCGCACTACACCTGATATTGTTTGCGCCTCGATGGCCGTGGTGAAAACAAAGAGGAAGGACCCCAGTAATAGAGACGGGATCTTTAGGTTGTCTAACCGTTTTTGGATCATAAAATTTAGTTTTGGCTATAGGTACATAGTAAATAATGCTATGTCATACTCCCAATTGGAGTATAATAAAAACGGGATTCTTCTTATTCTTTAAAATCGTGTAAGCTTTCTAACGAATCGTTTTAATTTTCCTGAACATGCTCCATAAAGATCAGCAAGCAATGCATGTTCTGTTTTTCTTGTCTATTACTTTTCTTATCAGTGTCGTTGTCAAGAATCGTCTAAAACGAATCTAAAACATTTTCCTTTGTTTTGTCTCAAATAGCGTTCGCAATCGTTTGAAATCCTTATTCAATCGTTTGAAATCAAATCATAATTTCAAAAACCTTTTTGCATTCCCTGACCTTAAAAGCTCTTTGGTAGCTCCATCCGCTTCACTTTCTCTCAATGCTGCAGTGCCTGCGGGCTTCGCCTGACAAAATTTATTCGATCGATGTGCATGGACCTAATTGTTTTGCTACTCCTTAAATGGAATTCAGCTTGTCCCTGTTTTCATACACTTTCATGATGGCGTTGATGATGTTGTCCATCTCGTTCCTACCGGCAAGCAAAGCTCCCGAGCCCCAGAACGACACCATTGTCTCGTCGGTAATTCTATCACAGTTGGGAAGGTGCATACCTTCCTGATACTCTTTTAGGCGTGAGGCAGAGTACATTGTTTTGTAACCTTTCAGGCCTACAATATGGCCCACCCACGGTTCACGATGCAACCCGGTTTTGATATAAGAGCCAAGCCCTACCCCTTCGACTGCTACTGCCTTCAGGAATTTACTGCGTTCCACACCGTTAAAATGATCTTTGTGATATGTCATGCCATAATGATAATATGCGCCACTTTCCGTTCCCGGATAATGCTTCTGAGGTACCAGGCCGGCGAAGCCTTTTAAACGTGCAGTAAGATAGTTTGCATTTTCATTGCGGATTTGAAAGCGTTCTTTAATGCCGGGAAATTGTCCCATAAGAATAGATCCCTCAAATTCATTCATACGGTATTTAGGGCCTATAGTTTCATTACTGCCTTTACGGGAAGCGCCACGATTCTGCACGGTATAACACCTATCCATAAGCGCCTGTGCGTTGCCTACCACCGCTCCCCCTTCACCACAGGATATGGACTTGCTTGCCTGGAAACTGAAACACCCGAGGTCTCCAATTGTACCAAGTCCTTTTCCCTGGTAGCGCGCAAGCGGAGCCTGGCAGGCATCTTCAATTACTTTAAGGCTGTGCTTCTTTGCTATGGACATAATTCGCTCCATATTAGCGGCTACACCGAAAATATGAACAGGCATAATGGCCTTAGTATTTCTATTGATTTTCCTTTCTACTTCGTCAGGATCCAATTGAAAGGCATCGGGATCCACATCCACCAGTACGGGAAGAGCACGGCTGGTGAGTATGGATGATATGGTACCCATGTCGGTATAAGGAGAAGTGATCACCTCATCACCCGGGCCTATGCCCAATGCTTCTACACAAGTACTTAATGCCTGCGTTCCTGCGCCCGTGCCCACACAATAATCGGTACCAATCAGAGCGGCAAAATCTTTTTCAAATGACGGAACGGTGCCATTGGCCGACTGTATGCGGCTCCATATTCCACTTTTCGTTGTCTTCACCACCGATTCTACCACGCGGTCATCTATGTAGGGCCACGGTGGACCGATGCGGCCCGCGAGCCGTATTGGCGTTCCACCTAAAACTGCAAGTTTGCCGTGAGTTCTATTCAGGATAGTTGGGCCTGTTGCCTGGCTTTGAACAGAAGTTGATACAGCCATTCCAAGAGATGCAGTAGTAACCGCGTGGATAAATTTACGCCTCGAGAATCCTTTCTTTTTCATATGAATTGTCTTTTTCGAAAGATGTGATCAAGACCCATAATATAGAGCAGACTCTGAATTTAGATCTTTACAGATTTCTTGATTGATTCTGCATTTTTATAGATCTTTTCAACTGCAGCTGCGATATAATCCATGTCCGATTTCGGCCCGAGAAGGTATTCCTGCATAAACCACACAGCTTCTTCATTACATAGTTGATCGTTCTGCGGGCAGGAATTCCTTTCTAAATATTTGTTGAAGTCGAGCGCCTCATCAGAATACATCTTCTTAAAGTTTTTCGACTGAAATGCGTTCTGCAAATAAGGCTTGTCATTTAAAGTGGCATATCCAGCGGAGCAAGGCACCCCTTCGGCGTTCAATGCCTTAATGAATGCGGTTCTCGGCAATCCTTTAAATGCTTCTTTTAAATACCGAAAAGGAAAGATATGAAAGGCCGCTCTGGTTACATGATCATAAAGTTTATAAGGTTTGATTCCAGGCACTTCCATTATTTTTGATCTTAGGTAGGCTGCATTTTCATTGCGTGTAACAGTCTGTTTTTCCAACCTCTTCAATTGCGCTAATCCTATCGCGGCCTGGTATTCCGTAATGCGCAGCTTAGTTCCGAACATTGCAGGCCCGGAGCCATACTTGCCGATCATACTGCCATGAGATATGCCATAGTTGTGGTATGAATAACATCGATCAATAAATTCTTCATCATCGCTTACAATCGCGCCGCCTTCACCTATCGCTATATTTTTTGAATTCTGAAAACTAAAGCATCCTGCATCACCAAATGTTCCCATTTTTTTATGATTGATTTCTGCCAGCCACGCCTGGCATGCATCTTCAACCACAATGAGATTATGTTTTTTTGCAATCTGCATGATGCGTTCCATGTCACAGGGTAATCCGGCAATGTGAACAGGCAAAATGGCGCGCGTATTTGACGTAATCTTTTCTTCTATTTTATTTACATCTATTTGAAACGTTTCAGGATCAGTATCTACAAATACGGGCATTGCTCCTGTCTGCAATACTGCCTGGGGAGTGGCGATGAAAGTATATGGGGGAACAATAACTTCATCTCCGCCACCGACATTCAAGTTAACAAGGGAGCAAATCATCGCATTAGTTCCATTCACCGTAGTTAAACAGCGTTTCGCACCAATGGTTTTAGCCCATTCATCTTCAAATTTCTTTACCGCTTGTGCGCGCGACCACACGCCACTCCGAAGCACTTCAAGAACAGGAGGTTCATCTGTTTCGGGATTCCATATTGGCCAGCCGGACCACTTTGGCTTTCGGTTGATATCAAAAACAGGGCTGCCGCCTAATATTGCGGGAGTACCTGCCTTTGAAAAAAATGCAGATGCCGAGTTTAAACCAAGAATCGCGGTGGCACCCGTTAGCAAGTTCCGTTTTATAAACTTCCTCCTTGAATCTTTTTTACCAGGTTTTTTCATAAGCAGAAAGCAATTTGATATTCTAGTGAACGACTATTTAAATTTTAAATAATTTTTCGGCGTTTCTACATAATAATTTTCGTCTGACTTCTTTACTTGGCGATAATTTTCTGATTTCCGCAATTAAATTAGCTCCTATACATTTGGGGCCTTCGCCAAGAACATCTGTGCAATCGCTCCCAAAAAGCAATTTATCCTGATGCCGCTTTATGAATTCACGTGCATGAACTTCGTCCCTGGTTAGTGAGTTTAAGCCTGAGCCGGCGGAAAGATCACCGTACATGTTAGGATAATCGCTTAGCAAGCGGTCTGTGTAACCTCCAGGTACGACTTTTCCTTTTGGATACCTGATAGTTTTGTCTTCGTTTTTACCGATACTTGCCCAGAAAAGCATCGAATGCCCGATAAAATTCACTTTCGGATATTTTTCAAGCATTTTGTGTAAGCGTTCAAATCCATAGTTATATCGCTGATGTTCCCAATGCATTAATATTGGCACATCGTATTGTTGGGCCAACTCATATAATTTTTGCATTTCAGCAGAATCGCATTCTATACCAAACTTCGATTCACCGATAACGACTCCTCCCATCTTCAAATATTTCTCAATCTCTGTACTTGCATTCGGCAGGTCAGGAACTTCATTTCCTCCAAATAAAAACTCTTTTGGATATTTCTGTGCAAGTTCATAGCACGATTCGTTACCAAATGCCTCCGCCTGTAAACCGTTTCCCTCCCCGTGAAGTGTGGCGGGAGTATCTACCTCGCTTCCTGCAGGCTGCAAAATTGTTTGAGTTACGCCCATTTTCCGTTGATGAGCAATCAATTGCTCGTTGGTTCGCCCGAGGTAATGTGTATGCTGATGGATATCGATAATTTTTTCATGTTTCTTTTTCTGTATAGTCAGTCCTTTTACTTTTAAGGAAGCACCGATCATTAATATACCTGTGCTTGTTAAAAATTTAAGGCGGGAAATTTTTTGTTCTGCCATTTTTGTAATTGATTAGCAACAATTGCAATAAAGCCGGGTAGCTATTTTGGCGGCGGTACTATGATTATCAGAGCACTTGTTAGCATAAGAGAGTAATAGCTCAATGAGTACTACTTATTTTCTTTAATCTCAGGACATCGATGATCAGGCATCAGTTAAGCCATGATCTTCTCTTTATTGTTAGCGGCCAGTATTTCTATCAGGAATCCGTGAATAACGAATCTATTACTTTTTCTTTCACAATTATTAAAAAAAGGTATTGCAATCGTTTGAAATTCTTTTGCACTCGTTTTAAATTACTATCTACAACATTTTATCAACAACTCCCCTTCCGGGTAACCTGCATTTAAATAGACTAAAAAATAGACTAAACTATGTTGTTACCATTAGGGCTACTTGTGGGAAAAAGAAAGGACGGAACCCGACTGATTTTTATCCAATATTGCTACAGTTCGGACAAGGAGTTCATGTTCGTTCAGCCGTCATAGCGCCAAACCAATGTTAGCGGTAGTGCATTACTTTGTCATACAGACTTTTTAATTGAATGTCACCAAAGCCATAAATGCTTTCGCGGTTCCAAAATTCTTCGAACACTTTATGAAAATCAGTAGAAATATTTTTTGTGATATCTTCAATAACTTTTTCAGGTCTTCCTTGTGTCCCATCTTTTGGAAAGCGGTCGACGTGTGCCTTTACTACTTCTTGCAGATACGGAAAAGCTGAAGATTGATGCTTTGAGAGATTTGTTAACTCTTCAAGGTTACTGTTTTTGTATGCTTTCCACAACTCTTGCCCGAAATTTATGTCGACTTCACTTAAAGGAATTCTATCCGCATAACAAACTTTAAGTTCATCTGACTTTGCTGGTCCAAAGCCATTCCAAAACTGTTTATTGGTTTTGTTTAAGTAAGAAGTAAAAACGGCAAAAATCTTTTTCTTAATTGACAAACTATTGATAATTGAAATAACGAACCACATATTTACTTGACAAAACAAGTCATACTCAAACCAAAGATTAAACTCTGAATTATCAGGCGCATTCATTATTTTTTCAAATTCTTTTACAACAGAATTATTGTATTCGGCTTCTGTTATTCTCATGTATTTGGCTCTTGATTGCCAAAAGTCATGGAGGTTATCGCCTGATAATTCTCCGTCAATAAGACCTTCTCTAACAACAATAATTTCCCCTTCAATTTTTGCGCCTGGAAAACTGTAAGCAAGGGAGTCGCCGTTTAAAATATTGTACACCATAACTGCAAGTTTTTTTGCATTACAACTAACGGATTAGGTATTTGCGATGTGGCGGCAATAGGATCCTGTCAGTCGAATTTAGTACAAAAGTTCAAAGTAGCACAATAGTTGAGCCTTTAACGTCAAGCCGCCATATTGCAAATACCCTGTTAGCGGTTCGTTGTTTTCTTTTCATCTGTTTTGTCATTGTCATTGTTTCATCCTTTTGTTAATTATTTGCCTTAACATTAATTAGTCCTTTGTTATTTTCGTTTGGCTCAATTAAGTCCCACATATTTCCGTATAAATCTTCAAATACAGCAACTGTTCCGTATTCGAAGTCTTGAGGCGGTCTTACAAATTTGATTTTTCTGCTTTTCAGTTTTTCGTAGTCTCGCCAAAAATCGTCAGTGAAAAGAAATAAGAAAACTCTTCCTCCTGTTTGATTACCAACAAATGTTGTTTGCCGTTCATTCGCAGCTTTCGCTAATAATAAACAACATTCTTTCGCTCCTTTTGGTGCCACCATTACCCACCTTTTTTCATCACTTAGCTTACTGTCTTCTAATAACTGAAAGTCTAGTTTTTTGGTGTAGAATTCAATAGCGTCATCATAATCGTCAACTACTAAAGCAATATGTGCTATTCTATGATACATTTTTTCCGTTTTTCTTATCGTCTGTTAGTTAGTGTCCGCTGTTTTTGGGCTTCAATAGTTTGGAACTTTCAAAATCAATCCTGTTACAACAATATAAATGGGCAATTTGCAGGCATATTTTGAATTCAACGGACAGTTTTAATCTTATGAATATCCGTAAGTTTGGTTAAAACTTGCTTTATGAGAAAAATCATTCCCCTGGCGCTTGGTTGTCTGGCGGTTATTACTGTATTGGCTCAACATGTTTCTCTCGCATCAATTAACGATAATCCTGTTGAGAATGCATCTATTCGTAAGCAGCAGACTGCAAATGGATGCGCTCCTTCGCCACATACTGCGGGCACCGTCATGTCTGGGCCGCATATTGCCGATGGATCAACAGCTTCAAAAGGTGACTTCAATATTTCGACGTTTTTGTCGGACGATGAACTTTCAAAGTTCAAGTTCGAGTCTCGTATTTTCGAGTTAGGACCTGGACAATCGGACACTATTTCGCATCGTCATGATTGCGATGTATTTGTAACTGTTCTAGAAGGGACTGCGCTTATCGGGCAGGAATTTAAAAAACCGGATACAGTTAAAACGGGCGAAATATTTCATGAGAGAAGAAATGTGATTCATTCTGTTTCCATCAATCCCAGCCAGGATAAACCTATGAAAGCCCTCGTCGTATTCATTCGAAAAGACGGGCGGGCAGGTTATACACCACTTTATCCAAAAAATAAATAACGTCATATGGTACTTGACATGGGAAAAAGGTTTGAATTAGGTCAACTGTGGGGACAACTGATTAAAAATAAAAAACCCTGAAACTCGCTCGGGCTTAAGTTTCAGGGAACTACTCGTGATCCCATTGGTACAAAATTCGAACTTTTTAATGGCGGATTTAAAGCTTTTGGTTGATATTTTAGCGGCGTAATTTTCATGAAATAAATTCTAAGCTCCTGACATTCAAGTTAGTTATCTAAGTATTGCCTTATTGTTGCCCCTTTACGGCATCAATTGCCCCTTTGTTGCCCCTTTGGTAATAAGTCCTTTTTCAAAGAATTTGCAGTTATTCGAGTTCATAATTCGACTGTTAAATTGCCGCAGGATGACAAATATGCAGATCATATTGGTCATTTTTCGTATCTTGGAGATCATGAAACGAGTGGTAGTCATCAATTGGAAAGAAAGGCGGGAGAATCCGTTTGAGGTGTTCTCCAATCTCAAGATCCTGTGCGAAAGTTACCCGGCGTATAATTACAATACGCTCAACAATTACTTATCTAAGAATAAGATACCCTACGAAAACGACGAAGTGAGAATCGAGCGAAAAATGGTGCAGACCACTCCGGTGTCCAAAAGGAAAATCGCGATGATAGTAAGGCGTGTGAAGATGCGCGAACACGATGAAGTAAAGCAGAACCTAAACTATTGGCTATCCCGTCCAGTGGCCGAGCGGCTCGAGGCAGTAACACGGCTCAGTTCACAACTTAAGGAAAGGCCCAACCAGCGAATGGACAAGTCGGTTTATCGGAAAAGAAAAATGAGATGAACCTGGAAAAAGACTTTGTTGATTTTGTCGAGTTGCTTAACAAGTACGCCGTGGACTATATGGTCGTGGGCGGTTATGCCCTCGCCTTTCATGGTGAGCCCCGCACTACCGGCGACTTGGATATCTGGATCGATTGCACTCAGGAAAATGCGGAAAAGATGGTCACCGTAATGAAAGAATTCGGTATGGAATCGCTCCGGTTTAAAGCCGAGGATTTTACTGAGCCCGGGATTATCAATCAAATAGGTCAGCCGCCGCTTCGCATCGATATCCTAAACGGGATCGATGGTGTGCAATTTTCAGATGCGGTGAAAGGGAAGCAGTTCTTCAAGTCTGGGAAAATAGAGATCCCTTTCATTGGAAAAGAAGAGTTCATTAGGAACAAGAAAGCGTCGGGAAGAAAGAAAGATCTTGACGATGTTAAAAAGGTACAGCCGAAAGTGATTGAGAAAACGGTGCACAAAGGGCAAGGGAAAAAAGTCAGACGGAAAAGATAGACAATTGGCATTTTTTGAACCGGATTGATCCAAGCCAATAAAGCTATTCTGATTAATAGTGAATGAAAGATTTATGGCCTTTTATCCTTTTTTGCAATGAAGTTGACAATGCGAAAACGTAGACACTGTTACTTCCTTCGATAGAAGATAAGGTCTTCAATTTATTTGTTTCAGGCAACGTGATTTTAAAAACTGGTCAGCTTTCCCCTCACTTCCGACGGGGACTTTCCGTGCCATTTCACAAAGGAATGTATATACGATGCGGGTTCGGCGAAGCCCAGGATCGTTGATATATCAAAGATTGAAAGACCACTGTGACGTAAGAGTAAACTGCTGATCTTTTTCTTTAACTCCTCAGTGATCTCCCGGTAGGAAGATCCTTCCTTCATCAGCTGTCGCTGAAATGTTCTCGGTGACATATTCAGATTGGACGCTATCGTTGTCAAATCCGGCAAAACCGGATTTGACAACATAAGGGCAGAAATTTTGACCCTCGAAGGGAATGAATTATTTGAACTGAATCCCTCGATCATGCCAAGGTACGCGGGAATCAATGAGTCGAGTCCCGAGTTTTCCATGCTCACCACCTTACTATTAAATCGGGAAAAGGAAATCGCATACTTTTCACCTCTTCTCCAATTTTCAGGATAGTCGGATTGCCTGAACGGAGAATACATGAAGGTCCGGGCAATGCCTCCGGAGGCATAATATACCTCGCGCGACATCATGGTGATTAAGCTCTCGCTGATATAACGTCGGGTCATCGCGTCAGTTCCCTTCACATGGATTGAAAACGTATACCCAGTTCCGTTTTTTGACGTGCCTATCGCAAGTGATGGGAATGTTTTTCGTAAGAAGTCATGGCAATAGTAAAGACACTCCATTAAGCTCCTGGTTTTCATTGAAATCTGGTAAATCACTCCAAGTGTACTGAGATTTAAGTGCTGGCCGAGATGCAAACCCAACTTGTCATCGTTGAGAATAGCTCCTATTCCCTTCACAATGCGGAAGTAGGCTTCGGCTGATACTTTAACACGTGGATTCGTTACGTCATCATAAGTAATACCGATCTCGTCCAGAATTTCGGAACAGTCAATTCCCTTTAGTCTCGCATAGTCAACAAATCCCTTCAGGTGGCTCGCTAACATTTTCATGATGGCGTAAAATATCAAATATAGTTGTGAGTAAATAAATTTATTCAATACAAAATTATGGCGCATTTTATCAATTGGCTCTAAATCACCCGCGATATCTTTGAATAATTATCTAAAACAGAATCGCAATGAACAAACGAACGCAAAACACCGAGGCAATCATCAGACAGTTCAATGATGCATTTCAACAGCACGATCCTTCTCTTCTAACAGACCTGATAGGTCCCTCCTGTGTGATGGAGAGTATCCAGGGACCAGAAGGCATTCGCTACGAGGGCTACGATGCATGTTTTAAATTTTGGTACGACCTGGCAAATGACCGTGGGTCGCACTTTGATGTTGAAGAGATAAATTTTGCTGGAAACCGGGCCACTATTAGATGGAAATACTTTTGGGGCGATGGAAAAGATCAGAATGTGAGAGGCGTGAACTTAATGCTCGTAGAGAATGGGAAAATTGTTGAAGCGTTGGGATATGCGAAAACCGTTCCCACCACGGGGTTAGATAGTTGAAAAATGTCAGGCGCATAGCACAATGATTTTAGATCTGAGAGTTTCAAACCGAATTTAAATTTCGGTAGGAAAAATTTATTCAAAACACATAATCTTTTAAGATTACATATTCCACATCACTTGTTAAGGTAGCACGTGATAGCGTGCACCCGGTCCGTTTTAACTTTGGACAATCATTTAGATAGTTTACTCGATCTTTCACCCTCACCGATATCTGAATTCAAATAAAAGGCTGACCACAAGCAATCTTTTACTTTTTGGTTAGCCCCTGGAGAGATCAACCACTTTATCTAATCGCGTCAGCTTTTCGGGATTCGCAATGATGTAGATCTGCACAATCCGCCCATTCGCCACAACAAAGCTTACGGCGGCGATAGCACCATCGATCTCGATGCGGGCTGCCGGCAACCAGGCAAGGGTGAGAGAATTTTTGAACTACCTGATTCGAACCAGGAACAAATTTTAAAGT
>Ga0193752_1001736_pt1 | contig 17599 bp, 15 predicted proteins | sample H1c1metaG_FD_144924 | JGI IMG/M metagenome (GOLD analysis project Ga0193752, IMG submission 144924) | Soil microbial communities from a riparian zone of the East river system, Colorado, United States - H1c1 | ecosystem: Environmental > Terrestrial > Soil > Riparian zone | place: USA: East River...
ATCAGCATTGCCTGGTGTACCCACGCAAATAATTATTACTTTGCTGCTATTAACAGCTTCTTCGAGGGGAACATCGATCAGGAAGTTTTTTCCAAGTTCTGCCTTTAACGCGTCTTCAAGAAATGGTTCATAAAATGGTACTTCGTATTTTTTAATACTGTCGACCCTTTCTTTATTTACGTCAATACCGTAAACTTTAAACCCTTTTTTACTGAAACCCAATGCGGTTGTTAAACCTACAAAGCCGAGACCTAATACTGTAATCATTATAAATTACCATTATTAATGTGAAGAAATTTTAAATACCTTTTAATACCATCAGCCACCATAACAGATGGAACATAGTTCAGAACGGTTCTTGATTTGGTAAGATTTGGACATCTTCTGTTGGGATTATCAGTCATGTAATCTTTATCATCGGATTTATTAAAAGAGATTTTTCCTTTATAATCGAAAATTTCTTTCCCTTCCTTATTGAAAATTTCAGCAAATTCTTTTACAGAAAGTTCAGGTTTATCCATTCCAATATTGAACACGTCAAAATGATCATGTAGAAGTACCTTAAGGTAACCATTGATAGCGTCAGAGATGTAACAAAATGTACGGGTAGGTTTACCATCTGATAATATTTCCAAATCCCTTCCCTCTACAACAGCCTTGGCAAAATCTGCAGGAAGTCTTTTATCATTGATGTTCATCCCCGGGCCATAATTATTAAATGGTCTGGCCATAGTTATCGGCATTTTATGTTTTTCAGCGAAAAGATAACAAAGCGTTTCACCAAATCTCTTTGCTTCATCATAACAGGCGCGGGGACCAATGGTTGAAACGTTGCCGCGATAATCTTCGCTGGTTGGAATAAACTGTGGAAACGGATCGCCATAGATTTCGCTGCTTGAAAAGAAAAGAAATCCTTTTATCTTCTTCACAGAATAATAGTCGAGTAATCTCCTCAGGCCTGTAATATTTGCGTCGACAGTTTCAATTGGATAGATCCGGTAAAAAGTTGGAGAAGCTATCGAAGCCATATGAATGATAATGTCTGCCTTGTCGGCACCATCAACATCGCTTACTGAATCTGTGATGACATTAAATTCGTGTAATTTAATGAGATCGGGCTTGCTATTCACCAGTTTAGTTAGCCAGTCCTTTGTACCGGTGAGGAAGTTCTCAAGACCTATTATCCTTTTGATTTTTAATTCTTCCGCATAGTGCGAAAAAAAGTGCATGAAATAATAACCTAAAAAACCACCACAACCTGTTAACAGTATGGTTGAATCTCTGAGTTTATCAAGTTCTTTCTGTGACAGCTTATCATAAATGGCTGCCATATCTTCAAGTAAAATCTGGTTGGTTACAACAGGGGTTGCTTTGTTCATAAATAAGATAAATGCAATGTGTTAAAAATGGTTGTTTGAGGTTAAAAGCTTTTTAGATTTTTTTATTATTTGATTTTATTGCAATATAGATCAGATGAAAAGGAGCAAAATGTTCAGTAGCTTTCAGGTCAAAACCTGAATGGGCCAGCATCTTATGCACCACTTCATCGGTATAAACATGATGGTGAAGGGTTCTTAACCTGGCATTATCCAGGCAATACTCTATATGCATTTCACGCGGAATAGTTTTTCCATTACCGTTAAGCAGGTATACTCTGCTCAGGTCACAGTTGTCAATGACATCCTGAATATGCGTATCATCTTCTTCACTCACATTCAAGTTATAATCATTCAGAATGTGGTCGAAAGTAGATCGTTGCCTTTTATGATCAAACATGAATTCAGGGTTCGGAAGCACCAGTATCATTAAACCCTTGTTTACCATTACCCTGTTCCATTCTTTAAGTGCCTTAATCGGATTTGCCACATGTTCAAGACAATGACTACTGGCTAAAAATTCATATTGCTCCGTTTTCACGCTACTCAGATCGGTTGCATCATTTATATATTGGGATCCAAGCTTATTACCATCATATAAATAGGGACTTCCCTCATTAATCTTTCCTTCCCAAATGGTGTCGTTACTGAAATTGACACCATCCACCTGTCTGGCAATGCCATAAATCTTGATGATGTCATTAAAAATCTTGCTGGGACCACCTATCTCTATACCATGTTTATCCTTCACAAAATCTTTTATCATCCTATAATTTGCAATTCGTTTTGGGAAAAAAAATCTGCGAATCTTTCTGAATTTGTACTTAGCGTAAGCTTTGACTTTCATATTATTTGCTTTATGTTAAGGAAACGCCAGGTTGAAGAATGCAGATAATTTCCATTGTAAATTATAGTGCAAATGATGACTGGGCTTCCTTGGGAAAGAACATTTCTGTTTGTTCTTTATATAATTGATAAACCAGTGAATTAGTGTCAATCTCAACATCATCAAACAATATTGCATAATCCCTTGGAACGTCACGTTTAAGAATAGAACCTTCTGCCAATGCGATTGGCAACAATTTTTCTTTTCTTACCACTGAGGAATTATCACACTGTCCGTAAGTGTCATAGAAGCCAAGACCATCAAGCTTTTTGCCTGCTTTCAGTGGAGTTTTTGCGAAAGTAACAACCTCGACAACCGGGCCTGCAATTGGAGCCATAATGACATCATTGAATAATACCATCCTCGCAATTGAGTGGGGGATTTCAAAAAAGATCAGGTGATAAGGAGTATAAAAACTATACAACGGTCCGGGCCCCAGTTTGCCATATGCCATATACTGGATGGTTTTCGGGTCCGAAGTTGTTGCATATACAAAAACACCAGGAGATGGCTTTGGTCCTACCATATAATCAACGATACCGCCCAGCTTTTTTAATTCTTCGATATCAAAAAGGGAAACGAGGTCATCAACATGTTTATCAGAATAGTGACCATACATCCCCCTTTTTGCTACACCCATACCGGTAGCATTAGCTACACAAGCCTGTTCAAAAGAAATTTTAGTTCCGTCGGCAAAAGTTGTCACCATTTCGGGTGTCATGTTCCACTGTTTCGCAAAACCCTCCTGGGTCGTAGGATTGCGATAGAAATCCTGTAAACCTTTAATATTTCCGCATACGAGCGGAGTAAGCCCAAGGCTTTTAACAAATCGAAAAAGATTCATAATCACTCCAGGCTGATCACCATCAGATCCGCTAAGCATTACTCCGGCCTTGTCGGCATAGACTTTCAATATCGGGCCAATAGTTGCGTCAAGTTCGGCATTGTACAATAAAACGTGTTTTTTATTCTTAATAGCCTTCATAACTAATCGGGCAGCCATCTCGATGGTTCCGGTGCACTCAACCAACAGGTCAATACCATCCAGTTCGCATAAATCATCGTGATTGTTTGTCACGGCCAGACCCCCGGCTGATACTACTTTCTGCAACGATTTCAGATCGTTGCAAACTGTAGGTGTGAAGCCGGCATATTCGTATGCTGCCTGCGCTTTGCTTAATGTACGGTTGGCAATAACCGCTATTTCCATACCAGGAGTATACTTCATTACCTGATTTACCAAACCTTTACCCATTTCACCTGCACCCCATAGTCCCACCCGAATTGGACGTTTTTCATCTTCTCTTTGCTGAAGGAACTTGTCGATTATAATCATCTGTTAAGTTTAATAGTGAAGATTAGTTTTTAGAAAATGTAAATTTAAAACAAGGGATGTGGATATAAATGTCAAATTTGCTATGCAGGTGTCAAAAACGGGAAAAATAACATGACGAATAAAATACTTCCTGGGTGTTCCATGCTAAAAGATCTTCAATTCCGGTATGGGAATCACAAACTTTCCGCCCCACTCTTTTATGTAGTCTAATTTTTCCATTATTTCATCTTTCAAATTCCAGGGAAAGATAACTACAAAGTCAGGTTTTGTTTGTTTCAAATGATCTTCGTTGACAACCTCGATATGACTGCCGGGAAGCCATTTGTTTTGTTTGTGAGGATTGGCATCTACCACATAATCAATCTGGTCATTTGTGGTGCCACAATAGTTTAGCAGCGTATTTCCTTTTGCTGCGGCTCCATAGCCGGCAATAGTCTTTTCTAACAATTTTTGTTGTGATAAAAAGCGCGTGAATCCAAGTTTAACCTGAAGCGCCTTTTTTTGAAAATCTTCATAATAAGCCATCGTGTCGATACCTTTGCTCTTTTCTTTTTCAAGCAACAACGCGACATTTTTGGAAGAAACATGAGTAGTGTTTTCTTCATGCTTTGCGTAAATTCTTAGTGATCCGCCATGAGTGGTAAGTTCGTCCACATCGAAAATTTCGAGTCCCTGGGCTTTGAAGATCTGATTTACCGTGAAAAATGAAAGATAAGAGAAGTGTTCATGATAAATAGTATCAAATTGATTATTATCGATCAGTTGCATCAGGTGTGGAAATTCCATTGTAATTACGCCATCTTCTTTCAAAATCATCTTCATTCCGGAAACAAAATCAACGATATCCGGAACATGCGCCAATACATTATTTCCTAAGAGAAGATCGGCCTTCCTGCCCTGGGCAATCAATTTTGTTGCGAGCGAGACGCCAAAAAATTCGGTTATGCTTTCGATCCCCTTTTTTCTTGCCACCTCGGCTGTGTTTGTGGTTGGTTCTATACCCAACACTGGTATATTCTTTTCCTGAAAATATTGTAAAAGATATCCGTCATTTGAAGCAATTTCAATAACCTGGGAAGCTGTGGAGAGCTTGAATCTTTCCGTCATCTTTTCAGTGTACCTTTTAGCGTGTGCGAGCCAGCTGGTGGAATAGGAAGAGAAATAAACGTAGCCATCATCAAAAATCTGAAAGGACTTTTTATATTCAGCAATCTGAACTAAAAAACAATTACTGCAGGTATAAACCTTTAAAGGAAAATAAATCTCTGGCTCATTTAATTGCTCTTTTGTTAGAAATGAATTTGACGCTGGTGAATTAATAAGGTCAATGAAAACATCATTTAGTTCTGATTTACAAAATCTGCATTGCATAGTTAAAGTTTTTTTTTTGGGGTGTCCTCAAACAGAGGGATTTATAGGGTACAATTTAATCAGGCGAAGAATCCTTCAAACATTAAGAGCTCTGAAAGATAATGACCATAAAACCATAAACGTACAGGTATAGATTTTCTTATAGCATTTATAGTTTTGTCCAATCCGCTATCTAATGTGGTAGTTGCTCTCCATCTAAGTTTTGCAAAAGTATTTTCGACATCTGCAATTAATGTACTTTCACTCGTTCTGTCGGATAAAGCTCCGAATAACGGTTTTCCACCCGATGAAATGTTTTTTTCAATTTTCAAAACAACTTCTTTTACAGACGTAAGGATACCCGTACCCAGGTCGACAGTAGTTCCTTCAACACCGTCTGCCAGGGATGCAGCTATAATTCCTTCAACCACATCATCTACATAAATCCAGTCTGTTAACCATTTGCCACTAGATAGTTTAGGACTTTCGTGATTCAAGAGGGCACGAATAACATGCGGTATTAACATGCCAGAGGGCTGACCGGGTCCATAGGTTACAAAAGTTCTTACAATGGTAACCGGGGTTTGATAGCACTCCCAAAACATGTTTCCATAGGAACTTGCCGCCCATTTCGCGATAGCATATGGCGAATTGGGATTCTGATCCTGGTTGGCTGGTTCTCTACAGGAACCTATCAAAATTATACGTTCACAGCCAATCTCGGTAGCCACCGTAAGAAGGTTCACTGTACTTGTAACAAGACTGTGATAAGTTGCCTGAACATTTTTGATATCAGTAGATCCTGTAACCGCTCCGGACAAATGATAAATAATATCCGGTTTAATCTGTTCCAGATGGAACCTTACTGTTTTAATGTCGTCAAAAGAGCAGGTCACCCAGGTAAAATTTTCTCTGTTGCTGGTTCTCTTAATCCTTGAAGTTCCGTAAACGATAGCACCTGCTTCGCATACTATTTTCGTTAGATGTGAACCAATGAAACCACTTGCTCCTGTAATTAGAAGACGCTTGCCACTAAGTCCTGACAAATCCAATGAATTCAAATTTTCCATAACTGGTAATTAAAAGATTTTGGATGTTTTTGAGTTAAATCACTTCGAACGTCAAAGTTAGGACGTCAATTATTAAATTCATAATTTTGATAAGATGCTGGCTCAGATTTTTGGAGTCACATCATTGAACAGATCAAAGGCAGGTTGATTTCTGTCTTTTTCTGATATTACGACCGGTTCTATTGGCCATTTGATTCCAAAGGCCGGATCGTTCCATAATATTCCTTTTTCGGAACCGGGAGCGTAAAAAGCGCTCACCTCGTACATGATGTCGGTATTGTTTTCAAGGGTCAGAAATCCGTGAGCGCATCCTTCAGGCACATACAACATTGTAAAACTGTCAGCAGTTAAAACAGTACCAAACCATTGGCAGTATGTTGATGATCCTTTTCGAAGATCAACAATAACGTCGAACAGAGAGCCACGGGTACAACGTACCAGTTTGCTTTCCTCATGAGGGGCCACCTGGTAATGCAAACCCCGAAGAGTACCCTTCTTCTTATTGCTGCTAAGATTTGTCTGGGCCACCACTTCGTTCAGGCCGTGTTCTTTCATTTCTCTCTGGCAAAAAGCTCTCCCAAAAAAACCCCTTTCATCTTCGACTCTTTTAATATCAATAATGAACGCTCCTTTTATCTTGGTCTCAGTAAAAATCATCGTGCTGACTTATTTAAAGTTCGATAAACTACTTCTTTTGTGTTCTGTTAATAATTTCGTACCATGGGGCGTTGCCTTTCTGCCACATTTCTTCAAGTACATTTCTGTCACGAAGCGTATCCATAGGTTGCCAGAAGCCAGTATGTTTAAATGCGGATAATTGGCCTTCCTTAGCAAGTTTCTCCAATGGTTCCCTTTCCCATACAGTATTGTCATCAGTGATATATTTCAAAACCTCAGGTTCCAATACAAAAAAACCTCCGTTGATCCAGGGTGAGTCGCCGCCTTCCGGCTTTTCAGCAAAATGATTAATCTGAGTTTGTTGATCTGTCAGAGTAAAAGCACCAAACCTGCCAGGTTGCTGAACGGCCACAAGAGTCGCCAATGCTTTTTGTTTCTTGTGAAATTTGATCGACTCTTCGATGTTTACGTCGCTTAAGCCATCACCGTAAGTAAGGCAAAAAGTTTCATTACCAATATAGTTTTGAACTCTTTTAAGACGTCCACCAGTCATTGAATTATATCCCGTATGTACTAACGTTACTTTCCAATCTTCTGTATCATTTCTATGAATCTCCATGCTGTTTTTACGCATGTCGAATGTTACGTCACAATTATCAAGTGCATAGTTCGAAAAATATTCTTTAATAATATGACCTTTGTAACCACAGCAAATTACAAATTCATTAATGCCATAAGCCGAATAAATTTTCATAATGTGCCATAATATTGGTCTTCCGCCAATTTCTACCATTGGTTTTGGTCGAATACCACTTTCTTCGCTAATCCGTGTTCCATATCCTCCTGCAAGAATAACTGCTTTCATAATTTAATGGGTTGTGCTTTGATATAATTTCTTTTAATTACTTACTATTTTTTTTTAACCATGATTAAGAACTGTGATAAGTGTATTTAAAACTAGATTTTCCGGCTTTACAAAATTGTTATAATAATAATAATTATTGTTCATCATTCGAAGCATTTCTCCTTCATTGTTACGTAACCTGTCGATTTGTTCAACTAACTGGTCAGCGGTTTCAAATTCATAATAATTATCTCCCCTGCTGAAATTGCCTGGCAGCTCAAATTTTAATGGCTCGGAAACAATTGCCCTTGCAGCCGCAACATATTCACCCATTTTCCAACCAATTGAATTATGCAGTCCCGTTGTTGCAATACAAATGGCATGATCTTTAACTGCCTGGAGGTAGCTTGCCTTATTCGTCAGGCTGTTGTCCATCACGAGATCGGGGTAATTCCTGGAGGCAAATTTTTCTATTTGCAATCCCCCGGTAAAATCTTTTCCGTATTCATTCCGGCAACGGTTAATACATTCGATCCTGGTTTTATTTATCCTGGTCCGTAACTCAACTGAGCGCTGTGACTTGGCTTCTGCAGGATCCCAGAGCCTGGTCAGAAACAAAACATTACGTCTGCCCGGTTTAACCGGATAGTATTCAAAATCCCTCTCATAAAAAAAGCTTTTTGATGAAACTTTTTTCAGAAGTTTATTCGTCTTAATAAAATACTTGAATTTGTCATTCGCCGACCCACTGTAGCGCAGAAGATTTTTGTCGGGCTGAACGTTATAGTTTAAACCCAGCGGAAACACCTTGCAATTTTCATGATGGTGTTCGGTCATTAACGGGCTATAACTTCTCTTGAAGTAAAAATCAACGTCGTAATTCTTTTTGAAATAGTCAAGATTTACATCAACGTCACCAGGGATCCAGGTTAATCCGTCAAGCGTGTCATATACAACACGATGTTTTTTATTAATAAGTGCTGTAACAATTGAATAAGCTTCCTTATTGTTTCTGATGGGCTTAATTTTCAGATCAATGATGCCCTTTCTTTGTAATTCGAAGAAGCCGCTATAAAGCTGCATCAGATGAAAATTCGGAAAATATTCAATTTCACATTCAAGTAACTTCATCTTTTTGTGATTATGGGCAGTTTATTTTTCTAATCACTAATTGCCGGCATTTCCGGTATAAAATATTGCTTAGAAAATAAATGATCTAAAAGTTATTTCTACTATTGTTTAACTGACTTGTATAACAAAAGCAGGATTGACACAGGAAAGGTTAGGCAAGAGGATTTCAGATATTAATCTAGGCCACCCTCAGACTTCAGGGTTTTGAAGTATTTGACAGGTAAGGTTAAGCACATCTCTTCTAATGCAAGATTAGACATTAAAGTCTGTATATTCAATAGCTGATAAGATATTTTTTTTACATATGGTTTTTGGGAAAAACCAGGTAAAAGTGATACCGGCACTACTTTTCAGATGTACCGGTATCTATGGAAAAACTATGAATTTGACGCCATATCAGAAAAAACTGCATATGAATTGTTGTCCAGCTTTTCGTATTTGGAATTTTTACTCTTAAATTCCGGTACGAGTCTTTTCATTTCTCTCACAAGTTCTTCGTTGTCTTCTTCTGTGCACAATTCAATCAGGTCTTCAATATCGTTCCTGGTCTGCCATGAACATGGGATCACACGGGCGATCTTGATCTTTTCATGGTGAGTGGGCAGCGTCTTTTCTTCTTTATTCAACAATTCTTCATATAATTTTTCGCCAGGACGAAGACCGGTATACACGATCCTGATATCTTCATCCGGAACCAATCCTGCAATCCTGATCATTTTCTTAGCCAGATCCACAATACGCACGGGTTTGCCCATATCAAAGATGAATATTTCACCACCTGTACCCATTGTTCCGGCTTCCAGGACAAGTTGTACCGCTTCGGGGATTGTCATAAAGAAACGTGTGATCTCCGGATCGGTTACGGTAACAGGGCCACCTTTCTGAATTTGTTCACGGAATCTTGGAATAACCGAGCCATTTGAACCCAGAACATTGCCGAAACGGGTTGTTATAAACCGGGTGTTAGAATTATGATTGAATCCATTTACATCATGTTCAGTGCCAATAGAACTGCTCAGTGACTGAACATACATTTCGGCGATGCGTTTGGAAGTACCCATGATATTTGTAGGATTAACCGCTTTATCGGTAGAGATCATTACAAATTTCTGAGAATTATAAGCAACAGCAAGATCAGCAAGATTTTTAGTACCCATTACGTTTGTAAGGATTGCTTCTGACGGATGATGCTCCATCATTGGCACGTGTTTGTATGCCGCTGCATGAAACACGATCTGAGGACGAAAGGTATTGAACATCGTCTCCATTCTCTTATATTCACGGATATTACCAATAAAAACGCGGATCTTAATTCCTGGAAATTTCTCTTCCACATCCAATTGCATTTCATGCAGGTCAGACTCAGCCTGATCGCAAAGGATAACCATTTCAGGATCGTATGAAAGTACCTGTCTCACTATTTCAGAACCTATTGACCCGGCGGCTCCGGTAACAAGTACTCGTTTTCCGGCAATGTCTTTAGATACCTGGCTGTTATTGATCACAATTGGCTCACGCTGTAACAGATCCTCAATCTTGAGGGCCTGGATCTGGTTAGAACTTAATTTGCCAGACATCCACTGATCAGAAGGAGGAACTGTCAGAACCTGTATACCTAATTGTAAACATTTTTCAATAACTAACTTTTTATCGATACTGGTCAATTGCTCATTCATCAGAATAAGCTTTTCAATATTCTTTTTCTCTTTCAGCGTGGTGAGCTCTTTCAGGTGGTAAACTTTCTTCTGCTGAATGTAAGTGTTGATCTTCCGGTTATTTGCTTCAAGGAAACCAGCGACAAGGAACTTATGTGTATTGCCGGATTCCATTGCCTGTTTTAGCAGAATTGAATTATTATCAGAACCATAAATCAGAATATTTTCTTTATCCGGTGTAGTATTTCTCTTTACATAATTGTACAGTTCTTTTACAGCTGTGCGCAGCATCACCAGCATAGTGGAAGCGACAAAGAAATTAATGAACAATACAGTACTGATGCTCAGGGAGGCGATGTTAAGATTGTTTACCATGATGAATTGAACAGCAATGGGGTAAACAAGACTTGTTACAAATACAGACATAAAGATCCGCAGCATATCCTTGATGTTGGAATACCGGATCAATCCTGTGTGCACGCGCATCAGATAAAACACGATTCCCGATACCAGGCAATACAAACCTGTATAGAAGAAAAAGTGTCCTCTAAGGATCGCGGGAAAATCAAATTGCTTTACTACAAAGTAGGATAACGCAAATGACGAACCGCTGATAAACAAATCCACTAAAAGTATAACCCACCTGGGTAATACCGTTGCATTTAAAAGTAACTTTTTCATGGCCTCTAAAAAGGGTTTAGATAATGAAAAAGGATATCGGCCATGGAAATTTTATAGGATGTGTGGCTTCTGGTGGGTTTTAATAAGGAAATAAGATTTAATTGGTAGGAATTTGCAAGTGGATATGGGATAATATGTAAAGTATTCAGGTCTTTAAACCAGTTGGGCAGAATCAATTGTCTGTCCGGTAGCAGAACTTACTCCTTGTATCGTAGTCAATACCCGGGTAAGATCTTCTTCTGTCAGATTTGAACCTGATGGCAGGCACAGTCCGTTTTCAAACAATTTCTCACTCACCTGTGCCCCATAATAAGGTGCATTCTCAAAAACCGGCTGAAGATGCATTGGTTTCCACGGCGGACGACTATCAATATTCTCTTTTACCAGGGTTAATCTGACATCTTCACGTGAAAACCTGTCTGAATTAATCAGAACTATACTTAACCAGTGATTGGAATAATACTTGTCAGCCGGCACCGAAACACATTTAATATCTTCAACAGCAGCCAGACCTGACTTATAAAATTCAAAATTTTTCCTTCTTTGTTTGATACGTTCCCTCAGCACTTTCATCTGACCCCGGCCAATTCCAGCGCTGATATTGCTCATCCGGTAATTGTAACCGATCTCGGAGTGCTGGTAATGTGGAGCCGGATCCTGTGCCTGTGTAGCAAGAAACCGGGCTTTCTTCACATGTTCGGCATTTGCCGACACCAATGCTCCTCCACCCGAGGTAGTTATTATTTTATTTCCATTGAAGGAAAGTATTCCGATTTCACCAAATGTTCCCAGCTGCTGATCATTGAATGTCGAACCCAGCGCTTCTGCTGCATCTTCAATAACCGGAATATTATACTTCCGTGATATGGACATGATTTTATCCATCTGTGCCGGCATTCCGTACAAATGAACTATTATTATCGCCTTAGGTAATTTTCCGGTTTTTTCGAGACGGTCTTCGATTGAAGTTTCAAGGTACTCGGGAGAAATATTCCACGTTTCTTCTTCACTATCCACAAACACGGGCTTCGCTCCCAGGTACACAATTGGATTTGCAGATGCAGAGAATGTCATAGACTGACAGATCACTTCGTCACCATGCTTTACACCTAAAATAACTAATGCCAGATGAATAGCCGCGGTTCCTGAACTCAGTGCCGCAACATGCACCCTGTTACCAAGAAATTCTCTTAAATCCTGCTCAAACCCATCTACATTAGGGCCGAGTGGAGCAATCCAGTTGGATTCAAAAGCCTGGTTGATATAGCTTAGTTCCTGACCTCCCATATGAGGAGAAGAAAGCCAAATTTTTGATTTCATTTTATAGGGTAAACCGTTTTTGATTTATTAAAAACTTAAAATAACGGCAGGTAGATCAAGGGAAGGTGGACAGGTAGATATTTCGCAGGATTATTTGGAAGCACAATATCTAAAGAATAATTCATTCCGCAAAGTATAATATCCAAAAAATTATAATTCAGGTATTACTACCTCTAAATCAATTCAAATTACCCACTCACCATGATAACAGGATGCAAAACGTTGGTTACCATGTAATGGTTCGATCCTATCAATTAACATTAAGCATTATTATCCCGCGATTTTTGAAGGTTAATTTCCTCAAAACCGTTAATCACGTAAGTGGGGACCGGAGAACCGTCAAATTGCTGTTTATGGATATTTTCGCCCCTGTCTTTTATGCAAACGGTTTTCCACCCAAGTTTTGCCGGAGTTATAAAATCCTTTCGGGTGTTATCGCCGAAATAATAGAAATCGCTGCCGGGGAACTTCACAACAAAATACAGATAGTTCTTCTCATCCGGTTTTTCCGAACCGAATTCTTCTGAAATAATGATTTCAGCAAACATCCCGGCCAGTCCCAGTGACTCAAGTTTATTTCTTTGAGTGACGCTTCTCCCATCTGTGATCAGGCCTGCACGTATACCGAGTGAACGGACATTATCCAGAAATGCTGCTGTTTCCGAACTCATCTTAATGTCTGGTAAATGTTCCCGGTATGTTGTTATCAGCCACTTAACATCGAATTCGCCCAGGTGATCACGGTACTGATCAATAATCCATCTAAATACGTTTTCTTTTTTGTGATAGCGGTCGATCATTTCATTGTAGATCGAACTTTTAATCGCGGGTTCAAGCGCAGAAGCAATATGTTTATATGCTGATCGCAGGAAATCTATTTCCTGATAAAGCGTATCATCAAGATCAAAAACGAAAAAGGTGCGCGGGTTAACTGTTATATCCATGGACCAATACTTCGTCGTCATATCGCAGCATCAGAAGACTATCTTCCCAGCCATCGGTATAACTGATTTCCTGATTAAGAAAATATTCGTTGATAAGCCATAACGGATAATTGGCTCCGGCCTGGTAACTAAGCGGATATCCTCCGCCAAACCTGGGATTTATTTCTATGGCAACGATCCTTTCAGTACTTCTGTTCAGAAATAACTGCAGGGTAAGACAACCGATCGCGCCTTGTATGTATTCAAGTTTATCTTTCAGAAAAGGAACGATAATGTTTTTGCAGGTCAGGCCTTTATTGATCTCCCCTGCCCTTATTAACATACGTTTTCGCGGAACGATACATTTTACCTGGTGCGTTTTATCATAATACATATCGACGGTATACTCATCATAATATTTTCTGTCAATATATTCCATGAACATAAACCTTGGATTGTTCAGTTGTTCTTCCGTTAATTGCTCTTGTTTTGTTATCAGGTAAGTATCGGCACTCAGGCTGCCATCGAAGGGTTTGATAAAAAGCGGAAATATCAGTGATGATTTGTCAACCGGCTGGGGTATTTCTATACCTCTGCCTGTAAAAAAATCATTGATCTGTCTTTTGTCGCGGCACCTGGCAGTGAATTGTTCGTCGGATACGATCAGCTCAATTCCCATTTTTGCAAAAGCTTCTTTATGTCCTGACAGCACCAGCAGTTCTGTATCAATGGTTGGAACCACCATTTTGATTTCATTCTCAAGGCAGAAGACTTTTAACTCATCCATGTAGGCAGGATCAGTTACGCGCTTAACCTGAAAGTAACCATCCGATACATTGCAGGCAGCACTGAGCTGTGGCTGCATGTCAGTAGTGTATACTTTTGCGTCGGGATATACTGAGCGAAGTTGTGTCTGAAAAGCACGTACAAGCGATACCCTTTGTCCGGCAGATGTAATTAAAATATTCATGATGATTTGGTTCCCTTAAAATATGGCATGGTTGCATGTCCGTCCTGGCTAATGCCTTCTGTTTTAAATACTTTTCTAATGGTGAGCCAAAAAATTTTAATATCGAGTAACAGACTTATGTTATCTGCATACCAGACGTCAAACTCAAATTTTTTTTCCCAGCTGATGGCATTACGGCCATTCACCTGCGCCCAGCCTGTGATGCCGGGCCGGACTTCATGACGCCGGTTCTGAAACGGAGTATACAGTGGCAGATATTCAACCAGCAAAGGTCTGGGCCCAATCAGGCTCATATCACCTTTCACCACGTTGATCAGTTGCGGTATTTCATCAAGAGAAGTTTTACGGATAAACTTTCCAATGGATGTCAGCCTTTTTTCATCAGGAAGTAATTCTCCATTGACATCTTTCCTGTCATTCATTGTTTTAAATTTAATGAGAAGGAAAACATTACTATTTTTTCCCGGCCGGCGCTGAAAAAAAAATGGCTTGCCCCGGTTAACGATAAGCAAAAAAAATACGACCCCGATAAATACAGGAGAAAGCAGGCAAACGGCAATGATGCCGCCTGAAAAATCGAATAGCCTTTTAAAAAAGTTACGATAAGGTTGCATGTTGTATTTGTTCCTGGTATTCTTTCAAAATTATATTCCAGAGAAGTTGTTGCTCGTATCTTTCAACAATCATTCTTCTCGCCTGTTTTTTCATGTGTAAATATAGATCTTCATCCTGCATCAGTCGTTTCATTGCAGATTCCAGGCTGTCGACATCCTTTGTTGGTATGATCAGGCCATTTTCTTTCTCTCTAATGATTTCATTACAGCCGTTGATATCTGTAACTACAGATGGGAGATCAAAGCAACCTGCCTGCATCGGTACATTGGGAAATCCTTCACGATATGATGGAAATGCAAGGGCATGACTGATCATATAGTAAGGACGCACATCCTGTTGGAATCCGACCAGAGTAATACGTTCGTCTGTTCTGATGAGTTGCGCTGTTTTTTCAGAGATCGGATCCAGTTTAGGTTCGAAAGGGCCTACCAGCAATAGCCGGACACTTGAAAATTGCAGCTTGAGCCGGCTAAAGGCTTCAACCAGTTCTTCTATTCCTTTGTCGCGGACGAGTCTCCCGATAAAAACAAAAACAAATTCATTGTCGGCAATTCCTAATTCACTTTTTAATTTTGCACCAGCTGTTTCGAGTTCACCGGTTCTGCAGAAAAAGCTGGTGTCAATTCCATTGCTGCTGCCATTACCGAGCACTTTAATTTTAGAAGGTGCGCAGAATTTATTGTTTAGAATAAAAGTTGAGAGATTGCCCGAATTCGGATAAACTTTTGTGGCAGCGGCGTAAGTGATTTTCTCTACTTTTTCCAGTAAAGTTCTTTTGCTTCCGGTTGCTTCCATGAGTGGAAGACCTGCAACGGTATGCAGGCGAACCGGCACACCTGCAAGTCTTCCTGCTATCATACCAAGCACTCCGGCCTTCGGAGTATGAGTATGAACTATGGTGGGTTTTTCTTGTCTGAATAATCGGTATAATGACCACAACGCTTTCAAATCTTCCAGCGGAGTGATAGCCCGGGTCATAGTAATTCCGGTTGTTCTAATGCCCTCCTGCTCTGCCACTTCGCTTAAGGTTTTGCCTGGTGACGAAACGCCAAGTATCTCATAGTGCGCACTCATAAAACGCAGTTGTTTTCTGAGCAGTACTTTTAATGAGCTGGGCACTGTGGTGATACGAATTATTTTATATCGGGGAGCCATCTGGTTAAATAAATTATTTGGCAGGAGCGGGCTGCGGAACTTTATAATAGTGTTTATACCAGGTTATAAATTCCCTGATCCCTTCGCTGATCGGTGTTGAAGGCCGGTAATCGAAATCATTGATGATCTGCGACACGTCTGCATAAGTTACTGTTACATCACCAGGCTGCATTTCAGTCATTACCTTATTAGCTTTCACACCAAGTTGTTCTTCAAGAGTTTCAATGAAATCGAGCAGATTTACCGGGTGATTATTGCCTATGTTATAAATTCTAAATGGCGTTTTTGATCTGGATGGATCTGGATCCAGATCGTTCCAGTCTGATGACGGTTTGGCCGGTGAAGGGATAATCTTCGTAATTCCGTTTACTATATCGTCTATATAGGTGAAATCACGTCTCATTTCGCCACCATTAAAAACACGAATGGGCTTGCCTTTCAGGATGGCTTCAGTGAAAGAAAAATAAGCCATATCCGGCCGGCCCCAGGCCCCATATACTGTAAAGAACCGCAATCCGGTTACAGGAAGATTGTAGAGATGGCTGTAAACATGCGCCATCAGCTCATTGCTTTTTTTAGTAGCAGCATACAATGATACCGGATGATCGGTGTGCTGATCGACCCGGAAAGGAATTTCAGCATTAAGTCCATACACGCTGGAGCTGCTGGCATACACAAGATGCTTTATCGAGTGGTTCTTTGAAGCTTCCAGAATGTTTGTGAAACCAATTACGTTGCTGTGAATATATTTCAACGGTTTTTCGATGCTGTACCTTACCCCAGCCTGTGCAGCAAGATGGCAAACCATGTCAAATTTTTGCCGGGCAAAAAGCTCTTCCATGTTCTGATCGTCTTCAAGATGGGCAAGAGTAAATGAAAATGATGGCAGGATGGTGCTCTGCGTCAGTTCATTAAGCACCAGGGCATCTTTGAAAATACCCAGTTCCATCAGACGTCCATATTTCAGGTTTACATCATAATAGTCGTTGATGTTGTCCAGGCCAACAACGGTGTATCCTTCTGATACAAGTTTTTTGACCAGATGAAACCCAATAAAGCCTGCAGCTCCAGTAACTAATATCTTCATTGTTTAATTTTTTCTGTTTTCCGGGGATAATAGGATTAAATTATTATTTTCAATCTAAATTTTTTCATGAATATCCGTCCTGCTGAGGCCAAAGATAAACCGGCAATTATTGAACTGCTCAGAAAATCACTTGGTGAATCTACGATACCCAAATCAGAGGCACTTTGGGCCTGGAAACATGAAGAGAATCCTTTTGGACCTTCTTATGTACTCCTTGCAGAAGAAAACGAAGAATTGATAGGTCTTCGTGCGTTCATGCAGTGGGAATGGGACTGGAACGGAAAAAAATACAAGACCATCCGTGCCGTCGATACTGCCACTCATCCCCAACATCAGGGTAAAGGCATATTTAAGAAATTAACCCTGGAACAGCTGGAACGTTGCAAAAAGGACCAGGTCCGGTTTGTCTTTAACACCCCCAACAGTCAAAGCATGCCAGGTTATCTTAAAATGGGCTGGCAGATACAGGGTAAAATGCCATTAAAGATCCAGGCCCTGAGACTGTTAAAAACTGGCTTCAGAATTTTATTGAAAGTCAAACCCCGATCACAAGAGAACGCTTCTTCTTCATCTAACTGGAGC
>Ga0193752_1001737_pt1 | contig 17598 bp, 11 predicted proteins | sample H1c1metaG_FD_144924 | JGI IMG/M metagenome (GOLD analysis project Ga0193752, IMG submission 144924) | Soil microbial communities from a riparian zone of the East river system, Colorado, United States - H1c1 | ecosystem: Environmental > Terrestrial > Soil > Riparian zone | place: USA: East River...
TGTAGAGCTTGCCGTTGTCGTGCCTCGGCAGCTCGTCCACGAAATCGACGCTCTTCGGACACTTGTAATGCGCCAACCGGTTTCGGCAATACTCGATCAACTCCGCAGTGAGCTCCGTCGAGCGTACCCAACCGCGCTGCAGCGTCGCAACCGCTTTGACTTCTTCTCCCCACTCTGTGTTCGGCACGCCGATCACACCCACGTCTGCGACCGCGGGGTGCGTCAACAGCACCGCCTCGACCTCCGCCGGATAGATGTTCACGCCACCCGAGATGATCAGATGCGCGCTGCGATCGGTCAAAAACAAGTAGCCATCTTCGTCGAGGTACCCGAGGTCGCCGAGCGTGAAGTAATCGTTGCGATACGCCTTCTCGGTCTTCTCCGGATCGTTGTGATACTGGAAACGCCCTTGGTCGGGCCCCTTCAGGTACACCAGGCCCACTTGGCCCGCAGCCAGCAGCTGCCCGTGTTCGTCCAAGATGCGGACGTGATCCGCCGGGCTCGGCAGTCCGACCGTGCCCGGCTTTCGCAGCCAGGTCTCTGGATCGACGGACGTCCCGGTACCTTCGGTCGCAGCGTAGTACTCGTGCACGATCGGCCCGAGCCAATCCATCAGCGCTTGCTTGAGCGGCACGGGGCATGGCGCGGCGCCGTGCAGAATGAACTCGAGTGACGACAGATCGTGGCGACGCCGCGCGCTCTCCGGCAGGGTCAGCAACCGATGAAACATCGTCGGCACCATGTGCGTGTGCGTGATGCGATGCCGCTCGATCAACTCGAGCGCTAGTTCCGCATCCCAGCGTTCCATCATCACGACGCCGCACCCGAACGCGTGCGGCAGCATCAGCGAAAACGCCAGCGGAGCCGCGTGATAAAGCGGGCCGGTGAGCAAGTGAAGGCTCGCTCCCGGCAGATAGTTCGCTGCGATCGTCGTCGTGCTCAGCGGCGCAGCGACAGGCGGCCTGGACACGCCCTTCGGCCTTCCGGTCGTGCCGGAGGTGTAGAGCATCTGAGTGCCGAGCGTCGGGTTCTCGACCTCGGCGCCCGACTCACCCGCGAGCCAGCCCGCGTAGTCGTCGTAGCCTTCGATCGGGCCCCCGATCGCGAGAAAGTGCTGCAGTTTGCCCGCGCCTGCGAGCGCGACCCCGAGCTGCGCGAACTGCGCATCGACGAACAACACCTTCGCGTCGCAATCGCCGATGATGTAACTCGCCTCGCCCGGCGTCAGATGCCAGTTGAGAGTCGTCACGCGCAAACCCGTACGCCGGGTCGCCCACATGACTTCGGCAAACTCCGCCCGATTGCCGCACAACAGCGCGACGCTGTCGCCCGCCTCGAGCCCGTGCCGCCGCAGCGCGCGGGCGAGCTGATTACAGCGCGCCTCCAGCTCGGCAAACGTGCGGCTGCCGCTCGGAGCGGCGACGGCGAGGGCGTCCGGAATCAAATCCGCCCACACCCCGAGCGCGGTGCCGTTCGCGAGCGCGGCCGGTAAACGTTGGATCGCAACCTCGAGCGTGCGCACTCCAGCCGAACCAGTTGCCTGTCTCGTCATGCGAGCTCCATGTGGGACGCCGTCGTGGCGCGTACGACAAGTCCATCCTAGGCGCTTTTGCGCGCCTTCCAAAGAGCCCGCTACGACATTAACAATCCGCGCCCGCTGCGCCCCTCAACCGCGTTCGTTCGCGTCGCTCACCTGCCGGTTCAGCGTCCAGTAGTCGTAGAGGTAGCCGACGAGGAACAACCCGCCTGTCACCAAGTAAAGGAGGCCGGTCAGCCACTTACCCAGGTAGAAGCGGTGGATCCCGAAGAAACCGAGGAACGTGAGCAGGAGCCACGCGACCGTGTATCCGTAGGGCCCGGGTGCGAAGCGACGCTCGGCGCTGCGCTCGAGGCCGGGCATCAAGAACAAGTCGATGACCCACCCCACGCCGAGCAATCCGAGCGTGAAGAACCAAATCGTGCCGCTCACCGGTTTGCCGAAGTAGAAGCGGTGCGCTCCGGTGAAACCGAAGAGCCAAAGCAGATACCCGACGGCGAGGCTGTGTGTGTCGTTGCGCGTTCGCGTCATGCTGCGTGTCATAGTACGCGCACGCGCGACTGCAATTCATACCTGCTGCGTGAACCGCGCACAGCCTCCGGCGCAACCCCGAGCGCCCCACAACGAAGCTTACGGGTCCATGACGGTGCAATGGGCAACATGACACGATAGAAGTTCATGGCTTCATCGCAGCCGTTGCCCGATCGTACGGGCGGCTTGATCGGCGGGCGGTACCTCGTCGAAGCCGCGCTCGGTCGAGGCGGAATGGCCGCGGTCTACCGTGTGCGCGATGCAAAGACCGGCGAAAAGCTGGCGCTGAAACGCAGCTGGTCGAAAGACGATCAACGCGCGCTCAAGCGGCGTGCGCTACTCGAGCGCGAGTTTCACACGCTCGCGCACCTGAGCCACCCGCGTATCATCGAGGTCTACGACTACGGCGTCGACGAGGACGGCCCGTATTACACCATGGAGCTACTCGATGGTGGGGATCTCGATCGAGCCGGACCGATGCAATGGCACGAAGCGTGTGCGCTCTTGCGCGACGTCGCGTCATCGCTCGCGATTCTCCACTCGCGGGGCCTGATCCACCGCGATGTCTCCGGTCGCAACGTGCGGCGCACGGCGGATGGCCGCGCGAAGCTGATCGACTTCGGTGCGATGGTGTCGACCGGCGTCGCGAACGACGTCGTCGGCACGCCACCGTTCATGTCGCCCGAAGTGCTGCAGATGCAAGCGCTCGATGCGCGCGCCGACCTGTTCTCGCTCGGCGCACTCGCGTATTACTTGCTCACCGGCCGACACGCATTTCCAGCGCGCCGTACACTCGAGCTGCGCGATGCCTGGCGTTCGCGACCGACTCCGCCGTCGCGTTCGTTCCCCGAGATTCCCGCGGCGCTGAGTACGCTCGTGTTGCAACTGCTCTCGCTCGATCGCGGCGCTCGCCCGCAAAACGCGGGCGAGGTGATGGAGCGACTCTGCGCGATCGCATCGCTGCCGAAGGAAGAGCTCCCCGAAATTTCGCGCGCGTATCTGGCGACACCGACACTCGTCGGGCGCGACAAGACGCTCGTCGCGATCCGCAGCAATATGCTGTCGCTCGTGCGCGGCGACGGCGGCGCACTCCTGATCGAAGGCGCAGCGGGCTCGGGCCGCTCGCGCATGATCGACGCGTGTGTGTTCGAAGCGAAGTTGCTGAGCGCGCTCGTGGTGAGAAGTGGCGCCGGCGATGCAGCTGGTCCGTGGGGCGTCGCGCGCGCGATCGCGTCGCAGCTGTTCACACTCTTGCCCGAGCTCGCCGCGGAAAACACGCGCCTGTCGCGCGGGGTCCTCGCACACGTCGTCGACGAGCTGCGCGTCGACTCGGTAAACTCGATGTCGGTCAGCTTCCCCGAGCGAAGCTTGATCCTGCGCGAGCTTCGGGACTTCGTGCTCGCGATGGCTCGCAGCCAGCGGCTGCTGATCGCGGTCGATGACGTCGATCGCATCGACGAGCCGTCCGCCGCGTTTCTGGCTGCGCTGGCAGACAAGAGCGATCGCCGCAGCTTGATGCTCGTACTCGCAGTCGAGCCCGATCAGGAATCGGACGCGACCCGATCGCTTTCGCTGGTTCGCACGCTCGCCCAGCGTGAAGCCCTGCCAGCACTCGAAGCCGAGCAGACCGAAGCGTTGCTGCGCTCGGTGTTTGGTGACGTGCGCAACTTGGGTCTGTGGGCGGCGCACATCCACGCCATCGCAGCGGGCAATCCGCGCACGACGATGGAGCTCGCGCAGCAGCTCGTCGACCGGGGATTCGCGCGCTACGAAGCCGGCAGCTGGTTACTGCTGCAGCAGCTCGACAAGATCGATCTACCGAAGACGCTTTCGGAGTCGCTCGCGAACCGGCTCGCCAACCTGACTCCCGACGCGCGTGAGCTCGCCGAAGCGCTGTGCATCGCCGACCCGCAATCTTTCCCGCTGTCGGCGTACCGCGCGCTCACGCGTCATCGCGATCAGAAGCGCATGTTCGCAGCGCTCGAAGAGCTCGTATCGGCGCGCATCTTGGTCGTCGGTAGCGAGCGCTCGCTCTTCAGTCAGCAAGCCTACCCCTCCGTGCTGCTCAGCCTCATGTCGGAGCAGCGCAAGGCGCAGATCCACGCACGCATGGCCGAGCTGCTCGCCGGTGGCGACGTGGTGCAGCGCGCCGAGCACTTGATGAGCGCGGGCAGAAATCGCGAAGCCGTGCAGCTGCTCTGCAGCATCGACCTACTCGCGCGCCTGCCTTCGCTCACACTGATGGAACGCGCGCTCGGTTTCGCAGAACTCGATTCATCGCTACCGGCGCGCGCGGTGCACCGGCTGCGTATGGCGGTCTTGAGCAAAGCGGCGCTCGTCGGCGCGGTCGGCAGCTTCCGGCGCTGTTTGCCTCCCGTCCTCGCCCAGCTCGAGCGCGACAGCGGGCTCGCCGGCTATCGCGAGCTGACCCACCTCCCGCAAGACCAACGCCTGACGCAAGCGCTCACCATCCAGCAGCAGCGTTTCCTCGCGACGCCGGAGCGCGATCAGGTGTACGGCGTCGGCGATGCGATGCGCGAGCTCGCGCGGCTGATCGGCGCGACCTGCTCGATGGCGGCTTCGACGTTCGATCTAGCACTCGTAGAAAGCCTGCCTTCGCTCGAGCCGCTCTTGCCGCTCTCACCGGCGCTGCGCGTGATCGAGCAGATCTTGAACTCGACGCGCGACTGGCTGTCCGGTCGCGTTCGCAATGCGATCCGAGGCCATCGCGAAACGCTCGCTCGAATCGCCGAGCCCGACCACGCCGGCATGGACGAAAGCCAGCATCAGCGCACTCGCATGGCAATCGAGTACACGGTCGCGCTGATCGAAGCGTCGCTCGGGATGGACCGCGCCGAAGAACGGGCGAAAGTGCTCGAGAGTCACCGCGGCTTGCGCGTGAACGCCTGGCGCGTTCGCATGCTGTTGTGCATGGCGCATGGCGATGCTCAAGGCGCGAGCCGCTCTTCACGGCGCGCGGAGCTGTTGCTTCTGCAGGACGATCAACACACGCACTACGTCGGCACGACGACGGGGTTTCAACTGAACGCGTGTTACGCCGCCGAAGATTTGCTCGGCGTAAAGGCGTGTGTCGACGGTCTCCGCGTCCTCGCCGAGACGCAGCCTGGCTGGCGGCCGTACCTGATCTACGGCGAGAGCGCGTTCAAGCACTTGCAAGGTGACCTGCAGGGAGCGCTCGACGCGCTCGTACCCGTGTTCGAGATCGCGAAGCCGGCGCGGCATCTGATGTTCGGCATGGCTTCAGCACAACACGTCAAACTGCTTCACCTGCTCGGCCGAACCGAGGAAGCGCTGGAGATCGCGGTGCGCTACCGCGAAATCGCCGTGCGCGAGGACCTTTCAACCGCCCATCGCTTCTTGCAATCCGTGATGGCTCGCCTGTGGGCGGACACCGGTCGCCCAAGCGAAGCCGTCGAGCTCATGGACTCGCTCATCGCGAGCGAGCGTGAGCTGGGGACGAGCGGTCTCACACTCGGCTCGATGTACGAGAACCGAGCGCGGATCGCGATCGCGATGGGCGATCGGGCATCGTTCGAGAACTACGCGGAGCTCTGCGCCTCCGAGTACAAGAAGGGTAAGAACCCGCTCTTGCATGCGAAGTTCGCGCGCTTGATCGAGTTTGCGCGGGTGTCCGAGCTCTCACCGCAAGCCGAGCTCGAGAAACTCTTGTCGTTCGAGGTCGAGCCGATGCAGACCGATGACGACAGCTCGGTGCGCGCCCGGCTCGCCGAGTGCGTCGACGCTGCCGATCGCGCGCGCTGTGCACTCACGATCTTGCTCCAGAGCACCGATAGCTACCTCGGTCACTTGTTCGGCGTCGAAGAGACGCGGGTTGAGTTGCTCGCCGCGTTGCCCGAGATCGCAGCAGAGCCCGACTTGGTCGCATGGGTCGAGCAGTGGGCGCGCTCCGAACGCGAGCTCGCGGTGGGGTCCGCCAGCGCGACGACGACGGTGAGCGAGCCTCCAAACTCGACTGAAACGCAGCCTGAGTCACCAACCGCGAGCACCGAAGGCGAGGCCGGTGGCGCAGTGCCGCCGCTGTACGTCGATTCGCAGGATCGGCGCTTCCGCGCCGTGATGCTTTTGGATAGCCGCCATCCGCTGCGACGACTCGTCGCGGTGCTCGTGCTCCAAGTCCAGGACGAGCATCGCCGGCGTCCACCGACTGCGTTGATGGCCCAGATCGCCGCGCTGCTCATCGATCACGGTGATGTGATCGGTGTCGCATTCGATCCCGCGACGTCGACGCCGCCGCCGGCCGCGAGTTGATCTAGATCACACTCGCTGACGGCACGCTGACACCGCACCACTGCCGCACTGGGTGACGGTGCCGAGTGTCCGTACATCGTGTCCGAGGATCTTCACTTCGTACATCGTGATGGACGGAGCACTGTCGGACACTCATTGCTGGAATCGAGCGCCACTGCGAGCGACTTATGCTTGCGTGCGTGACTTCGATACCCGCAAGATCGCGCGACTGTGTCAGGTGCGCAGCGCTAACAGACCTGCCTCAGCCTCGCGGCCGTATCCGACGTTTCCGAGCGCCATCCAAGCCGTCCGAGCTTGGTCCCGCTCTTGCTAGGAGACCGCACCATGCTGCTGGACTCTGCATTCCCCGCCCCTGCAACGATGCCTTGCGCTGCGCTCGCGTTTCACCGGCGGCTCGCCGAGTGGAACCGTTCGCGCGCATCGACCGTGTTCGACGCGCCGGATTGGTTGACCTCGCTGCAGGCACAATATCGGATGCGCCGTCTCGAGCACGACTTCGTCGGTGCTGCGAGCGCATCGGTCCGCCGGTTCGCCCGCGAAGCTCCGAGTGATCCCGAGCGCTTTTGCGCGTGGTTCTCGCGGCTCGATCAGCTCCGTTCGAACACGACGGACCGGTTGTTCGGCCGTCTCGCCAACGATGCCTCGCAGTCGCAGCTGCGCTGGTACCTCGAGCAACACGCGGTCGCAGAGGCGGGCTTTTCGGAGCTCTCTGCGCTTACGCAACAGAAGCTGGCGCCTTCCGTCTCGACCTCGTCGAACGCGCCATTCGATGCCGTCTCGGGCGACCCGCTCGCATGCCTGGGCCAAACGCTCGGGGACGCGCAAGCGCGCGAAGACACCGTCTGGGAAGCGCTTGCGGTGTCCAATCTGATGGTCGCGCTCGCCGCCAATCGCCGCTACGCCTATCACGCGGCGGGCGCGCTCGCGGTAGTCGAGCTCACGGCGCCGAAGCAGCGTGCTGCGATCGAGCAAGGGCTCGCGCGGTTCGGGTTGTCATTTGACCTGTTGCCATTCGATTTTGGAACGCAGCAAAACTGGAGCTGGTGCAACGACGTGCTGCCAGCCTTGGTCGCGCAGGATCCCAGCGCCGCGAGTCAGATCGCGGAAGGTGCGCTCAGCCGACTGGCTGCGTCCGCGCGCTACTGCGAGCGTTGCCACGGCGAGCTCGATCAGATTCGCGAGTCGCTCGAAGCACTGCGCTCGCCCGTGCTGATCCAGGGCGAGGCCGAAGCCTCGTACGCGAACTAACAAAGTTAAATCGTCAGTTCACGGACTCAGGGAGCTCTCCCCGGCGCAAAAAGGCAGTGCCGGCCGGGAAAAAGTGCGTACGCTAGCCCTCTGAGCACCCCGTGATCCCATACCGCGACGAAAACGAGACTGTCCGTACGCCCGTCGTCACGTTCGCGATCATCGCACTCAACGCATTGGTATGGTTCATGTTTCAGGGCGCCGGGTTCTCCGATGCTCTGCTCGCTTCGGTCTGCAACTACGGACTAATTCCGGGCGAGCTCACGCTGTTGGCGGAGCCCGGAACGAGTTTTCCGCTGAGCGAGACGCTCGCCTGTCAAATCGACTCGGGCCGTGCGCCGCTGCACGTCCTCACGTCGATGTTTCTGCATGGCGGCTGGGCTCACATCATCGGAAACATGTGGTTTCTGTGGCTGTTCGGGAACAACGTCGAAGACTCGATGGGCCGGGGCCGGTTCATCGTCTTTTACTTCGCCTGCGGTATCGCCGCAGCCGCAGCACAAGTGCTGGCGCAGCCTGACTCGGCAGTTCCGATGGTCGGTGCGTCAGGCGCGATCAGCGGCGTGATGGGCGCGTATATCGTGCTCTACCCGCGTGTTCGCGTGTACACGCTCGTGCCGCTCATCATCATCTTCACGACGGTCGCACTCCCTGCATGGGTGATCCTCGGTTACTGGATGTTGCTGCAGGTCGTGGGCGGTTTGTCCGGCCAAGAAGGCGGCGTGGCATTTTGGGCGCATATCGGCGGTTTCATCGCGGGCGTAGTGCTCGTGAAACTGTTTGCGCGTCCGGAGTACATCGCCGAACATCGCGCGCGCCATTGGCGGCCACAGCAGTATGGTGGCTGGCGTCGCGAACGCTGGCGTTGACCGCCGGCACATGGAGGACACCATGCAGCTCACAAGCAAGTCTCTCGTAGACGGCAAACCGATCCCTGCAACGAACGCGATGGGCGTGCCGGGAGCAGATGGCCCGAAGCCGGGGCCGAACAAGAGTCCGCATCTCGCGTGGTCGGGTGCGCCCGCGGGTACGAAGTCGTTTGCGGTCACGTGTGTGGATCTCGACGCGCCGACGAAGGCGGACGACGTGAACAAGCCCGATCGAACCGTGCCCTACGATTTGCCGCGCGCGGACTTCGTGCACTGGGTGCTCGTGAACGTTCCCGCGAAGACGGGCGAGCTCACGGAAGGTCTAGACTCGGACGGCTTGACGGCGAAGGGCAAGCCGGGCGGAGTGCAGCCGTACGGCACGCGCGGTGGCAACAGCTACACCGGTTGGTTCGCGGGTGACGCGAACATGGCCGGTTCGTACAACGGCTACGATGGTCCATGGCCGCCGTTCAACGACGAGCGGACGCACCGCTACGTGTTCACGGTGTACGCGCTCGATGTCGACAAGCTCGATGTTCCGCAGAAGTTCGAGATCGCGGACTTCAAGCGAGCGTCCCAAGGTCACGTGCTCGACGAAGCGAAGCTGACGGCGACGTACGCGATCTATCCGAAAGCGCGGTAGTTCGGCACTAGCTAACGCGGCAGAACACTGATGCGCGGTGGCGCTGCTGCAGAAGCGGCTGGCAAGCTCGCCCTTGCCAGCGTTTCTGCCAGCGCGACTGCCGTTTCTACGTCCTTGCGAATGAACAGGCCCGGCGAAGCTTCGAGATTCGCGCGCTGAAAGATCTCGCGCGGGCGCGGTAACGGTCCCGCGAGCACGACCTGTCGCTTCGTTCGCAGCACTGCGGCGAGCGCGGTTCGAAGCGCGATCAAGCCGGTCGCGTCGATCACCTGCACCCGGCCGAGATCGATCACGAGCACGCGGTACTGGTTCGGCTCGACTGCATCCAATACGCGCATGGCTTTTTGCGCGGCGCCGAAAAACAGCGGACCGTTGATCTCGTACAACACGACGCCGGGCGGAAGCGAGATGTCGCTGCCTTCGACCGTGCGATCGAGCTGAAGCCGCGTCTCGGTGAACTCCACCATGCGGCGCATGAACAAGATCGCGGCAAACACGACGCCGACCGAGATCGCGCTCACCATGTCGAGCAGCACCGTGAGCAGAAAACACGTCAACCACACGACCAGCTCGCTCCGCGGCGCAACTTTCAACATCTCGGCCGTGCTGCGCGCATCGGACATGTGCCACGCGACGATCAACAGAAGCGCCGATAGCGCGGCCATCGGCACGTAGGCGAGGAGTCGCGCGAGCGCGAGCATTGCGAGGAGCACACAAACCGAGTGGGTGATCGCAGCCAACGGCGAGCGAGCGCCGGCGCGAATGTTCGTCGCGGTGCGGGCGAGCGCGCCAGTCGCGGCGAGGCCCCCGAAGATCGGCGAGACGATGTTGCCGATGCCGAGCGCGACGAGTTCCGCGTTCGAGTCGTGTTTCGTGTTCGTCATCCCGTCCGCGATCACGGCGGTCAACAGTGATTCGATCGCGCCGAGCACCGCGATCGCGAACGCAGCCGGAACGATGTCCTGCAGCATCGCGATGCTCGGGAAGTGAGCGCCCCACGGCAAGGCCGCGGTCGGCCACGACGAAGGGATACCCGAGATCTCGACGCCGTTCACGACGCTATGAAAACGCGTGCCGATCGTCTCGACGTGAAACGCCGGATTGAGATGATGCAGCCAAGTCGTAGCGACGGCAGCGACGCCCATCGCGACCAGTGCAGCTGGAACCTTCTTAGTCGCACGCGGGATCGCGAGGATCAGCACGAGCGTTGCGAGCGTCACCCCGACCTCCGGAATCCGCGCGCTGCCTCGGGCGGCCCACAACGTCGAGATCTTCTCGAGGAAGTGCTCCGGCAGCGGGCCGACTTCGAGACCAAATGCATCTCTCAACTGCAAGGTCGCGATCACAGTCGCGATGCCGGCAGTAAATCCGGCAGTGACCGGCTGCGGGATGTAGTGGACCAAGCTGCCGAGCCGGGCGACTCCCATCGCGATCAACAGCACGCCGGCGAGCATGCCCGCCGTGAGCAGGCCGGTGAGGCCATGCTTCGCGAGGAGCGGAGTGAGCACGACGACGAGCGCTGCGGTGGGACCGGTGACTTGAAACTTGCAGCCGCCGAGGAGCGCCGTCACTCCGCCGGCGACGATCGTCGTGTACAGACCGTGTTGAGGCGGAGCTCCGACCGCGATCGCGAGCGCCATCGACAGCGGGAGCGCAACGACACTGACCGCGATGCCGGCCACGACGTCCGAGCGAAACTCGGAGAAGCCGTAGCCTCGAGCGAACGCGCGGCGGAGCGCTGAAAACACGGGTATGCGCGGCACCGTCGCCGAGCGAGCAAACACGAGCGAATGATATCGCAACGCGCGCGCGAGTTCTGGTGGGCTGTAGCGCTCTAAGACTTACACAACGCAGCGTCGAGGGCTTTTTCGAGCGCTTGCTGCTGCTCTGCAGTCGGCAGCGGCGCTTGATCGGTGTACAGCCACAGCTGGTCTTCGGCGCGACCGTTGCGGGTCTCGATGTGCATCTCGATCGGATACAGGTCCAGGTTCGCGAGTTGCGCGAGCAGCGAACCGAGCAAGCCGAGTGTGTCTTCGGCTTCGATCGTCAGCTGGAGTGTGCCACCGTGGGCCGCCGAAGCCACGAGCTGGTAGCGCTCGAGCTCGAGCGGGCCGGACTCGGGCGCATCCGCAGCCACGAGCTGCAAGAGCGGCAAGCCGGAGACCGGCGCCGCGCCGTCGAGACACTCCACGTGCAGCTCCACGTTCCACGCGTCGTTCGGAGCGCGCATCGCGTGCGCGCGCTCGATCGAGATGCGCTGGTTCGCGAGGCCTCGGCACAAGCGTGCGAGCCAACCCGACCCGAACGCACCTCCGAGTCGAAGCCGATAACTCGTGTCACCTAGCGCAGTGACATCGGACCAGGCGGGCGCAATCGCGTGTGCGCCCGATGCAGCGTCAGTCTTTGGATCAGACATAACCGATTATGAACGGCGACAATCGCCCCTTCACCATACCTACCCTGTGCCCTTGACCGGCGCGTGATCACACGGTTTCTGGCAGGTATCAGCGTCCTTTGATCCGCGGGCTGGGCCTAGGCCCGCGTCGGCTGCTGGTGTCGCGTTTTAGCCGTTAGACCGCACACTTGCCCCGCCTCCTGCAGACATCGACGCAGGCGAGCACGACGGCGGTCCTCGGAGGCGTTTCGCTCTGGTCGGGCCTCGTCCAGTGGTTTGGGCGGCGGCACGAGCGACGACGCCGGCACGGATTCGGACGCGCAGGCCGAAATCGATGCAGCTGTCAGCGACGGCACCTGAAGGCCTTAGCGAGCGTCATCTCCGCGTGGATACGCGACGCGTACGTTTTTCGGAAGTTGTGGTTCGAATGCGCGCATCCGCCGTTCGAGCTCGCGTGCGCGCCTCACGTCGGGCGCGAAGAAGTCCACGCGTGCGTCGCCCACCACGATCGGTGGACGCGGCAAGCTCCACGACGCGACGTGCTGCCAGTGCGCGTACAAGCGAGGGCTGAACCACGCCGTGTAGATCGCGATCATGTCTGCGCCGTTCCGTTCCACGATCGGCCCTAAGGCAGCCAGGCTCAGATCTCTCGTATCGGTGCCATGGCGCAGCGCGCGCAGAACGTCGGTCGAGCCCAAGCCGGCGAGGTCGGTGATCGTACCTTCGCTGCGAAGTGAGACGAGACCGATGTCGTTTACGGCCACACTACCGTGCAAGAACTCCTGCTGGACGAAGCGCGCGGTTTGGTACTGCTGCTCGTAGATATCGTTCGTCGCGAACGTCGCGGTGCCGAGCAAACACAGGCGCTCGAGCAGACCTGCGAAGACCAGCCCGCGTTCGAATTTCGCCGTCCATCTCGAGCGCAAGGGCACGCCGTCGCTCGATGGTGCGGTCGCGATCGCCTGACGATCGCTCGAAAACACGAACAACAAACCCAAGTCGACGACGTACGTTTCGTAGCGATCGATGAGTCCAATTCCCCCGACCGTGGAGAGCACCACGTGAAGCGCCGCGATCACGAAGCAAAACAAGAAGCCATCGGCAGCGAGCCCCGCGTGGTTGCGGCGGTAGACCAAGCTCCAGCCGAGGATCACGACGAGCAGCGGGTGCACGAGTAAGCCGAGCAACGTGTAGCCCCACTTGCTCAGCAACGCGTCGAGTTGTGGCGGCACTGCTTTCGCGACGATCGGGTTCGGAAGAAAGAATGCGCCGTGTGCATGCGTCCACACGCCGAGCATTAGGACTGGCAATCCCGCACACGCGAGCAAGCCGATCGCAGTGAACCACTTGCGGTGACGGAGCGAGATCAGGGCCGCGGCGGCGATCACGAACATCGACTCGAGCCGCACGAGCGGCAGTACGACCGCGAGCAGAAATGGCGCGAGCCTGATCGAACTTGCGAGGCCGCGCCAAAGCGTGACGGTGAACGCGAGCACGAGCGCAGCGTGCAGCACGTGCTCCATGCCGCAGAGGGTCAGCCCCAATAGGTTCAAGAGGATTGGAAGTGCCGCCGCAATCAGCGGCCATCGCGGTACCGCTGCGCCGAATCGCGTAAAAGCAGGCTCCTCATCGCGATCGATTCCGCGCAGCTGCGCGCGGCCCCACCAGAACACCGCAAGTGTCGCGAGCGCGCACACGACGTTGAGCGCGAGTGGCACCCAGTCGTGCAGGCCGACTAACCAAGTGCAGGTGGTCAGCAGCAGCGTCCACGCCGGGCTCGAGCTCGCCGGTGCAAATTGGCCGGGTGAAATGCCGATCGTGTGCGAGCGCAGCCAAGTGCGCGCGAGCGAGAGGTGGATGTACGGGTCATCCAACGAATAGACCAGCGTTTGCTCGTTCAGCGCCAACGAAACGCACACAAGCAGCGCGAGCAGAATCAGGTACGCGAACGCCGAGATTCGGAAGAGCTGGGCCCACGTGTAGATCACGGCGGTGCGAGCGCGAGCGCTCGGCGAGGAAGCGTCTGACACTGTGAATCCCGAGGCGCTGGAGAAACTAGGTCCGACAGAGCTGCCGGAATGAACTGATCCAATTAATGCGAGCGAGCGATGATTCCGTGAAGCGATGCGCGAGTGCGAAGCCATCGCGCGCGATCTCGGTTACTTTCCGGCCGACGCCAGACGGACGGGACGAGGTGCCGCGAGATGAGACGGACGAATTTGTTACAGACGCAGCGCAGGCTCGCGCTCGCTGCAGCTGTGAGCGGCATGCTTGTATTGAGTGCCTGCACGGACGACCGAAGGGTCGTGGACGACCGAGATGCCGGCGATGCTCCGATGACGTCGACGCGTTCTGAGAGCACAACTGCGCAGGCAGGTGTTGCAGCCAGCAACGCTGGGCGTGGAGGAGCGACCGGGGGCAAGACAGCCAGCGTTGGCGCAGGCGGGTCGAGTGCCGCTGCGAGCGGCAGCGGCGGCGCGGCGAGCGTGCAGCCGGGGGCACCGGGTGAGATGCCGGCTCGACTCGAACCAACGAGCGATTCCGGAACGCCCGACCCGCCCGAACCGCGCGAATCGCCAATGCCGATGCTGGCGGAGCCGCCGGTTCGCCCGACGGAGCCACTCGCGGCCGATCAGATCTTCATCCCCGGGGAAACCGCCGACGCCGAGGCATTGCGGCGACTGACCGACTGGAGCCAGTTGCCGGTGCTCGGGACGGGACGTTATCTGCAGCGCAGTAGCAGCGATCGCAAGCAGCCAAACGACGCCGAGGAGATGTTGTTTCCATTGGTGGCGCACGACAATCGCGATCTCAACAACTTTGTGTGCAAGAGCGCGGACGCGAAACTCGGCACGTCGATCCTCGGGTACCACTACGACCTCGAAACGTGTCCCGACGCGTACGTGCGAGGCGTGACGCTCGCGCGCTACGAGGGCTCGGGAGAGCTCGTGCGGTTGTGGATGACAGTCTCGTCGATCTCTCAACCGGGCGGCATGCTCGCGAACGAGATCTTGCGCATCTACGTCGACGACAACCCTCGCCCGCTCGTGCAAGCGCGCTTGGTCGACGTGATGAGCGGCGCGGCGGGTGAGATTTTCGCTCCGCCGTTCGGCGCGGCGTCGGATGCGTTTCTCGCTTGGTACTACCCGCTGGTGTTCGGCAAGAAGCTCGTGGTCGCGATCGATCAGCTGAGCTCGGACTACTACTTCCAAACCGATGTCGTGCTCGATGCCGAACCGAAAGCGCGCTTTGCGCCGCTCGCACGCTTGGACGAACGGGACCACGCGTCGGCACAGCTGAGGGCGGCAACACCAGCGCCCGAAGCAAAGGTGCTCGGTTCGGAATCGATCACACTCGCGCGCGACCAGCCGCGATCAGTGAAGCTCACCGGACCGGCGACGATCCAAGAGCTGCGCTTGCGCGTCGCAAGCGACAAGCTCGCAAGCCTCGCGAGCGTGCGCGTGTCAGTGCGCTGGGATGCCGCGGAAAAGAGCGCGATGGACTTGTCGCTTCTCGATCTATTCGCAGCCCGGCGCGCGGTCGTGGCACGCGGCAACCTCGCGCTTGCTTCGAGTCTGGAAGGCGGCGAACAGGTGTTGTCGTTGCGATTGCCGATGCCGTTCAAGACCAGCGCGGAGTGGACGTTCCGCCAAACCGGCGACGGCAACGTCGACTTCAAGCTCGAGTGGCTGGGTGCGGCGCAGGTGCCCGAAGCGACGTTCGGATACTTGAACGTGCAGCAAAACGAGGCGCCGCTACCGGCGATGCAGCTCGACCAACCTGTTGCGCGCGCATCGGGTCGAGGTCGGTTCATCGGCATGTGCGCGGATCTCGAAGGCCGTGCGGACAGCTCGCTCGGGCTCTTTGGAACTTCGCCGCTCAACTTCTTGGAAGGCGACGTGCGCGCGATGGTCGATGGACAGCTCGCACTCGACGGCACTGGAACCGAAGATTATCCGGACAACGCGTTTTACTTTCGAGATACGCCGAAGGCGACGCCGTTCTCGCAGAGTTGGGATCTCGTGAACAACGCGTCGTCGACGCCGCCGGGGCAGGTGAGCTTTTGTCGCTGGCAGGTGCTCGGGAGCGAAGTCGATTTCCAATCGGACTTCAGCGCGACGCACGAGCTTGCGATCGGGGACGCGTCGATCGTGGACCTGCATCGCACGATCGCGTTTCTCTACCTGGAGTGAGTACGGCCTGCATCCGCGCAGGCCGATGCCGCCGACTCACAGGCGGCCGCAAGCGCGCTGCAGGAGTACGATCGTGTCATGGAAATCAACGGCATCGCCCATGTCATGCTCACGGTTCGATCGATCGAGCGCTCCCGCGAGTTTTACGTCGCGCTGCTCGAGCACTTCGGATTGACGCGCGTCGTCGATACTCCCGAGTACCTGTATTACGTCGGCGGGCGGACGGCGGTCGGTTTGCGACCCGCGGCGCCCGACCACGAGGAAGCGTTGTTCGACCAGGGCCGCTCCGGTTTGCATCACGTGTGCTTTCGGGCTCGGTCGCGGGAGGATGTCGAGTCGGTGCAGCTGCTCGTCGAGCGCATCGGCGGAAAGATCGTCCACGCGCCGCAGGAAGATGGATACGTGCCGGGCTACTACTCGGTGCTCTTCGAGGATCCCGATGGCATCCGGCTCGAGGTGAATCACGTACCCGGGCGGGGTGTCTTCGAACCTGGCGTGCAGCGAAAAGACCCTTCCGCAACTGGCTGAATGGGTTGGTCACGGTCGTGTGACGCCTTCGTGTTCGCGATCCATTTGTCCCAGATCGCGGATGCATCAGGTTGCGCACTGGGCCGTATGTAGGCTTGCCCACATTGGTTTTTTGCTTGGCGTACAGACCGCATGTGCCATCATCGGGACGTGCGCCTGATCGCGTTCATCGCGGTGGCTTACGTACTCGGCCTCAACTGCACCGTTCGCCACTTCGGAGGCGACGCGTTTCCGCTATCGGTCGTGCGGTTGCCAGAGAAGACGCAAGCTGTCGCGCTGCTTGGCCTGCACTCGTTCAAGCACATGTGGAACTCGCACTGCGACGATCCGAAGCAGTTCGTGATCGAAGCGGCGCGCGAGCGGGGAATCCCGGTGTCGTTCGCCTTGTCGGTCGCGAAGACCGAGTCGAACTTCCGGTCGCACAGCATCAGCTCGACCGGTGCGATGGGCGTGATGCAACTGATGCCCGCCACGGCCCGCGAGAATGGAGTCTCCGATCCGTTCGACCCGCAGGACAACGCGCGCGGCGCTGCAGCGTTTCTCGAGTCGCTGTGGAAGCGTTACCGCGGCAACCGGATGCGAGTCGCTGCGGCGTACAACGCAGGGCCGGGGCGCGTCGCGCAAAAGGGCGCGATGAAGCTGCCGAAGGAGACGCAGGGTTATGCGAAGCGCGTCGTCGCGCGTGACAAGAGTCAGCGAGTGACGCCGTTTGCAATGAACGACTTGAAGCGCGCAAAGAGTGCGGCGACCCCGGCGCCCGCGCGCACCGAGTTGATCGAGCAGTAGGCTACTTGCGTCGCGTCGATCGCCGTTCACGCCGCTGCTAGCTGCAGGGCGCGCTGGCGCAGTCGTAGTCTCGCCCAACCCCGAAGTTCTGACCCGTAGTCAGGGTGCTGAGCTACGGTCCTAGCGCACGCTGCGAGGTTGGATGATGCGTAATCGGGAACACGTTACGTCTTGGGTGATCGGCCTCGCGATGGTCGCGGTCAGCTGCAGCGCCGAGACGGGCGGGACGACGCGCCCATCCTCGGCTGACGTTGCAGGTGCTCTCGGCACGCCGACACGGCCCGGCAGCGCGGGCTCCGTTTCAGTCGTACCGAGCCAACCTGGGCCAGTTGGCGCAGCTGGATCAGCAGCGACCGGAACCGCAGGTGCGGCGCCCGTCACGCCGCCCGGTCCAGTCGGTGTCGCGGGTGGCGTCGCTGCCGGTGTCGCAGGCGCACGCGCTCCGATCACGCCACCTGCGGCAGGTGCACCGGCCATTCCACCGGCACCGGGCACGCCGGGGACCGCGCCGACGCCCGGGAGCGGAGACACGTCGGGATGTCCGCCGCCGCCGGCTGGCGCATCGCCCGAATCGATCA
>Ga0193752_1001738_pt1 | contig 17592 bp, 17 predicted proteins | sample H1c1metaG_FD_144924 | JGI IMG/M metagenome (GOLD analysis project Ga0193752, IMG submission 144924) | Soil microbial communities from a riparian zone of the East river system, Colorado, United States - H1c1 | ecosystem: Environmental > Terrestrial > Soil > Riparian zone | place: USA: East River...
GAGCAATTACGACGTCAAGAATATGAATTTCGACATGTGGTGCCAGGAAACGCGGCAATATTCCGCGGATCGCTGCCGCGCGCGTCAGCGGGAGGATATCAAGGTGTTTGAGGATTATCGCGCGGTGATCGAACGCTACGAACTCGAACACCTGAAGCGGGTTCAGCAGAATGAGGAATTCAGGGCCGACATCAACCGTGATCCCATGCAAACGGTCCGGAGCTTCCAACACGCCTTACCATACCCGGATTTTCGTCGTTCGAACGGATGGCGGGATCAGTGGGACTGACCGGCATCGCGCCTCCCTCGAGTGAGTCCACCAAGGGCCCGGCACCACTTCGGTCGGCGTAAATCTGGGGGTGGAAGGTCTGTGACGATGCCAGAGAAAGTATTTGGAATTGGTTTGTCCAGAACCGGCACCACATCACTCACCGAGGCGCTGCGGCTTCTCGGATATAAGTCGGTGCATTGCCCGCTGTCTCTTGTTGCATTCAATGGCAACGGTCTCGTGCTGAGCACGAGGATCGTTGGCCGGTTCGACGCGTTCACGGATTCGCCCGTCGCGCGAATGTATAGAGAGCTGGATGAGGCCTTCCCGCATTTGAGATTTATCCTGACGATAAGGCCGCTCGACAAGTGGATGGACTCGTTGAGACGAATGCGGACGAGCTTCGTGCTCCTCAAGGCGCTGCCAAAAGTGAGACAGCTGGCAAACGACCTTTGCGGCACGACTTCCTTTGCAGATGACAGGGCGCTGGAACGTGCCTTCGTCAACCATAGCCAAGGCGTGCGCGAATATTTCGCGGAGAGATTGGACAAGGATCTGCTTGTGCTTGACGTTGGTGCAGGAGATGCGTGGGAAAAGCTTTGTGGATTTCTTGGATGGAGAAGCCACCTGGGCCTTTTCCCCACCACAGCGACGGTATTCCACAACGTATGCAAATATGCGCGACTTGGTCCGGCACGGTTGGCCACTCATGTGACAACTCAGCGACATGGACCAAGGTCCAATGGCTTTGAATCCAATGCGACCTCGTCCGTGTGCATAACGCATACAGCCGTTGATCAGTATTGACCCGAAAGCAGGAGTGCCAAATGTCGGTCAAATCATTCTTGAAAACTCTCGCCGCAACGGCGGCGATCACGACCGCGCTGACGCTCAGCGCATGCGGCACGACTCGGGGCGATCGTGCGCTGTCCGGCGGCCTCCTCGGCGCCGGCGCTGGTGCAGCAATAGGCTCCCTCTCCGGCGACGCAGGAGCGGGTGAGCTGATCGGCGGTGCCTTGGGCGCAGCCACCGGCGCCCTGACGGACCCCTGTAGGTTCAACCTTGGGGACCCATGGTGGAGAGAACATGGCGGCGAGCAAGCGTATTACGAACGCTGCGGTCGCCCTTAGGGGATGATCCAGTGAATGCGACATCAGGGTCGGATCCCAGTCGCCCGCGAGGATTCGACCTCTCTCCCAGAACTCACCATGAGGCATCGATGCCGAATTCAAGAACGATGACGATTGTGAGCGCGTTGTTGATGTTAGCGACCCTGCTGGGGGGATGCGCGAGTACCGGCGCGGTTTCGGACGCCAATGATCCCTACGAACCGATGAACCGCGCGTTCTTTGCTTTCAACCAGCGCTTGGACCAGGTCGTCGTCAGGCCCGTTGCAGAAGCCTATGTTGCGGTGGTCCCGCAACCCGCGCGCAACGGCTTTCGCAACGCCCTGTCGAACTTTTTTCTGCCCGTGACATTCGCAAATGATCTTCTGCAGGCAGAGATTGGGCGTGGCGCTCAGACGGTCGCAAGATTTGCCATCAATTCGACGATCGGTGTCGCTGGCTTGTTCGACGTAGCGGACGACTGGGGAATTCATCCTCACACGGAAGACTTTGGTCAGACGCTCGCGGTTTGGGGCGTGGGTAGTGGTCCCTATCTCGTGCTGCCTGTTCTGGGACCGAGCGGACTCCGCGATAATGTGGGCAACCTCACCGACATCTTCTTGCACCCGCTTCTTTATACGGATCTAAACGAAAAAGCCTGGTGGATGGTCGGCATAGCCACCGCGGACGCAATCGACTTGCGCTCGCGCAAACTCAATGCGCTCGATCAAATCCAGCAGGCCTCGGTAGATCCATATTCAACGATACGCAGCGTATACCGCCAATACCGCGACAACGAAATCCGCAACGGCGAGCCTGACATCGGAGATCTTCCAGAGTTCTAGAAGTGTCGCTGCAAGCCGATGAAGGCGTATGCCAGCTCTCACTGGCGCTTTTGAGGAGATTAGGCGATGACAACCGATCCGAAAACCGGCCAGGAGATTGTGCTAGTTCTTCAGGGCGGTGGTGCGCTAGGCGCCTATCAGGCCGGTATCTATGAGGCGCTGAGCCTAGCGAACTTCGAACCCGGTTGGGTTGGGGGTATTTCGATCGGTGGAATCAACGCCGCGATTATCGCGGGAAACCCACCAGAGCGGCGAGTGGATCGCCTGAAGGAATTCTGGGAACAGGTATCATCGACGTTTCTCTGGAAGCCGCTTTTTGGCGGAGACACCGAACGGCCCGTATTTACAACAATTAGCTCGACATGGGTGGCCGCATTCGGCATCCCGGGTTTCTTCACGCCCCGGTTTCTCTCGCCTCTCTTCTCCTCAGCAACACCTCCGGACGAGCTGAGCTATTACAGTACGCTGCCATTGCGACTAACACTCGAACGATTGGTAGACTTCGACCGGATCAACGCGCGACAGACCCGCCTTAGTGTTGGGGCCGTCAATGTGCAAACGGGTAATTTCACCTACTTCGACAATACGCGGCAAAAGATCAGACCGGAGCACATCATGGCGTCGGCTGCTCTTCCACCAGGATTTCCCCCGATCGGAATCGAGGGTGAGTACTATTGGGACGGCGGCCTTGTTTCGAACACGCCCATTCAACATGTGCTCGACCAGGAAACCAAACGAGACCTCTTGATCTGCCCAGTCGATCTGTTTTCCGCCCGCGGCGATATGCCGACAACGATGATGGCCGCAGCCGAACGGGAGAAGGACATCCGCTACTCCAGCCGTACGCGCATGAATACGGATGTGAGCCTCAAGGAGCATCAGGTGAAGACGGCGTTGCGCACGCTTCTTGACAAGGTGCCAAAAGATCTTCGGGGCCTTCCTGAGTATCGCGAGCTCGAGGCGTTCACGAAGGAAAACGCCGTCACTGTCTGTCACTTTATCAATCGGCGTCGAAGGTCCCATTCGAACGCCAAGGACTACGAGTTCTCGCGGGCCTCAATGCTCGAGCATTGGACGGCGGGACGCGAGGATGCCGATGCCAGTCTCGGTCATAAAGAGTGGATCAGACGGCGGCTGCCCAAACACGGCGTCGCGGTGTTCGATTTGGGCATTGATCGAGCCACGTACATAGGCGCCGACGGATCACTGGAAGTCCACGACAGTGAGCGGGTGAGGAAGGCAGCGGATAACGAGATAACAGCGAGGAGGTCACGATGAGGGGCCGCTATGACCTGTCTCTGAGTTCTGCGAGGCGGCCTTCGACGCACCTTCACCAAAACCTGAAAATGTTTTTCTCCCCACTCGTCTGAAAGGAACGCCCGAATGTCCCGTTTCGATGGAAAGGTTGGCATCATCACCGGAGCCGCCAGCGGCATCGGTAAGGAGATCGCCCTGCGCTTCTCCGCTGAAGGCGGCATCCCCGTAATCGCCGATCTCAACCTCGATGCTGCCAAAGAGAGCGCCGCCGAGATCACGGCCAAGGGCGGCGACGCGTTTCCTGTGGCCATGAACGTGACCGACGAGGACACCGTCAATAAGGGCGTTGCCGACGTGATGGCGAAATACGGGCGGATTGACGTGCTCGTCAGCAACGCCGGCATCCAGATCGTCAAACCTGTTGTCGAGTTTCCTTTCGCCGAATGGAAGAAGTTGCTGGCGATCCATCTGGATGGCTCGTTCCTGACGACCAAGGCCTGCCTGAAGCATATGTATGCCGCGAAATCCGGCAGTATTGTCTATATGGGGTCGGTCCACTCGAAGGAGGGTTCTAAGCTGAAGGCGCCGTATGTCACGGCAAAACACGGTCTTATCGGGCTATGCAAAGTGGTGGCCAAGGAAGGCGCTGAATTCAACGTGCGCGCCAACGTGGTCTGCCCGGGTTTCGTCCGCACTCCGCTTGTTGACAAGCAGATCCCCGAACAGGCACGCGAGCTGCATATTACCGAGCAGGAGGTCATCAAGACCGTGATGCTAAACGATACCGTGGATGGCGAGTTCACCACGACCGATGACGTCGCCGATGCGGTGTTGTTCTTCGCCGGTGCGAGGAGCAACGCGCTAACCGGCCAATCATTGGTCGTCAGCCATGGCTGGTTCATGCAATAGGTCGCAGAGAGTCTTGCGGCAACTGCGGTACGTTGTGCGCCGACGCGTCAACGAGTGCTAACCCGCCGATCACGCGGCAGGACAAAGCGCCGCAATCTCATGAAGCCGTAGAGGCGAGAAACACAAGCATAAAGTCGGACCGCTCTAGTGGCGCTAGACGGTCGAATGAAGTTGCTCCTGCCGCTTGCCCTTCGTCCGAGTGGCGCGATTGGGTGCCAGTGCGCCCTTTCGCCATTTCTCGACGAATTTGAGAAAGACCTGCAGCGGCATAGGCATTTGGCGACGGCTGGGATGATAGATGAAAATACCAGGCACGGTGCGGCTCCAGTCCTCGATTAAGGGTACCAGCCAGCCCTCCGCGAGGTGCGATACAATTATAGGCTCCGGGAGGTAGGCAACGCCGACCCCCTCGAGAGCGCTGCGCAAGACATGATCAGCGTCATTGACGGTATACGAGCCGTCGACAGCGATCTCGGCTTGCTGGTTGCCCTTGGTGAAGACCCAGGGCGGAATGGAGCCGTCCCAGGACGCGCGGAATCGGATGCAACGACACTACGCGTGGTACGGTTGAACAACCGAACGCCGAGCCGCTGCTCGAACGACTGGATAGTTTGGCTCATGGTCGGCAGGGCGATTCCGACGTGCGCCGCCGCTTTGGTGAAGCTACAATGTTCGGAGACTGCCACGAAGGCGGTCAGTTCATTGCCTGGTACGCCCCAAGAGCACCGCCGCCTTGCAGCACCAAGGCTACCTGTTCCAACGTCGATCGATCGCGTGGCAGGCCGTCCATCCCTTCTCAAGCCATCCTGTCCGCCGGTGTCATCCCACCGAGCACGCAAAGAAGCATGAACTCGTGAGGGCCCACGTTGCCGACAGAGGAAAACAGAAACGGAGTTTGACAAATGATGCCCGCCTAAAGAAACCAGCGATACGCCAAATTGAGACCGACCTCCTGGCACAGCCGGCGCTCCGAGCGGATTGAGTAGCAGTAGCCAACGAGCAGCATCCGGACCATCAGTTCCGGATCGACCGGCCGGCAGCCCGTATGGCTGTAGTAGCCAGCACGTTCGGCGCGAAGCCCGCTAAGATCGAGGACTGAATCGATACGGCGCAGCAGGTGATCGGGCGGTATGCGGTCTTCAAGACAAAACTCGTAGAACAGACGGTCCTGTCGTCCGGGCCGCTCTCCCATCATCGCCCATATCCCGTTGCAAATCGCGTCGCTGCAACGGAATCACGTGAGGAAACCCTTCTCAACCAAGTTCTTCTTCAAAAGCCTCGGTGATGAACGGACACTCAGCTGTAGGCAAGTCTAGCGCCATTGCCGCTCACGGGAGCGCCGTCCGAAACTAATCCAATTGCGGCTGTCCAATTGCCCGACCCTTGTTTGTGAGGGGTTGCCACGCCCGATAGGCGGGGTGGGGGGACGCCCTCGGTCCTATTCAAGCAGTATTGCAGCGCCTCTGGCCTTCAGCCTCGAGGCCTCCGTGTGCGGCGGAATGAGTGGGAGTCCCATCTGGGTTTCAACGCCAAGGCAAGCAGCTGCTGATCGGCGTCTGGTCTGCACTCATACCTCAGCTTCCGATCGCATGTGCCACGCTGATTCACGCCATGATGATCTCCGAGCTGCGAGCTTCGATGCGACGGGACGGGGTCGCACCGAACTTTTTAACCATCTCGCCACGCAGAGGCATCAAACGCGGCGAATGCGGCTCAGCGCTTGGCTGGCAAGCGCGCGCAAATGCGGCTGCGGATCGTTTTGGCTCAAGGCAGCAATCCTGGACGCAAACGCCGGATTCGGTTTGGCCGTCGCCGATCTGATCGCGAATTTGCGAACACCCTTGTCACGATCGGTCAGGAGCCTGGAGACCAAACCGGCGGCCTTGGGGCCCTGGACGCGCGCAAGTGCGGCGGCAACGGCCGTGCGCACGATGGGAGATGGGTTTTGCACAGCCCGCTCCAGAACGGCAACGGCCTGTTCGCTGCCGATCATTCCCGCGAGCGAAGCCGCGTTGGCTGCCACGTATGTGGACCGATCGGTGACGAGCAGACCTAGTTGCGGAAGGATCGCGGGCCCAAGCCGCGTCAGGGTGGCATAGCTCGGCTCGTCCGCGCCGAGTCTCAATCGCAATTGGTTGATCGATATGGCCATCGAAGTCTCCATCAGCAAGACAGCGTGAGATCGCTCGCGGTCATGGTCGCGATCTCGGCCGCCACCAGATCGGGCGGCGGATTGGTGATCGCCGGCGTGCCGCCGAGGCTACTGTCAATCATGAGCCTGTCTGTTATCAAAACATGCGACAGCCCGACCACGTGCCCCAGTTCGTGCGCCAATGTCCATTGTGTCGCGTCGGCGGTGACCACGAGGCCAGGCCGTCCGGGCGGATGATCGCAAATCCCGAGCACGCCGGGGTCCGTCTGACGCACGAAATAGACGGCGACTTCGTTTGCCCCGACATTGTTTCTGTTCCCGAACAGCGCGATGTGTTCCGCATTCAGATTGGAATTGGCGCAAGGCATGATATGACATCTTTGTGCTGGGTCAGGACAACCGATGCTGAGTTCCTCAAGCGTCGTTAGTTTAAGAACTTCGCAAGAGACAACCTCGATCAGGAACCCGGCGGGTTCGTAGACTTGCCGCAATGATTTGAGCATCGTCGGGATCGAGACGGTCGGCCAGACCAGAATCTTCAGATGCAGGCGGATCCGCTCCTTGAAGGGCGGGCAGCCCTTCGGCCGAGGCGGCGCGGGAAGAAAGACCTCGACCCTGCGGCTCAGTTGCGACGTAGCCCTGAGCTGCCGTTCGCCACAGGTCGTCAGTTGAAACTTGATCTGGCGCGCGAGGCCAGGCTTTTTCTCGTGCAACCTGGCGCACAGCCTCTTCAGAACCGCCGTCGCACGTCTGCGTCCAAGTTCGAAATTATAGTCGTCGTTGCCGACCCTGTCGGTATGGCCGGCGATCAGCAAGGAGCGAATCGGTTGCGAAGAGCTCTGGCTCTGGATCAGCCGGCTCACGATCTCATCGATCAGCAGCCCGTGACACCCCGTTTTCAAATCCGATCGGTCGAAATCGAAATAGTCGATGATTGCCGTGGGCTGAGTGCCCGGCCGCGGACAATCGACCGGCTGCGGTTTGGGCGGACATTCGGGAAGAGTCTTTCCGACTTCCCAAGCGACCGGGGCCTCCAGTTCGAAAGCTTCGAATTCCCCCGGACCGAATTCGGTTTCCCCAAGGCCCGTATGGAATTCACCGAATCCCGATTCGGTTTCAAACTCGCCGATCGGGTATCCGCCCTCTAACTCTTCGAATTCGCCAAGCTCGCCTATCTCGAACTCGGTCTCAAATTCACCAACAGCCGCCTCCAATTCCAACTCCGAAGCGGTTGCGCCGCTAAGCGGTATGATCTCAAATTCGAATGGTCCGCTCATGAGGAATCTCCGAGTTTCAGCAATTGGCGATTGTCGCGCTCACTCCCTTGACGAATACGAGCAAGTAGCGTGCCAAAATGCCTGCCGCTTTGGATGACGACCTCAGACAGAAGATGAGAACGTTCTTCCCGGACTCATGAAATGTCCCCTGTGCACTCGCTGATCGGTGTTTCGACAAACGACACGATGGATGGACGACGAATGTCAGGTGTCTGCTTATCGAAGTAGGCGGCTCACGAATCTTGCTTCGCTGGATCAAGTGCGATTAGGGAATGAACGGGTCGACCTGGAAACGAGAGGCTTCACAAACGCGGTCGGGTAGAGTGTCGGTACCCGCCGTCGGATTATAGCGCATAACCCTTGCTCCGGCGGGGGGCGAGAGCCAAAGACCTGCACTCGCGACACCGTCGCGCACACTTGCAGTGGTTGTGTTTAGATGCTCCGCCCAAAGACGAGCGCGAAAGTCTTGCGCGAAAGTGTCCGCGCGCGACGGCGGAATGGAACTATCGAAAATAAAGGCGTTGGCTTCGCTGTCGTGCTGCCAGCCGCGTCGATTGCAATTTGCGCTCCCGATCACGGCGAGCTCATCATCGAACACCCAAGCCTTCGAATGCACCCACGTGTGACGTCCGAGGCGGGGCGGCGTCGCCGGCGGAGGCGTAACGAGCTGAAATATGCGGACCTTTGCCAAGTCAGCCGGCGATAGGCCGCGGGTCAAGTCGGCAATAAAATCGCGATGGAATTTCCAAGGGCACATGAGTTCGATGACGGTCTCCGATGCCGTGATCAATATCGTCAAATGTCGGAGTCTGGGAACGGCGCCATTGAGCGCGACGGCCGCCTCGCGATTTATCAGATACTGGTCTTCCATGTAGATGAAACGCTGCGCATGGGCGATCGATTGGAGTAGAAGCGCGCGAATGTCGCGTTCCTTGGGAACTGTCGCCCCCCCCGTCACGGGAGTGAACGTCCGCGCAATGACGACGGAACAAACCTGAGCGACCTTAGAAGAGCCCAAGGGAGGTGACAAAAGTGGGCCCGGGATTGGCTCGCTTCTCCCAACAAGGGCTCCACGGGTCGCATCCTTCGTGATGTGATCCGGGTGGTGATCCCAACGCCGGATGAAGGTCTGAAGCAGATCCCACGCTGATGGGCCTATGACTTGGCACTGTGTGTCGTGAAGCGGTCCCGTTCCGCCGGAAGGAATGCCGCTCGAAGAACTCGCTCCCGAGCCAGACGAAATCGGGCAAGGATCGATACGGTCCGAGTTGATATCGGCACCGCCGCAAAATCCGATCAGCCGTCCCCCAACCTTTGCGACCAACACCTTTTGATGATGTGAACCAAACGCGGCAATGGGGTTCGGCGTCTCATTGTCAAGAATAGCGGCGCCGGTCGGCAGGGCGTCGATCCTGGCAACTTCCGGGCTGTTCGCAGTCCCCGGTTGGTCCCAGAGCATGGCGCGGATCTGCACGCCACGGGCCGAGGCATCGGCTAACAATCTTCGTGCGGTCGTCGTGGGATCACAGGGAATCAGCTCAAAATCGTCGATAAGACGCCAACCCAATAGATAGATGTAATCTCTCTCACCGCTTGTCCTGCGGATCGCGTCGACCACTGGGCGGAAGGTTTCGACGCCATCGATCATAGAAAGGACGGCATTCCCGTCGCGCAGTGCTGCGTGCGGAGAGAGCACGCCTCTTAGTATGGGACGCCAGCGCGGGGGATTGAGCCTTAAGACCGGTGGTGGCGGCGGCGGCACACGGCGTCGAAACGTTTCGAGCAACGGCCAAGTTACCGGACCAATCTTGCCGTCGTCCTTGATTCCCTTGCAAAGCTGGAAGAGCTTTGTCGCCCGCTCGGTGTTCGGACCAAATCGGCAGTCGACGGCAAGCGGATTTTCACCGGCGGCGTTCAATTCGGCAAGCAATCGACGGGCGCGTTCAAGGCCACCGGGCCCAAATGTGCACGTTGAAAAAGTCTGGTCGATGCGTGCGAGAAAATTATTGAGTAGAATCTGGGCATCGCCAACGGTCGGATTGCGCGAGCGCGTTGCGCTTGTGCCACGATACACCAGCGGATGCGGGCCGCGCCCTTCTGGATCCGGCGCCGCTGCTGGCGGGCCTTCGCCGGGGCGGCACGTATCAGGTGTGATTTCTCCAAACTCTCTCTGGAAAGTTGCCCGGCGTAGGAAAGGCGGGACGCTGTTGTCCAAGACGATGACGATGTTTCCGCGTTGGCGAAACCAACGCCCGGTTTGATTCCCACTCGGACCGATCTCAAACTCGAACGGTCCAGTCATGACGCATTCTCCCAAGCTTGCGGCGACGTGCTCCTCCAAATGGTTGGAGCAAGCAGCATGCCAAATGCGTAGATAGATCTTGTGAGAACCTTTGCCAGGCTTACTTTGCGCCTGGGCGATGCAATCGCCGGATGTCAGAGGCCGACCCCGTTCTCGTTGAACTCGCCGCTTCACGAATCCAACTTCGCTCGATTGTCGCGATTTTTGATCCACGGCGAAGTGTATTTCGTTCTGTCAGCGCGAGAATGGCGTGATTTGCCACGTTCCGACGATGGCACGCCGCTTGCTCTCCTACTTGCAGGAACACGGCAGCCGGTTGCCGATCGGCAATGTGGAGTGCGCGGATGAACCGCCGACTAATGGACTACAATCCGGAGGGCGAAGGCACCGAAGGCGAAGTTCTGCTCTTCGGCATGACGCCGCCCCCGCCTCGCGCGGCATCAGGCCAAGTCAACGAGCTTGAGCTCGCAGCGGCGTTTCTGGATGCGGGAAGCCCCTGTTCGCTCGGCGCATTGGTCAACAGGCTCATGCGATATGCAAGCCTGAAGAGCGGACGGCCGATCAATCCCGATGTCGCCCGCGCGCTCGCTCCGAGGCTCCGCCGCGCGGGCTCGATCGTGGGCGGATTGCTCCACACTCGCAAGGGTGACCCCACCGGGCGGCGGAACCAAGTTGACGACGGCCGCGGCCGAGCGGGTCTTCGGGACCGAGCTCGAAGGATTGAGCTCCGAAGACAAGGAATTCGAAACCGCGCGCTACTTCGTACGCTTTGCGCTCGGAGCGGCCCGAGCCGCGTCGACGGTCCCTGCTGGCCGCTCGCCCGCCATGGTCGCGGCGATTGCCGAGAGGATTGCTGCGCGGCGTTACGCACCAGGTTTGATCGGCACAATCACACCTACCTATCCCGGCTTCCGATTACGCCGGGTCGTTCGTCGGAGTTCCGTCTGAAGTCAAACGAAGGAGACCGCCATGCATGACATCGATCGCACGCAACTCGAATACACCCATGAAGCCGCCCCGTTTCAGTCGGAGGAGTTCGAGTTCCAGGAATTCGAGTCGGGGATGATGCAAGAGGAGATGAGCGAGCATGAGGAAATTGCGCTTGCTCACGAACTTCTTTCCGTCACCAACGAGCAGGAACTCGAGCAATTCCTCGGCAATTTCATCAAGCGCGCCGTGAGCACGGTCAGTCAGATCGCCAAGTCGCCTGTCGGCAAGGCAATCGGTGGCGTGCTGAAGGGCGTGGCCAAGAAGGCCCTGCCAATGGCCGGCGCGGCGCTCGGCGGTTACATCGGCGGACCGCTCGGCGCAAAGATCGGTACTGGTCTTGCCAATGCCGCCGGCAAGGCAATCGGTCTTGAGCAGGAGATGTTCGGCGAAAACGAGGAATTGGAAGTCGCCGGCGCACGCAATTTCGTTCGCATCGCTTCCAACACTGCTCGCCAGACGGCCGCCGCGGCCGCAACCGGCGCCGATCCCCGCGCAGCTGCGCAAGCGGCAGCAATTGCTGCGGCAAGAAAGTTCGCCCCAGGGCTCGTCGGCGCTGCCGGTGCGGCCATGGGTGCCGCTGCCGGCATGGGTCAGCGCGGGATATCCGGTCGCTGGATGCGCCGCGGCAACCGCATCGTGCTCTACGGAGTATAGGCCGCCATGGCTATCGGCCCGCTCGCCGCCCGGATGCTCGAAGACGAAGCACGCGCGCTCATGACGCGACTGGATCGCATCAAGCCGTTTGCCCTGCTCGAGCCCATGGTCCCAGCAGCGGGCCTTTTTCCCAACGCGCAATCCGCCATCGAGCGGACGATGGTGGAAGGTCGACGAGAGCTGAGGCGTCTCATGAATAGCTTCCTCGTCTGGCTTGCCAAAGCAAAGTCCACCTCGACCGCGGATCAAGCGCAGCGCCGGCTGTCGATCGTACGACTGCGGTTTCACGCGGTGCTCAACGAGTTTGATATGTTCAGCGACGTCATCACCCAGCGAAGCGAGCAGGACAACGGGACCTGGCTCTCCGGCCTCGATGTCGTTGCCGCCGATGCGCTCGCCCTGAAGGGTGGGTTCTACACATTGCCGCCGGTCGTCTGCTACCTGGAACGCGGACCGGGTGCCGCGATCCGGCGCGCGCGCACGCGGCTTCCCGGCGGGCGCACCAATCCTGCGGCGGTCATCAAGGTGCCGCGGGAGCGCATGGTCGGCAGCGGCATTGCTTCGTCTCTTATCCACGAGGCGGGGCACCAGGCAGCAGCGCTTCTCGACCTCGTGGGTTCATTGCGACCCGCGCTGCAGGCGCAGCAGAAACAGAATGATCCCAACCGCGACCTCTGGGCCATTTGGGAACGCTGGATTTCCGAGATCGTCGCCGATTTCTGGTCGGTCGCCAGGGTTGGCATCACCTCGACGCTGGGCCTCCTCGGCGTCGTCAGCCTGCCGCGCGCTTTCGTCTTCCGCGTCGATCTCAACGATCCCCATCCGGCGCCATGGCTCCGCGTCAAGTTGAGCGCGGCCATGGGTCACGCGCTCTACCCGCATCCGCAATGGGCGCGCATCGCGGCGTTGTGGGAGGAGCTCTATCCCCGCGAGGGCCTTGATCCCGAGCGCCTTGCGCTTTTTGGTCGGCTTGAAGCGCATATGCCCGCGTTCGTTGCTTTGCTGACAAGTCACCGCCCGGCGCGGCTTGGCGGACGGACGTTGCCCGACGTGCTCGAAGTTTCGGCGCGCGCGCCGGCCGAGCTCGTCCGGTTGTATTCCGCATGGTCGCAAACGCCAGCTGGCATGTATCGCGCGCTGCCAACGCTGGTCTTTGCTGTGCTCGGGCAAGCGCGCGCCGACGGCCGCCTTTCGCCTGAGGACGAGAGCGTCCTGGTCGGCAAGCTGCTGACGTTCTGGGCGCTCAAGGCAACTCTCGACACGAGCTACGAGTGCGCTGCCATGGCCGCGAAGTTGCGGGACGCCCGCGTCACTCAACGTGCAGCCCTGAAACAAATTCCAACCATCCACTGAGGAGGATGAAATGAGCAAAACAGGAACCGCCCGTATTCATGTGTTCTTGATGTCGGCGCCGGGACTACCCGTCGCAGTCGCCGGCCAGGTCGTGACGCTCAAGCGTCTCTCCCCCGGCAACACTCCAGCCCCCGGCACAACGGAATCCGATGGCACCTGCAGGTTTCCACTGCTGGAGGAAGCTGAGTACGTGGCAGAGACGAAATTCAGGGGGCAGGGGACGACGTTCGCGTCAGATGCGTTTTTCGTCAGCGACGACGACACTGTGGATGCCCCGCTTGTAATCACCAATACCGGATTCGGCGTCTATGTATCCCACGACGACCAGGTTTACGCGGAGTACACCGACCTCGGTCTCCAGTATAGGAAGCCGACCTATCTCGGGTTCACATGGCCGGCGTCTTGGAAGATCACGATGGGCCTCGCAGCAACCGGCGCGATGGTTAAAAGTCTGCCGTCCAAAGTTAAGCTCGATCCACCCCTACCGGCCACTAAATCATCAGCCCTCTTTGCGATCACGGCAACCGAGGAGGAAGTGAAACTTGCGCCAGGTATCGCCCTGGAGAGATTCAATGCACGACCGTCAATCAACGAGGGCGTCATTTTTCGTGTCCCGCCACCCGATGTCAGCGTAGTTGAAGGCGATCTTTCTGTTGCATTGAAGCGCACAGCGACACGCGAGACCAGCGATCTCGCGCTTTGGGCCGTCATTCGCCGGGCGACCGACGCCTTGTCATTTGACCGCTACGCGGACTTCATGAATTGGATATTCTGTGGCGAAGGCACTAAGCCCGCCGCCCAAGTCGACCGACTCGCCATTCTCAACACCAAGCGCTTCCTTCCCTTTACCGACACCGATGCGTACCGCAACGTCAAGGCCGCTACAGAGGCGTTTGTAATGGCCAATTGCGGCATCGTGGACAAGTTTGACCAAGCGGACGCGGCCTATATCGCCGATTATGTGTCGATCGATGTCAACAGCCTCAATCTCAGCACGTTGCTTGGTGGGCTTGTCGGCCGCGACAATGTCCTTCCCTATCTTGCTGTGATCCGCGCCAAGCTGGCGGATGAGAGGATCAAGAACACCGATATGGGCTTCAATCTGGCAACTCCCCTTGCCTCTCCTGAATCCTGCTATGGCATTCTGAGAGACAGACTGCAGGCGCCATGCCTTCTGGAACTCATTTGGTCCTATTGGCAGGAAGAAGGAATGCTCGTCCAAACGATGAACGCGGTGACGCGCCGCTTTCAGAACATGCGGTCGCCGCTGGGCAACGATCCGCTCGCCAATATGGAAATCGATCCCTTGAGGTCGCTCAACAATCTCCTCTGGGGAATGATACAGGACGAGCAACATCGCCTGAGTGTTGTGCGCCGCAACTACGAATATGATCATCAGTATGGACTGCGCCTAGCCGGCAAGGCTGTTGACGGCACGCGGACCGCCGACAGCCGCTCAAAATTTCTCGAGGCGTTCCACGCGCTCTTGAGCATCGTCGGGGCATTCTACAAGCGCGACGACGACACGACGATGGTCGCCGACGGGTTCCCGGTGCTCAATGCTCTGAAAGAGGCTCACCTCATTCTGTCTCAGGGCGCACACAACCAGTTCGGCGATTTGCCCTCAACCGCGCGGATTGAGATGATGATGACGCAATGGATGCTTGCGCGACCCGAGTTCCGGGAGTTCATCCCGACACGGATCATGGTCGCCTATCCCGAGCCCTGGATGGACCGGGTTGACGCAATGAAGAAGCTCCAGAACTGGACCGACACGAGCGTGATGCATTTCCGCAATCTCGCGATCTTCGGCGAGCAGATCCTACTCGGTATCCGCTACGGGAATTGGAACGCGGTGTTCGAGTCGGTTCAGGCCGTGAACTGGGCGCGCTTCTGGCGTCCCCAGATCCAGGGCTACATGCACGCCTACCGGGCGGTGACGGGTGTCGATCTTTCGGTCGACGTCACCAACGCGAACATCGATGCGATGATGCCATCGGTGCATCTCGTCCGGCGGCTTGCCGCACAGCAGCGCGCAAGTTGAGGCTTGGCGCGTGTCATGCTGGACTTCACCTCAGCGCTCTATCTCGGATTTGCCCATCCGAGCGCCTCTCTCCCGCACTGGCGGGCACTGACTCTCGGCCGGCCGGCCGCTCTCGTAGAGCCGGCCGGCAGCCGGGCGCTGGCCCGGGAGTTGGCGCAGTTCATTGGCGGCGAAGCCGGCATTCTGTATCCATCGACATTGCATCTCTTCCGCGACGTGTTTCAGGTTTCCGCACCTAAGGGTACGATTATCCTGTTCGATTCCGCCTCGTATCCGATCGCGCGCTGGGGGGCGGAGAACGCGGCGCTCAACGGCGTGCCCATCGAGACTTATCCGCACCGTGACACGGCCGAACTCGAACGCCGTGTTCGCCGGGCACGTCGCGCAGGCCAACGCCCGCTGATTGTCGCCGACGGACTCTGTCCTTCCTGTGGCCGACCGGCGCCGTTACCCGCGTTGACGCGGCTTGCCGCGGACGCCGGCGGGCAAGTCGTGATCGACGACACGCAGGCGCTTGGCGTCCTCGGACGCAGCCCTACGCTTGCCACGCCACTGGGACTGGGGGGCGGCGGAACGCTCGCATGGTACGGGTTCTCCTCCCAGACCATGGTTGTGGGTGCATCGCTCGCCAAGGCATTTGGCGCACCGCTTGCGATTCTGACGGGAGCGTCAGGGACGCTGAAGCGCATCGCGCGTGATGGTGAGACCCGCATCCATACAAGCCCGCCATCAGCGGCCGACATAGCGGCCGGGCGGCGAGCGCTCATCGTCAACCGGATTGAGGGCGACACTGTCCGGGCGCGCGTAGTGCGGCTCGCAAAGCTGTTGCGAAGTGAGCTCAGGAGGCTTGGTCTGCAGCCACGGAGCGAACTCCCGATTCCCATGCAGGTGGTCGCGACGCCATCGCTACGCGCCGCCAAGGCCGCGCTCGCGTCATTGGACGGAAGCGGCATTCGCGCCCTGATCACGCGCTCGTGCCGGGATGATTTGCCCAGCCTTACTCTGCTGATTTCGGCGCGTCATACGACCGCCGACATTTCTCGCGCCGTTGCGGCGCTCGCCCGCGCCACGGGCGTCGACTCTCACTCACCGCGCCGGAGACTGGAGGCCGCATGAGCACGACCAGCGGAGTTTTCGAAATTGTGCCTTTCGAGCTCGAGTTCGAGCACGAGTTCGAGCACGAGTTCGAGCAGGAGCGCGGAGGACGCGGCGGGGCACGCGGCGTCGGCCGTCCAAAACCTAGGCCGAGACCCAAGCCTTGGCCGCGTTTCCGGGACCGGCGGGACATCTCCCGCTACGGCGGTGGGGGCGGATATGAGCCGGAACCCGCAATTGAGTCCGAGCCACCGACAGGTGCGGGCTCGGAACATGTTCGCTGGGTGCAGTCCACGCTCAATCGCGCACTTGGCGCCGCGCTCCCGGTCGATGGAGTGGCGTCGCCCGCTACACGCGACGCGATCCGCGACTTTCAACGGAGAAACCGCCTGCCGGCGAGCGGCTATATCGGTCCGGATACCGATGCCGCGCTCCGCCGCGTGGGAAGTTCGGAGCGTCGTGAGTTCGAGTTCGAGCTCGAATGGGAATCTGAGCTCACCGGCGATGCGCTCACGGCGGACACTGCGCTCTCGCGGAGCAAGGCCCTACCCATCAAATTTGCTCTGCAGACGCTCGGCACGCAAAGCGTTCCGGGCCTCTACCGTTTCTTCACTACCGACGGCAAGGCCTATACCGGTATGGCGACCGACCTTCGCCGACGCATCATCCAGCATATGTGGTGTCTTTCTCATTTCGGTGTTCCGACCAAAGGACACCGACTCGTCCTCTATCGCATGCCAGGAAAGACCAAAGATCAGATTCGCCCGGTCGAATTCGACATCAACAAGCACAACATGACGTTCAAGCCCACGGAGACTCTGAATAAGAGGGCCGAGCTGGAAATGCTCGAATTGCTGAATCTCTGAGCGGCCGACTCCGGATGTGTTCCGGATCGGCTGAGGACAAAGTGAGTGAACATTTTGCAACCAACCAATGGGAGACGATCATGCATCCGATGACCTGTACATGTCCGAGTTGCCGCTCAGGAGGAGCCGGGGAATTCGAGTTCGAGTTCGAGAACGAAAATGAGTACGAATTCGAATACGAGAGCTTCGAGAACGAGGAAGTTTCTGAACAAGAGGAGCTAGAGCTCGCGATGGAGCTCTTATCCGTCCAGAACGAATATGAGATGGAGCAGTTTCTCGGGAAGCTCGTGAAGGGCATAGGCCGGGGATTGAAGAAGATCGGCAAAGTCGCCTTGCCGGCCTTGAAATCGCTCGCGAAGGTCGCGCTTCCGATTGCCGGCAAGGCACTCGGCTCGTTCATCCCCATTCCCGGCGTGGGGACTATGATCGGCGGCGCCATTGGCAAGGCTGCGGCCAACGCGCTCGAAATGGAGC
>Ga0193752_1001740_pt1 | contig 17579 bp, 14 predicted proteins | sample H1c1metaG_FD_144924 | JGI IMG/M metagenome (GOLD analysis project Ga0193752, IMG submission 144924) | Soil microbial communities from a riparian zone of the East river system, Colorado, United States - H1c1 | ecosystem: Environmental > Terrestrial > Soil > Riparian zone | place: USA: East River...
GTCGTCGTCGAGCGTTCAGGCACCGTTCACCTGAACGCTCGACGACGACTGACAACCGGCGGCGCTCGAAGTCGAACGGAATTTCGTCGACTTTCGTGTAGGCGTCAGTGTCGTGCGTAACATCGTGTTCGAGGATCGCCGCGTCGAGCGGACTTCGGATCCCGGTTTCGAATTTGCTATTGAGCCGGGCGAAGAACAGCGGCGTGTCGGAGGTCTGGCCGAACGCGTCGTACGAACCCGCAAACGCCATGCTTCCCCGAGTCAACGTTCCCGTCTTGTCGCTACACAGAACGTCGATGCTGCCGAGGTTCTGAATCGCGGAGAGGTGCTTCACGATCACCTTGTGTTTGGCCATCGCGACAGCACCGCGCGCGAGCGTGACCGATGTGATCATCGGTAAGAACTCGGGCGTGAGTCCAACCGCGAGTGCGACAGCGAAGAGCACCGATTCGAACGCACCTCGATGCGCGCCGATGCGCACGATCAAGATGAACATGACGAGACCGAAGACCGCCTTCAGGATGAGCGAGCCAAATTGCTTGACGCCGCGATCGAACTCGGTCTCGGGTGCACGTGTCGTCAGCCGGGTCGCGATGTCACCGAATGCGGTGCGAGGCCCGGTCGCGAGCACCACCGCCGTTGCGCTGCCGCTCACGACCGAAGTTCCGAGCAGCACCATCGTCGCGTCCGAATCGTCGCCGGCTTTGACTTTCTTCTCGACCGGCATCGATTCACCGGTCAACGCCGATTGCTGAAGGTGCAGATCTTTGGCTTGCGTCAGCCGCGCGTCGGCAGGGACGAGGTCGCCCGCACACAAGCGAATGACGTCTCCGGGCACCACGTCGACCCGGGGCACCTCCGCGAATACGCCATCCCGCAATACGGTCGCCGTCGGTGCGACCGTGTTACGGAGCCGAGCCGCGGCCTTGCTGGAGCGAAACGTCTGGACGAAGTTCACCGCGACGCTGAGCGTTACGATGATGATGACAATCGCAGCGTTGGCGAGCTCGCCGATGAATGCCGACACGACGCTCGCAAACAACAAGATCGCGACGAGCGGATTCGCAAACTGCAAGAGCAACTCGGTGAGGTGCGAGCGCTGCTTCTTCGGTGTCGGATCGTTGGGCCCATACTGCGCGAGCTTGCGCGCCGCTTCCGCCGAGGTCAGTCCCCGCTCGCTGGCCGTGCTGGTGGCAATGAGGGCGTCGAGAGCGTTCATCTGCCCATGCGTGCTGCAATAGACGGGCCAGCGCCGTGCGGCGGCGGCACCGTTGGCTCGCGCTCACCATTGCTGTCGCGATCGGTGTTGGCACACGCCGTCTGAACTCACAAACGTGAAACGACATCGCTCACGCCCCATCTCCAGTTCCGAATCTCCGGTAAGTCTTCACCGTTTTTATCGATGTATTGTTTGTGCGCGATCAACTTGCGCGCTAGCTGCTGCTTCAGACGGTCGCCCCTGTCGCCTGTCTGCGGCAGTCGATCGACCGCGTCTATCACGAGATGAAAGCGATCTAATTCATTGAGCACCGTCATGTCGAATGGCGTCGTGATGGTGCCCTCTTCTTTGTAGCCTCGGACATGGATGTTGTCGTGATTCGTGCGGCGGTAGGTCAGCCGGTGGATCAGCCACGGATAGGCGTGAAACGCGAAAATGACCGGCTTGTCCTTCGTGAAGAGCGCATCGAACGCGGTGTCGGAGAGCCCGTGCGGGTGCTCGGCTTGCGGCTGCAGCTTCATGAGGTCGACGACATTCACGACCCGGATTTTCAGATCCGGAAGTTGCTCGCGCAGGATCGAGACCGCAGCGAGTGTCTCTAGCGTCGGCACATCGCCACAACACGCCATGACTACATCGGGCGCGCCACCATCATCGTTACTGGCCCAATGCCAAGTGCCGATGCCTTCGCGGCAGTGCGCAATCGCAGCGTCCATAGTCAGCCACTGCGGTGCAGGATGTTTGCCCGCGATCACGACGTTGACATAGTGGCGGCTGCGCAGACAGTGGTCCATCACGGACAGCAGACAGTTTGCGTCCGGCGGAAGGTAGACCCGAACGACTTCAGCCTTCTTGTTTACGACGTGATCGATGAAGCCAGGATCTTGGTGCGTGAAACCGTTGTGATCCTGGCGCCAAACGTGTGACGCCAACAAGTAATTCAGTGAGGCGATCGGTCGCCGCCAGGGTAGTTGTGACGAGACTTTCAGCCACTTCGCGTGCTGGTTGAACATCGACCCGACGATGTGGATGAAGGCCTCGTAGCAGTTGAAGATTCCGTGTCGCCCCGTCAGCAAATAGCCTTCGAGCCAGCCCTCACACTGGTGCTCACTGAGCATCTCCATCACGCGCCCGCTCGGCGCTAGAAACTCGTCATTCGGTGCGGTCGCGCCTTCCCATTGGCGTGTGGTCACTTCGAATAGTGCCTCCAACCCGTTGGAGAGCGTCTCGTCGGGCCCAAACACACGGAAGTTTTTCTGTTCATCGTTCAGCGTCACCACATCGCGCAGCAGCCGTCCGAGCACATGTGTATCGCCGATGCCTGGCTGTCCGGGCGACGTAACCTCGACCCCGTATTCGCGAAAATCAGGCATCCGCAGCTCGCGCAGCAACACGCCGCCATTGGCGTGCGGATTTGCGCCCATGCGTCGTTCGCCCTTCGGCGCGAGCTCAGCTAGCTCCGGATTGAGTCGGCCTTGAGAATCGAAGAGCTCTTCCGGGCGGTAACTTCTCAACCAGTTTTCCAACAAGCGGAGGTGTTCGGGATGGGACGCCGGATCTTTGAGCGGCACTTGGTGTGAACGGAAGGTGCCTTCGATCTGCAGGCCATCGACGACCTTCGGTCCGCTCCAGCCCTTGGGTGAGTTGAGGACGATCATCGGCCAGCGCGGCCGCTCATGGCTGCCGTGGACACGTGCTTCCCGCTGGATTGCCTTGATCTGGCTCACCACCGCGTCGAGCGTGGTGGCCATCGCTTCGTGCATCAGCGCGGGCTCGTGACCCTCGACGAAGTAAGGAGTCCATCCGTAGCCGCGAAGCAACTGCTGCAGTTCCTCGCGTGTAATGCGGGCAAGAACAGTGGGGTTCGCAATCTTGTAACCGTTCAGATGGAGGATGGGGAGCACCGCGCCATCGGTCGCCGCATCGAGAAACTTGTTCGAATGCCAGGCTGTAGCGAGCGGACCTGTTTCCGCTTCGCCATCGCCGACTACGCAAGCCACGATGAGCTCGGGATTATCGAATGCCGCACCGAATGCGTGGCTGAGGGAGTAGCCCAGCTCGCCACCTTCGTGGATCGAACCTGGGCATTCCGGGGATGCGTGACTTGGAATGCCGCCCGGAAACGAGAACTGGACGAACAGCTTTCGCAGTCCCGCTTCATCCCGAGTGATGTTGGGATAGATCTCACTGTAGGTCCCCTCGAGGTACGTGTTGCTCACGACGGCCGGGCCGCCGTGCCCCGGGCCGGACACGTAGATCATGTCGAGATCGTGTTCTCGGATGATTCGATTCAAGTGCGCGTAGATGAAGTTCTGCCCTGGAGTCGTGCCCCAGTGCCCCAGCAGCATGTGCTTCACGTCCGCGCGTGTCAGCGGCCGCCTTAATAGTGGGTTGTCATAGAGGTAGATCTGGCCCACAGACAGGTAATTGGCGGCGCGCCAATAAGCATCGATCTGCGAGAGTTGCTCTGGCGCGAGTGTTGGGATGCCTGTTGTCATCGTTGTCTGCCATGGCACCGCAACACTTGTGCCACTCGCTCTGCCTCGTCGGACTCCGAAGGGCGAAGAGAGATCTCGTCCCGACGCCTGAGGAACCCTCACGCGCGACCCTGTCCCGAACGGGACGGTTCACTCGCGGGATCTATTGTCCCAACGCGCAGCACGCGTGTCTCAATATCGTGCAGCGGGCCGAGCGCGGCCCTGATCGGCAGCTCTACGTATTTCCGCGACTGACTGCGCGCGGGAACTACTCACGCATCGGTATTGCTCGCGTGCGATTCAATGGAGCCGGCGATCCTACGGGTGTCGAGCGACTCGGCATCGCGCTGGAGCCGGAGGCCGACTATGAGCTGCGACCCGGGGTAGGGGCGGCTGCGAGGATCCACGCATCACATTCGTGCAACCACTCGATCGTTACGTGATGACCTACACCGCGTATTCGAAACGCGGGCCACGCGTCGCCCTCGCTCAATCGAAGGATCTTTTCCACTGGGAACGTCTCGGCCTCGCGACCTTCGGCGACTACCACGGCACCGATTTAGGCGACTTGGACAACAAGGATGCGAGCCTGTTCCCCTGCGCGATTCCGAGTCCATCTGGACGGCTCGAACTGGCGATGCTCCACCGGCCGCGTTTTCCGAGCGAGCATCCCGAGCAGCTTTGCGGTGGTCAACGACGTCCCGCTCTGATCCACCGGTGAGTCTTCTCTCCCGGCGACGCTAGTGCTGCCCGCACATTCGGCTTCAGCTACGCTCGACGTATGAGCCAAGTGATCATCGTCGGCAACGTCTCGGAAGACCCTTTTGCGATTGATGTCGCACACTCGTTCGATCAGGTCGCCGATCTATCGGACATCATTTCGCTCAAGAATTTCGCGAACGGCGAGTTCTGCCCGCGTTTCATTTCGGACGAAACCGACACCGATAGCATCGGCGACAAGTTGCACGGCGCAACGGTCGTGATCGTGTCGGTCGACAACCCGACCTACGGCCGCCAGACGCTAGCCCAACGCAACTTCCTGCTCGCACGCGCCGCGAAAGACAACGGCGCCGTGAGAGTGGTGCTCGTCGAACCCGATCTATTTTATTCAGCACAAGATCGCGGCCCGCGCGTGGAACACGGTGAAACGGTCCTACCGCGCGAAGTGAAAGACCTGAAGAAGTTCGACGGGCAGCCTTTCAGCTCGCTGCTCTACGCGCAGCTGCTCAAGACAGCGGGCGTGGACGCCGTGATCACGGTGCACAACCACTCGCACTCGGTACAAGACTTATTTCGGCGTGTGTTCGGCGGGGACTTCGCAAATCTCGGGCCCGCCGAGCTCTACGCGCACTATCTTCGAAACTCCGACATCGTGGCGCATGGCGATGACGGATCGAATCTCGTGTTGTGTGCGCCGGACAGAGGCGCGGTGGAGTTCGTCGACACGATGCACACAGCGCTCGGCTTCAAGGACGCGGGCATCTGCCGGATGACGAAAGAACGCGCGGGCGAGCGGCAGGTCGAGATTCAAGTCGCCACAGACTCACCGGTGCCACTGTCCGGACTTGCCGGTAAAGACGTGGTGATCTTCGACGATATGGTGCGAACCGGATCGACAATCGTGAATGCGTGCCACGCGCTTCGGAACGGCCGTCCGCGCCGCGTGTTGTTTTGCGTCAGCCACTTCTACTCGAGCGAAGAGGGACGCCAGAATCTCGCTGCGTCTGCGATCGACGAGATCCTCACGCTCAACACACTGCCGAGCATCCTGAACCGCGATATGCAGGGCCGCCTGCGGCGCAAGCTCGTCGTGTTGAAGATCGAGAAGTGGATCGCGCGGCACTTGCGAGCGAGCATCGGCGCGCCGCTGGGGCGCCTTGCGAACGACTTCTACGCCGCCGATATGTCGTCAAAGAACCCGCGGTGCGTTACACCGCCGCGGGCTTAAAGGCCGAAGCGTTCACGGCTCCGCAGCGAGCTCCGCGATGCTGCCGCAACGCTGCAGCGATCGACCCGCACTCCCGACGCCCACGTGAGACTCGCGCACTCACTCGGGCCCGGCTGCAGGTTTTTGCAAGACGCACTGACCCGCGCTGCATGTCTCGTCGAGCGTGCACGCGTGATCGCATGCGCCACAACTCGATGATTCACGTTCGAGATCCACACAGGTCGATCCACACCGCGTACGGCCAGGCCCGCACTCGTTCATCGCATCGGGCGCATCGGGCGCGCGAGGTGATGGTGGCGGACCGCCACGAGGCCGGCCCTTCGGTGAATCCATGCGCGGGGGCGGCGGAGGCTTCGGTGTACGAGGCGCCGGCGGGTTCACGCTCTGCGGATCTTGCGCCGGCGGACTATCCGGCGGATCGGCTTGAGTCGGCACCGCTTGCGGCGATTCGCGTCTGGGATGCGTAGTCGCCCCTGCGTCGGGTTCGCTCTGCGGCGCAGTCGTGACGGGTGGCTCCGCGTCGTGTATCGCTGGCACCTCGCTGCTCGCATCTAGTACTGGCACGGCGCTGCTAGCATCTACGACCGACGTGGTTGTACCCGAATCGTCACCGTCGTCGTCCTGCCCCGAATCCGGCAGCGTGCCGGCATCGCTCGCACGTTCGCAAAAGCCCGCGTCCGAACACTCGTAGCCGGGCAAGCAGCGATGCGTGATCTCACACCGCTTGTTGTCGAGGCTAGTATCCAGCGAATCCGAACAGGACAAGAGCAGGACCGCGAGCACCGAGCCGAATAAACGCCGGGTCATCAGAAGACCCCCGCCACAGTGGTTTGTTGGTTGGAAGGTTGCCACGCGACCGTTAGACGCTCGCCAGCATCGCCCTCGCTGGCGAGCTTGGCGACCATGAACAGTACGCCGCCGACAGCGGCAAGCGCGAAGCCCGTACCGGTGAATCCACGCGCGAGCGCCTGTTGCGATCGCATCGTGTCGAGCTGGTCGGCGAACAACGTCTGCTCGGTCTCGCGACGCGCACGAGTCTCCGTCTTCGCGCGCATGATCTCGAACGTGATCGCAACGCTGAGCGCTGCCAATCCGGCACCGAGGGTGACAACGCCGACAGTCCGCAGCGCGGAACCGGGCGCCGCTGCCGCTACGAGCGGCAGTTGCACCGAGGCTTCGGGGTTGGGCGCCGCTAGTAGCATGAAGCTAACATCGCGCGGCAGGTCCGGGGGCAGCTCGACTTCGGCGGAGATCGCCTGATAGCCGTCGAGCCTCATTGTGACTGCGTGTTTGCCCGATGTTAGGTCGAGCGTGATGGGGGAAAGGCCCACCCGCACACGATCGACAAACACCTCGGCGCCGCGGGGCGACGACAAGAGCGTGAGCTGCTGTACGCCTCGGCTCGCGAGCTGCGCGGCCAAAACGCGGATGCGCTGATTCACCTCGACTGCGTCAGGCGAATTTTCGGCGCGGCGCAAGTATTCGCGGTAATACGCGAGCGCGGACGACACGTCGGCGAGCGCGTCGTACGCTCGGGCGACGTTGAAAGAGAACGCCGCCTTCGGGAACTGCTTGTCGGCTGCTGAAAAAAGCGCGATCGCCTCTTGGTATTTTCCGCGTGCATACGCCTTCACCGCGGCACGGTGCTGACTCTGCGCAGCGCGAGCGTCGTCTTGGGTCGGCGCGCCTGTCGACGATTGAGCAAGTCCGCGAGCGGACACAACACTGAGGGCGACGAACACGAGACACGAGACAGCGCTTGGGCGAGTCATCGAAAGGGATCCTTTAGTCCAAGTACATCCTCGAGGGCAGCCGGACGCGGAACAACCCTGCCCGCGTTCGCTCGACGAGGTTTGCCCGCGCTTGCGGACGTGGCCGACGGTGTACTGCTGGATGTCCACAACACGTCTGATTCGCAACTGAATGGAGGCGCGATTTGCGAACTACTCTCTGCAATCGTGCTCGTCAACACGCCGGGATGAATCCCTGCCGCCATCGGCTGCGCGCTCGCCGCAGGGACCGCGGCGTACTCGGGAGATGCCTGACCCGCAGTCAGAAGTACTGCGAGCGCAGGCGCTAGCGCGAATGCACAGACTGCTTGAATCAACATACGTCGCTCGCCCCGCATTGCGTCGCGCGAGCTCGCCTTGGCGGAGTCTGGTGCCCGCTCTTCGGGTATGACCACATCGTGCGCCCTCGTCTTGGCAGCTACGCTCCGCTGATCGGCGTCGAAAACGAGCGACCAGGCCCGCACTAGCGAATCGCCGCAAGCGTCCTCCGTCTCGCCTTGTTCGATCAGCCAGCGCGCCAACGCTGCACCCAGCTCATGCGCGCTCGCGGAACGCAGCTGACGGTCCTTGGCCAAGCCGCGCTTCAAGATCGGCCAGAGCGTCGCGCACCCTGCACCGGTTAGGGCGGGTGGCTCGCGCTCGACCACCGCGCACAAGCTCGAATACTGATTACCCGCATCGAACGGGCTGGCGCCCGAGATGAGCTCGTACAACACGACACACAGCGCCCAGATGTCCGCTCGCTCGTCGACGTCGAGGCTGCCGCGCGCTTGCTCAGGAGCCATGTACGCGGGACTGCCGAGCACGTTGCCCTCGATTGTCAGCTTCCGGCTGAACTCGCCACGCAGCTTTGCGATACCGAAATCGAGCAGCGTCGGCCGCAGCTGCGTCCCCGTCTGGGCGACCATGATGTTGTGTGGCTTCAAGTCGCGATGCACGACTCCGGCCCCGTGCACGGCGCAGATCCCGTGGATGATTGGTAACAGCAGGCCCACCGCCGCGATGGGAGGCAACGTGCCGTGCAACTCCAGCACCTCCGACAGCGTCGCGCCCTCCAACAATTCCATCACGATGTACGCCGCACCGCGCTCGGTCTCGCCATAGTCGAATACGCGCACGATACTCGGATGATCCAATCGGGCTTCGACTCGGGCTTCTGTGAGCAGGCGAGCCGTCGTGTCGCGGTCGCGCATCTCGGGATGCAACAGCTTGAGCGCCACCGGGAGTTCCAAGTGCACGTTGGATGCGTGCCACACCGCGCCCATGCCGCCTTCGCCGATCATCCGCTCGAGCCGGTACTTACCGCCGATCAGCGTTCCGGCGGCGTACTCCCAGGCCGGGGCTGCCGCTAGTCCAAACGTCGTCGAACTCGTCAAAGACATGCGCAACTAGTCCCTGCTTGACTAACGAGACTAACGTCGAAGTGCAATGGCTCGTCGCTGCGCAGACAACTTCGCGTGCTCGGCAAGCGCGTCCATGTTCGCTATCAGCACCGTAAGCCCAAGAAGAGGATTGACCGCTCGTTCCGGAAGAATTGCTCCAGCGGACCGTCGTTTAGGTGCGTTGTTTCGGGCGGAGGATGTCGATCAAACGCCTGGCGCAGTGTGAACCGGAAGTGTCACGCACGAATACAAGGCGTGCATCGTGACCGAATCTACGGCCGTTTTTGGGGACCACGCTGAGTGCCTGCCGCTGACAGCTGCAGGCTCGCACACAATCTCGGCGAGCAGACTGTGTGGCGTGTTTGCCGGGTGCACAATATTGCTACTGCCTGACAGGGTAGAAGCCCGCGAAATATGTCGACCGCGGCGAGCGACCTCTGGCCATGACGACAGAATCGTTCATCGGCGCGAATTAATTTTCATCGTTTCGAGATCGTTCGGCGACCCACACTACAGCCGAGTCCGCGATCGGCTGCGCCGCAACGCGGGCGCTCGTAGCGCGTCCGAAAACTACCTTGAATCCGAGTCTCTGGCCGAATGAGTGACTCGACGGTTCTGATCAACTTGCTCGCCCGGAAGCGAAACTCGCCGAGTGCACCGAGTCACGCGCGGTCTTGAACGACGCACATTTCGGCGACATGTCCGGCAAATCGCTCTCGATCGTGCTGATCGAAGATCATGAGACGGCCGAGAAATGATGGCGGAGCTCGAGGCGATCAAGCGCGCCCTCGCTGGCTGAGCCGAGCGAACGCACTCTCCGCCGCGTCTCCAACCGGTTGCCTGACGTTGGCTACGTGCCGAACGTCGTTATCGCGCCCACATCTGGTCGCCGCGTAAGCAGCTGGTGATCTTTGCCGTGGAGACGGGCACATACGCCTCCCGCAAAGCCACCGTATTTTCCCGAAAGGATTCGATCTCTTGCTGCCGCTCACGGCGGCGCGCGAACACGGCCGAGAGACTTCATTCCAGGTTGTTTGGTAACATGAAGCCTGCAGCTGCACGGAGTACATCGCGCGGCTGCTCAGTGCTGGATGTAGGTGGGATGGAAAAGAAGTTTAGTCGCTCGGGGTTCGTGCGCAGCCAGGTCGTGCCCGCACTGCTCATGTTCGCGATACCGCTGATGGGCCATTGGTTCGCGCAACACGCGCAGCGAACGTTCGACGCACGGTTTCTCGACGGCGTGTCGGCTGCACTGAAAGATGCCTCGGACCTGACCGCGGAGAAGCGGACCGAGATCCGAACGTTCTATCGCGAACACCCCGCTTCGACGCTCTGCGCGCGCGAAGAGACTCGCAGTATGTTGCCGCCCGCGTACGCTTCTGAGGCTTGCGGAACCCACGCGCAGTTCCGCTGGATCGAGCAAGCTTCACTCGGCAGCCTTGCACTCGGCATCTTCTCGCTGGTGTTCGTCGTGGCGTGCGTCGGCGTTTCGTTCGTCTCACGCGAGCTGCAATACTTGAGTTTCATCGCGGGCTGGAACTTCTTGCGCGTGGCGAGCGCACTGCAAGTTGTGGCCCAAGGCTTCATCGCAGTGATGTTGTCCTTTTGGGTCACGGCGTTCTTCTTCGAGCACTACTACCTGAAGCTGATCTTCCTCGTCGGCTTCGCGGCAATCGCAGCGGCAGCGATGCTGATCGCGGCAATCTTCAAGAAGCCCGCGGACAAACTAGAAGTCGAGGGCGAGCCACTCCCGCGCGAGACGTCACCGGAGCTGTGGAACCGCATCGAAGCGCTGTGTGCGCGTCTCGGCACCGCTCCACCTAACACGATTCTCGCCGGTATCGATGATAACTTCTTCGTCACCGAGCACCCTGTACACGCGGGCGGACGGGTGTTCGAAGGGCGCTCACTGTTCATCAGCTTGTCGCTACTCAAGCGCCTGAACAAGCCGGAGGCCGATGCCGTTCTCGCCCACGAGATGGCCCACTTCAGCGGTGGCGACACGCTGTACTCGAAGAAGCTGTCTCCGATGCTGTCGCGGTACGTCGCGTACATGGAAGCGCTGCATGCGGGCGCGCTGTCGCGGCCCGTGTTCTACTTCATGTTGTTCTACTGGAGCCTATTTCAGATTCCGTTCGGCCGGCAGCGCCGCGAACGCGAGCTGCGTGCGGACAAGCTCGCGGCTGAAGCGACCTCACCGGACAGCATCGGGAACGCACTGCTCAAAGTCGCGGCGTATTCTTGTTATCGCGCACGCGTCGAGAAAGGAATGTTCGAGCGCAACCGAGCGCACTCCGACCTCGGCATCGCTCACAGCGTAGCGGCTGGATTCGTGGAGTATGCGCGAGGCAACAGCTTGGCCGACGACCTGCAGGCCGAGGGTTCCGTTCCGCACCCGTTCGACAGCCATCCTTCGCTTGTCGAACGCTTTCAAAACGTCGGTCTCCAGTTTGCAGATCAGGTGATGGCCGATCGCGTCGTGAACACCGAGGTACAAACCTGGTTCAGCGAGATTGCGGATGCAGAACAGATCGAAACAGCGCTGTGGAACGCTTACGAAGCGCGCTTCAAAGCCGTGCACGAGGAAGCGCTCGCCTACCGCTATCTGCCTGCAACCGACGCCGAACGTGAGCACGTCGAACGATTCTTCCCGCCTGTTGTGATCGCGGGTGAAGAGCACGCGCTGGAAGTAGACTGTGAAAAACTCAACTACGGGGCGTGGCCTAATCCGCTGCGGTGGGGCGAGGTCACCAACATCGTGATCAAGGACAAGACTCTGCGGGGCAGGCTGCTCGCAGTCAGCTTCAACGGTCTCAAGTCGATCGACACCATCGAGATCCCACTGAAGAAGCTTTCGCAACCGGAGGGCGAAGTGCTGGCAGTGGTCGGTCGTTATTACGCGCGCGGAATTGCCGCCAAACAGCACAATGCAGCGAGTCCCGTTGCAAGCGTGTAGTCAGTCCAGTCGCGGGCGCGCGCGAGCTTACTCCGGCAAACGGATCGTTCGGAACAACGCTTGCGCTATTGGCAACGTTTGCTTGGACACACAACTCGCTTCCATCGTCAGTGTGGGCTTCGTGTACTCGCCCCGAGGCAAGTGAACTGAGGTTCTCCAACGACCGTCGACCTTAGACGTGTACGTCACGAGCATCGTCGGCACGCCAAAGATCTCGATAGCTTCGTACTCACCTGGCTCGGCGCCGTCGCCCTCGAGCGAGTTCGAGGCGTTGCCGTAGTCGCCGACATAGGTGCACGCCGCCGAATCGAATTTGACCACACACGAGTCAATCCCCTGGACTGGGATCTCTACGAGATCGCGCGGCGCTTCGAACGTATAACCACAATCGGTCGAGACATCCATCCAGTCGTCGGTGCTCACTTCACCCAAGTCCGACGCGTCGCGATCTTCGCCTGCGTCGGCCGACCGAGAAGGCCCAGAGTCACGCGGCGGGTCATCATGATCCTCCGCGCAGCACACGGTTCCCAACATCAGGACGAGCGCGAACAAGTTGCTACGGAATACGGTCATGCGCCGAGCTTTCAGCAAATCGGCTGCCGCTGCAAGCTGCATCACAGACCCTGCTCGGGCGGCAACGGCGGCTGACCTGTCAACTGCTCTTCCGCAATGCCAGACCGTGCCGCGGTCGAGTATGCACATTCATCAAGTCATCGAGAAACACTTGCGAGATGGCGTCCAAGTGCTGCCGTTGTTGGTTGTACGACTGAGACCGTGGCCGGTCGACGCGCTCACCGCAACTCTACCGCGCGGATCGTCTCGACTCGCTGCGAGATTGCCACCAACAGATTGATCAACACGTCGTACGCCGCCGCGTTCATCCCGCGATCTCGGAACACGTATGTCAACTGATCGAGTGTGATCTGCGGGTCGTCGTCGGGAATCAGATCCATCTGATCGTGCAACGGTTCCGGTTCGCGAAAGCCCCCCAGCGCACCGACCATCGACCAAATCTGAAGCGTCTCGATCAAGATCTCCTGCTTCGAGTCGGCAAGGTCGCTCGCAAAGTCGACAGTCAACTCGATCGTTCGTTGCGTCAACTGCTCGTTGAGCTTGAACGGCACCGCCGTCAAACGCTCCGGATACTCGCTCGCGGCGAGCTCACGCGTCGACTGTGCGCCCGCTGCAGCGATCGTTAGCTTGCGAACTGCGTGGCGCGTCGCGTAGACCAAATTCGCGAGGACCACGATCGCCGTCGGATCGACTCGCAAGCTCGAGAAACTCCAGTTCGGCTGCAAGCCACGCGCATCCGGCTCGTCGGACACCAGCTTGGCAGCGACCCTCGCAGGCGGAACGGTTTGCCCACCGAGTGCGCCGTACTCCGCCAGGCGAGCAAACCAAACCACGACACAGCGAAGTTGGTCGAACGCTTCGTCGTCGAACGGGTTGTCCAGAACGACATGCAGAGTCACCGGGCCTCCCGCACCGAGATCACCGCGAACCTCGACCGGGAACGGCAAACCTTGAACTCTCATTCGTCGAACCTGTGGAGCCAACTGTCCGCAACGTCGCGTTCGACGCCGAGGATGTTGTAGTGCGGCACGGTCCACACATCGAGCACGATCGGCTCGATCGCTCGATGCACCTGGCGCAGAATCTCGACGTCTTTGTCCTGGCGATTCACATCGCCGACGGGCGGCACCGGACCCGCTTGCACGAGAGCTCCCCCACGCAACGGCGTGAGCGTGGCACCTGCTTGCACCGCGGAATCGAGTGCACTCACTCCGTCGAGCTGCTCGAGCAAGGGCTGACCGAGATACGTGAGCCAACCCGCCGAGTACAACCGCTTCCTCGGCACTTTGCCATCGTCAGCGATGATGAGATCTCCGCGCTGACCGCGATTGTGAACCAGCATGCCGCGATGGCGCTGTGCGAGCCGCCAATTGACCGGCAACGCGCTCTGTTCAAACTCGCGGCCCCAAACTACGTCGTAGCCGATGCTTGCGATCGCTCCCCAAAACGGCACCGTTGCCAGCATATCGCTGAAGATGCTGATGATCTTGGAAGCGGACTCGGGTGTCGCAAATGCGATCGGAAGCGCGATCGCTACGTCGTCATTCGTCCATTCCTGCTTGCCTCCGAGCGACCATTCACAAGAGTACTCGCCGATCTGACATTCAGCTGCGCTGGTGATCGAGTAGAAACGCCCGCGCTTGTCGAGCTCGGAAAGCTCTTTGACGGCGCGACGAATCGCCGCTGCATTGAGCGGCTTGTATGAGGACGTGGTCAAGGCATGCAGGTGCGCACGCTCCGGCTCCGGCACGAGCGCGAGAAACTTCTCGAAGATCGTGCGGCCATGCGGCGCGAGCTCTTTCCCCGTTCCGTAAAACTCCATCACGAGGGCGGGCCGACCGACGACCCAAGTCTCGGTGCCTTCAGTATGTTGTGCGCGTGCTTGTTGCCAGTCCATCGAGTCACCTCAGGGGCAGATCGCGATCGCCATGCCGTTGCCCGAACCTTTGCCGAGCGCACTATAGCTGGCGTTTTGGAACGGGCTCATCGACGGCTTCTTACCACCCGGCTTCGAAACGCCTTTGCCCGAGGGATGCCCAGGCGGACACTTGAATTTGAAGTCGTAGAATGTCTTCGAACCATCGGCGTTCAATGACGCAGCATCTGGATAACAATTGCCTTTGAGCGCGGCGAACGCAGCCTTGATCGCGGAGCCGCCCTGCTTGAACGCCGCTGCGAGATTGGGTCGCGGAGCATTTGTCGGAATTGGCGCCGGGACTTCTCCGTCCACTTTGATCGGCTTCAAATCATCATCCAACGCCGGCCGCTTGTAACCCTTCTCTCCTTCGATCTTCGGACTCCCATCCGGAGGTGTCTTGTTGCGATGCTCCTGAATCTTGTCCTCACAACAGGAGTGCTTGTCCTCACCGAGTTTCAAACAGGATTTCTTCTTCCCATCCACCGTGGTGGGCGATGTGGTTTCGTCGCAATGCTTCGCAATATCCGTCAACACTTGGATCGCTGGCAACGGCGACTGCATCTCTCCATTCATCGTCGCCGAGTTCGCAGGCGCCCCCGGGATGCCACAGTTGTTCATCATCAAGTCGCCCAGGTATTGGGTGAACTTGCTTTGAATCCGAACTGTGATCTCACCGGGCGTGATGAACTTCGTCGGCCCTTCCGCGTTGTTTGAGATGAGCCCGCCGCCGGTCGCCTTGCTCGCGATGTCCCCGCTGCTTCCGAAGCTCGAGCCAGTGATCGCGATCGGGTTGCCCTCGATTTTCACCGACTTGGAGTAGCCCTGGCAGTCCTTGCCGCTCGTTCCGATGTTTGGCAGCGGAGTCGGTGCAAACGGCGGCGGCGGCGGAGGCATCTTGCAGATATTCGGCAGATTCGCAGCTGCGACCCCACCGCTACCTTTAGTCACCGGAGTCTTCGGTGGATGAACCGCGACTGTTGGCATGACCTAAGCCTCCCCCTGTTCGATCAGCGCGGCGCCGCGCAAACCTTTCCAAGACGCACCCCACACGACCGCACGCGGTCCATGCGCATAGCCGCGCTGCCACGCGCGTACTGCAAGCACGACGTTGAACGCCGCGCTCGCAGCACCCAGATCACCACACGCGCCAACCGGCATCACGTACTGCGTGCCATCGCGAAACCACGCACCGGTGCGCAACAACGCAAATCCCCAATCCGTCCCGCGCGAGCGCTCGCCATTGATGTCGCAATACACATCTGCGACGTACGCGCGCTCGTCGATCGAGTCTCCCGCAACACGCACGACTGCTTCGGTGAGAGCCTCCCCGAGCGTGCCGGCACCTTGCATCGGATCCCGCTTCTCCTGCGCGCATGCAGCCGCACGCACGTACCCGAGCGTCGGCAGCCGAAGCTGGCGTTGGATGTTCGTACTCGCGAGGACGATTGCTGCAGCACCTTCGCCAGGCAACAAACCCGAACGAGTCTCTGCGCGTAAAATCCGCCGATCCGCCTCGAGCCAATCGAGCGTGTCAGCGTCCAGATACGAATCTGCACCTGCGACTATGACGAGCTCGTCTTGCGCGTTTGCAATCCGCACGATCGCACGTTCGAGCGCGTGAATCGCGCCCGCATGCCCCTCACCCACGCGTTCGACCTGAAAGCGGGGGCCACTCTCCGACTCGAGCATCAAATCTCGTTGCACGCGTCGAGCTTCGTTGACTCCGAAACCAGGCCGCGCTTCGGGCAACGAGAGCAGCACTGAAAACGTATCGTTCGACGCGCGTCGACCGAGCTTGCCAACTGCTTCGATCAAGGCCGCGCGAGCGAGCGCACTGACGCGCCGATATCCGAGCAACCCGGGTTCGAGCACACCATCCGACGCGCACCGAAGTGGTTCGCCCGCCGCATCGACCATGAAATCATGTTCGCGCATGCGGGTGATTCCAGCTCGCACTGCGGCGGCGGACCCTTCAGCACTGAGGCCGACTGGAGTACGCGCCGCAACCGCAACGATGTGAACCGCACGATTCATGTGAGATAGGGCTTCTCACCGATGATCGTTTGATCGAGATATTCCTCATCTCGCGGCTCGACTACTAACGTGCTCTGCCAAACCACGCTGACCTTGGAGTCGTCCGGTCGAATCAGTACCGATGTCATACGACCGCGATGTTCTTGTCGCCGGCGGCCGAAAGCGGTCGTAAACGTCAGATAGATCTTGGGCAGCTCGAATCGCATGGAGCCAGTCGGGTTCAAGTTCGTGAGCTCCACCGGCTCACCCCCGCGAAGATGATTTGCGACTCGTTGGTCCGGCGGCGCACTCGCAGCATACAGAGGGTCGTAGTCTTCGGGTAACAGTGGCTTTCGCGTGCGCTCCCACTTCGCGTCGTACGTTCCCGCGAGCGCGCGACGCGGCAGCCACGCAGCGTCGATCGGACCGAACCCCGCGGGGCCGTTTTTCGCGACGTCGCCGCTGGGATACTCCACGGTCGGCGCAGGTTTGTGAACGAGCCGGCTCGGGTCGAGCGCGAAGCCAACACCGATCGGATTGCGGTCGTCGTGCGTATGCCGACTCGGATCTCGATCCGTCGCATCCCGACCGCCATACGCTTGTTCGTAGCGGATCGGCCGAGAACTAAAAGGCTGGGGGGACGAGGTTGTTAGTCCACCGGTCGGCGCAGTGTAAAAGACGCGTTCGCCGTGGACGCGCAAGCTCTTGCGAAGATCCGCGACGCGCAGCGACACCGCGACACTCGTGCTTCGTTTCCCACCGACGGCGTGTGCTGACGCGTCCAAGACCACGTCGGTACACGGCTTGACCGCCAGCAGATCCGAATCGAACCGCAGGCTCGAAGCCCCGGGCTTGCCGTGATACTCCGGAACGAGAAGCGGCGGCGGTTGTTCGTCTGCGAGCTGCAGTCGACCGCCTGCACGAATGTCGAACGTCGCCTTCACGGCCACGACCCAGTGCGCCACGCCACCCTTATCGCGAGTCCAATTGCGCTCGGCGGCGTACGGCGTGTGATTGGCGAGCGCCCACATGTTCACGCGCTCCGCGACGCAACGACGTTTGCGAACGAATGGAGTGTCATCCTCTCCTCCCAGACGACACGCGGTACGTATACCGCGGCTCCGCGCTTCAGACTCGAACTAATCGGAGTCGCGCGCAGCAGTCGGAGACCGCGTCATTATCGGCGGTCACTCCGGCGTCGAACCACCCCGCCGCAGCGCGCGCTCGATGCAGCTCGGAGGTTCCGCGCGCCGCCGTCCGCTGCGTTTGGAGCACGCCGTCCGCGACGGCCCCCCGAGTCGCT
>Ga0193752_1001741_pt1 | contig 17576 bp, 14 predicted proteins | sample H1c1metaG_FD_144924 | JGI IMG/M metagenome (GOLD analysis project Ga0193752, IMG submission 144924) | Soil microbial communities from a riparian zone of the East river system, Colorado, United States - H1c1 | ecosystem: Environmental > Terrestrial > Soil > Riparian zone | place: USA: East River...
GCCTTCTCGCCGACGGTCGTGCTGTTCGACGAGCCGCTCAGCAACCTCGATGCCAAGCTGCGCGCGGAGATGCGGGTCGAGCTGCGCGAATTGCAGCGCCGCCTCGATATCACCTCGGTCTACGTCACCCACGACCAGGAGGAGGCGCTGGCGATCTCAGATCGGGTGATCGTGATGAATGTCGGCGTGATCGAGCAGATCGGCACGCCCGAGCAGATCTACAACAGGCCGCGGAGCCGCTTCGTCGCCGATTTCGTGGGCTCCGCCAATCTCATCAAGGGAAGGCTGACGGGGCAGGAACGCTTCGAGACCGAGGGCGGCGTGGTCCTGCGCGCGATAGCTCCGCACACGCCGCACGGCGACGAGACCGAGGTGGCCGTGCGTACAGCCTATATCGACTTGCAGCCGCGCCCCGGCGACAACCATGTGCCCGGCATCGTGCGCCAGCGCATGTTCCATGGCGATTTCGTGCAGTACGTCGTCGATTGCGCCTGCGGGAAACTGATCGTCCGCCGGCCCCCGACCAATCTTTTGGACGAGGGCGCGGCGGTCACGGTGTCGTTCTCACCGGAGCATTGTGTGCTGTTGGAGGGCTAATACGGCTCCGTACCCGCGACGATCACGCGGTGCATCAGGCGCTTCTCGCCATCGGGATAGTCGGCGTTGGCCTTGTGCATGGTGCACCGGTTATCCCAGATGACGATGTCGCCTTGCCGCCAGACATGGCGGTACTGGTATTTCGGCTGGATCGCATGGGCGATCAATGCGTCGAGCAACCGGTCGCTTTCGCCACGGTCCATGCCTTCGATCGCTTCCATACGGTTGGGATTGAGGTAGAGCGACCTGCGCCCGGTGTCGGGATGGGTGCGCACTAGCGGATGCGTGGCCTCCGGCATGGCAGCCATCTCCGCGGTCGGACGTTTGGCGACGCGTCCGCTGCGACGGCTCGATTCGTATTTGTGGATTACTTTCAGCCCGTCGATGCGCGCCTTCATCTCGGGTGGAAGGTCGTCATAAGCCGCGTACATGTTGGTGAATTGCGTGTCGCCGCCGTGCGACGGCACCACCAGGCCATAGAGCATGGTGAGCGAGCAGGGCGCACGCATGAAGCTGTCGTCGGTGTGCCAGGTGGCGCCATTGACCAGGCGCTTGCCGTCGCCCAGCTCGTCGCGATCCTCGCTCGAGATGATATTGACGTCGGCGCATTGCTCGGTCTGGGCGAGCTGCTTGCGCTGCACCGGTGTGCCGAACTGCGCCATGGCATCGCGGAAGGGGACTGGCGCCAGCCTCTGGTCGCGAATGCAGATCGCGAGGTTGTCGTGCAGCGCGCGGGTCAACGCTGCCTGCGTCGCGGGATCAGGCAGGCGGTTCAGGTCGATGCCATCTACCGCCGCCGCCATGTGGGCGGAAAGCTTCTGGGTGTGCAGGATCATCAGGCCGCGCGGCTCTTCAGGACTTCGAGGGCGCGGGTGAAAGTCGAGGCCATCTCCGCGCCCGGCACGGCGCCGGAGAAAAGGATATGGCCCTGCAGCGCGAAGCTCGGCACGCCATTGACACCGGCGTTGCGTGCCATCTGGTCGGCCGCCAGGATCTGCTGCTTGCCTTCGTCGCCGGCGAGCAAGGCCAGAATGGCTTCGCGATCAATGCCGGCCTTGGCACCGACCTCCGCCAGCGTCTGGTGATCGCCGATATCCGCGCCGTTGCAGAAATAGGCTTCGAACAAGGCTTCGACGAGCGCGTCCTGGACGCCGAGCTCGCCCGCGACCCCGATCAGGCGGTGTGCTGCCACCGTGTTGGGCGTGCGCGTCAGCCGGTCCATGTGGAATTCGAGGCCGAGACCGGCGGCGGTCTCGGTGATGCGCGCATCCATCTGCTGCGAACGTTCCCAGCTGCCGAACTTGGCGGTCCGGTACTCGCGCCGGTCGACGCCTTCCTCCGGCATGTCGGGATTGAGCTGGAACGGGTGCCAGCGCACGTCGAAGGCGAGGCCGTCCTTGGCCAGCAGGGGCAATGCGATCTCGAGCTGGCGCTTGCCGATATAGCACCACGGGCAGATCGCGTCGGAGATGACGTCGATCCGGCTTGCGGTCGCGAGGGCATCCATGGCGGTATCCTTTCGTCGATGGCGGGCAGCAGGCTAAAGTGAGCCTATATCCATCCAAGCAGCATGAGCAACGGGGCAAGGACAATGGACAAAACCGCCTATCGAACCGCCTTGATCGTGGGCACCGGCCCGGGGCTCAGCGCCTCGCTGGCCCGCCTGTTCGCCAGGAACGGCCTCAAGGTCGCGCTTGCGGCGCGGCGAACCGACAAGCTGGCAGCGTTGTGCGCCGAGACCGGCGCCGGCGCCTTCACCTGCAATGCCGCCGACCCAGGCGAAGTGGCGGCGCTGTTCACGGCGGTTGAGGCCAAATACGGTGCGCCCGATGTCGTCGTCTACAATGCAAGCTCACGCGTGCGCGGCTCGATCGTGGACCTGCCGCCGGAAGATGTGCGCAAGGCGATCGAGATCAGCGCCTTCGGCGGCTTTCTCGTGTCGCAGCAGGCCGCCCGCCGGATGCTGCCGCAGGGCAGGGGCGCCATCTTCCTGACAGGCGCCACCGCCGGCGTGAAGGGCTTTGCCCTCTCGGCCACCTTCGCCATGGGCAAATTCGCCCTGCGCGGCCTTGCACAGGCAATGGCGCGTGAATTGTCGCCCAAGGGCATCCACGTCGCCCACTTCGTGATCGACGGCGGCATCCGCAGCGAAGCGCGGCCGGTGCCCGCCGACACACCCGACAGCCTGCTCGACCCGGACGCCATCGCCGAGACCTACTGGAACGTCATGCACCAGCACCGCAGCGCCTGGAGCATGGAAGTCGAGGTGCGCCCCTGGGTCGAGCGTTTCTGACGTCAGACGTCGCTGCTGTCGTCGAAGCTGCCGCCATCGAACCCGCCGCCATCGTCGAAACCGCCATTGTCCTGGCCGCCGGCATCCGCGGTGTCCCACTGGTCCGGGGTCTGATCTTCGGCCTGCTGATTGTCGGCCAGCCGACTGTCGGAAGGCGCGAGACCCTGCTGTTCCAGCAGGCTGTCGCGCGAAGAGTTGGCGGGGATACCGGCGAGGCCGGCGGCAGGGGTGCCGCCGAGACCGGCATTATGCCCACCGAACATCGACGAGATGCCCTGGAAGAGCAATGCGCCGCCGGCCACGCCTGCGGCCGTCGCCGCTGCATTGCGCAGGAAGCCACCGCCGCCGCCCATTCCCATGCCTTGGCCTATACCCTGGCCCATGCCACCGGGGCCGCCGGGAGGGGCGCCCCACGGCTGGGCCGGTGGCGCAGCCGCCGCCTGCCGCGAGCCCCATGGCGAGGGGGCGGCCGCTGGGGATACCGCGGAAGGCGAGGCGGGCACGCTGCCCGTCCGGCCACCCAGGAAGCTGGTGGGCTTCGCGGCAGCCTGTTGCGCGGCCGCAAGCTGCCGCTCGAGCTCGGTGATGCGGGCCTGGGCTGCGTCCAGCGTCATGTTCTGGATCAGCACCGTCTGCACCAGCAGATAGGGCACATCCGGCTGCGCGGCGACACCGGCCCTGATCAAGGCTTCGGCCTCGAGATCCTTGCCTTGCACGTCGGTCCGTTTCAGCCGCTCCAGCAGCTGGGTGATGAGATCCTGTTCCTGTGGCGTCATCGCCAACCCTCCCGTTCGCTGTGATCCACTGTGGCCTGTGCTGATGTGGGGAGCGCCCGTCCTATTGCCAGTCGCGGCAGTTGCGGACAGTGATACAAAGTCGCACTCTAACGCGGCGAGCTTGACCCGGATGACAGACACATGACCGACGCAACGGGTACTTCTCCGAACAGTCTTGGCGCCGGCCTCCATGCTCTACGGGCAAAATGGGGCTGGGTGGTGGCGCTCGGCCTGTTCCTCATGCTGTGCGGTGTCGTGGCCATCGGCAGCATGGTTGCAGCCACTGTGATCAGCGTTTGGGTGGTCGGCATCATGATGATCGCCGCCGGCGCCGGCGAGGTGATCCATGGCTTCGCCGTGAAAAGCTGGGGCAAGTCCCTGCTCTGGGTGCTGCTCGGGCTACTTTATGGGCTGGCCGGCGTTTTTGCGATCATGAACCCGCTCCTCGCCGCGAGCGTCTTCACGTTGCTCCTGGCTTTCGGTCTGATTGCCTCGGGTATCGTCCGCATTTTCCTGGCCTTCCATTTGAAGGAGGGCACGCCCTGGGGCTGGGTGATTTTCTCCGGCCTGATCACGCTATTCCTGGGAGTGATGATCCTCGCGCAATGGCCGGCGGCGAGCCTTTGGGTGCTCGGCATGTTCCTGGGCATCGACATGCTGTTCGCCGGATCAAGCTGGCTCGCCATGGGCTTGGCCCTGCGCCGGAGGACATAGTCGCGACGGCGAGGCTCGTTCGACCTCGACGAGATTGGTGTTGTAGGTCGTGGCGCCGCAGGGCGCCGAGCGGTCGTCGGCCAGGACGTTGGCGCAGCCCCTGGTGTCGATGCCGTCGTGGTCCGGCGTGAACCACGCGCCTTCCTTTATCGAGACGACACCCGGCGCGATGCGGCTGGTCACCCTTGCCGGCAGCAGGGTCGAACCACGGTCGTTGAAGACGCGCACCTTCTCGCCGTTGACGATACCGCGCTTGGCGGCATCGTCGGTATTCAGCCATACGTCGTCGGGATCGATGCGCGCGAGTTGATCCTGGTTGCCGTGGATCGAGTGGGTGCGGGCGCGCGACTTGGGACTGCACAGCATCAGCGGGAAACGCGCCTCGGGCATCACCGGCTCGAACCAGGTCGGGATGGGTGGGATATGGCCCAATCCGTAGGGATTCGGATTGGCCGCAAGAGCCATCGAGTAGATTTCGATCTTGCCCGAGGGCGTGGTGAATTTGTAATTCTCCGGATCGCGGATTTGCGCGGCGAAGGCGACGGCATCCTGCGGCGCTGGAAAGCGCGCAACACCGTTTTCCACGAAAGCGTCGAAATCGTCGACTGCATCGCTCGTGAGTTCGCGCAGCCACTCGGTCTCGGTCTTGTCGTTGTAGTCGTTGATGCCGACGCGCGCCGCGAGGTCGGCCGCGATGTCGATATCGTTGCGACACTCGTACATTGGCGCGATCGCCTGCTTCATGAAGATCGCGTAATGCCCGGCGCCGGCCCATGGCGTCTGCACGTCGTTGCGTTCCCAGAAGGTGGTGGCAGGAAGCACGATGTCAGCGTGGCGTGCGGTCGGTGTCAGGAAGTGGTCCTGGACGACGATGAATTCGACGCCGCCGAGTGCCGCCGCCATCTTGTTGGCGTTGGGGCACTGGTTGAAGAGATCGCCGCCGGCCGAATAGATCATCTTGATGTCGGCCGGGTAGCCGCCGGCGCGGCCACGGGCAAGCAGATCCGCCAGGAGAGGCGTGGACACGCGTGAGGAGATCGGATTGGTGCCGGCCGGCAGCCCCTTGATGCCGCTGCGTCCGGTAACGCCGTTGCTGACGCCGGAATTGCCGCCGACTATGCCGATATTGCCGGTGATCGCCGCCAGGGCGTAAGCGGCACGGTGGAACTGTTCGCCGAACGCCGTGCGGCCCGGTGCGTAGCCGCAGTGCATTGCCGCGGGCCTGGTGGTCGCGAACTCGACCGCCAGCCGCCGGATGACCTCGGCGGGAATGCCGGTGAGGGGGGCCGCCCATTCCGGCGTCTTGGCGATGCCGTCGGTCTCTCCCAGAAGATATGATCGATAGGACCCACCGGCCGGGGCGCCGGGCGGCAGATGCGCCTCGTCGAAACCCAGGACGTGGCGGTCGCAGTAGGCCTGGTCGTGCAGGCCTTCGCTCACGGCGACATAGGCCATGGCGATCAAGGCCGCGGCGTCGGTCGACGGCTTGATGAAGACATGCTCGTCGGCCAAGGCGACGCTGGTGCGGGTACGGCGCGGATCGACGCAGACGATGCGCACGCCTTTGGCCTTGGCGTCCTTGAGATACTGCTGCGTGCCGGTGCCGAAGGTGCCGTCGGCCGGGCTCCAGCCCCACATTACGATCAGCTTGGAATTGGCATAGTCGGTCGGCTCGCGGCCCGAGGTCTTGTAGTCGGCTTTGACGCCGAAGGTCATGCGGACGGAAAAGACCTCGGCCTCGGCCGACATGTTCGACCATAGTTCCGTGCAGCCGCCGAATTTGTAAAGGAGGCGCTTGGGTACGCCCCAGCCATGCAGCATCGACGTCGTGCCCGAGCGTGAGGCGTCGAGGATGGCGGCATTGCCGTGAGTCGCGCGCACCCGCAGCATTTCAGCGGCGACGTGGTTCAGCGCCTCGTCCCACGAGATGCGCTCGAATCCGCCCGAGCCGCGCGGGCCGACGCGGCGCAGGGGATAACGCAGCCGGTCCGGATGATAGGTGCGCTCGATCTGGCCAACGCCGCGGCCGCAGGCATGGAGCGGCGGCAGATCCGGGGTCCAGCGCGCGGGATCGGTCGAGATCTTGACGATGCGGTCGTCGACGACATGCGCATTGACCACGCAACGGCCGCCGCAATTGTGGCCGCAGGTGCTGGTGACGACCGTTTCATTGGCCCGGCCCGCGCGCCGCGGCTTCTGATAGATGGTCTGATCCGGCATGGCTTCACCTCCCGAACGATTGCAGGGTAGCGCTTCGGGCGCGCGGTCTCTACCGGTTTCGCTTTTTGCAATTGGTCCGAATGGCGTGAAAAATGAATGGAGCCGAGATCAACGACTTCACCGTTTGGGACCATCCTGTGACCACCATCAAACTGCTGCTCTCGACCTTCGCGCGCGACAATTGGGGTGCGCGCATCATCGCCGCCGTCCCGGATGCCAAGTTGTCCTTGGTCACCTCCGAGGATGCATTCTCGGGGACGGAGCCGTGCGATGCCGACATCGCCTTCATGACGCGTGAAGTCACCGGACGCTCGAGCAAGAATGCCGACTCGCCGGAGTTGGCGGCCTTCCAGAACGTTCTGCGCCGCGCGCCGCGTCTGCAATGGCTGCACATCCATCCGGCAGGCGCCGAGCGGCCAATCTATGTCGAGCTGCGCCGCCGTGGCGTCAAAGTCACGACGTCTTCGGGTGCCACGGCATCGACCGTGGCACAGAGTGCCGCCGGCGCGCTGCTTGGTTTGGCGCGGCGCTTCCCGGCGCTGATGGACGCCCAGCGCCGCCATGCCTGGGAACCGCTACTGGGCGAGAAGGCGCCACGCGACCTGCAGGGCCAGACGGCGGTGATCGTCGGTCTTGGCCCGATCGGCCGCACGCTGGCCGCGATGCTCAAGGTCCTCGGCATGTCGGTTGTCGGCGTGCGGCGTGAGGCAACGCCGGTCCCTCCCTGCGACGAGACCGTGACTTACAATCGGCTGTTCGAGGTGCTGCCGCGCGCGGACTGGCTGGTTCTCGCTTGCCCGCTGTCGCCGGTCACGCGCGGCCTGGGCAGTGCTGCGGCGCTTGCCCGGCTCCCGGCCGGCGCACATTTGATCAATGTCTCGCGCGGCGATGTCGCGATAGAGGCCGACGTCATCGACGCCCTGGCGAATGGGCGGCTGGCGGGGGCTTATCTCGACGTTTTCGAACACGAGCCGCTCGATTCGGCGTCGCCGCTTTGGGACATGCCGAACGTCATCATCTCGCCGCACACCGCCAGCCATTCACAGAGCCTGAACGAGAACGTGTTCGGCATCTTCCTCGAAAATCTGGCGCACTGGCGTAAGGGGCAGAAGCTGCGCAATGACGTCGACGACATGAGCTGACGGGACCGCACGCAGCGGTGCCGCCCCGCGATCAGGCGCGCATCAGCAGCCGCACATGCGCGGCGGCCGACTCTGCCAGCGCGCCGAGGTCGTAGCCGCCTTCCAGGGCCGACACGAGGCGGCCGCCGCCATGCCGTCCGGCGAGGGCCAGCAGCTCCCCGGTCAGCCAGGCGAAATCCTCCGTCTCGACATTGAGCCCGGCCAGTGGATCGAGGCGATGGGCATCGAAGCCGGCCGACACGATCAGGAGCTGCGGCGCGAAGCGATCGAGCTGCGGCAGGATGCGCTGGCTCCAGGCGGCGCGGAACACTTCGCTGCCGCTGCCGGGCGGCAAGGGCACATTGACGACATTGTCGTCGATGCCGCGCTCGCGGGCGAAGCCGGTGCCGGGGTAGAGGGGATACTGGTGGGACGAGGCGTAGAACAGCCGAGCGTCGCGCTCGATGATGCCTTGCGTTCCCTGGCCGTGATGGACGTCGAAATCGACGATGGCAACGCGTTCCAGGCCGTATTTGGCCTGCGCGTGCAGTGCCCCCACCGCGACATTGTTGAGGAGGCAGAAGCCGCCCGGCACCGCCGGCAAGGCATGGTGGCCGGGCGGCCGAACCGCCGCGAATGCCGTTCGGACCTGGTCCTCCATGACCGCCTCGACGCCGGCCACGACGGCGCCGGCGGCATGGCGTGCGGCCTCGGCGCTGCGCTGGCTCACGAAGGTGCTGTCGTCGATCTGGACGATCTCGCCGGGAGCGGGGCGGATGCCGAGGATGGCTTCGACGTAGGCCACGGGATGGACTCGTGTGAGCTGCTCCATCGTGGCGGCGGGCGCGGTCCGGCGGACAAGGCCCGCGAATTCCGCCGCCTCGAGTGCCGCCAGGACAGCACGCAGCCGTTCGGGGCTTTCGGGGTGGTACTCGCCCGTCTGATGCTCGAGGAACAGAGGGTGGCTGATCAGGAGTGTCGACATGACCGATCGGGGCTCCTCAAGAGGCCAGGCTTCCCGGGTTCGCATTGTGCGGAGCGACTTCGCTCCGGAAGGTATCGTAATCGCGGAGATACTCACCTTCGAAATAGCAGGTGGACGCCAGGACGAGGACGACGGTTCCCGGCGTGAAGTCGGTCAGTTCATGCCAAACCCAGCTTCCGACGATCAGTCCATGCGAGGATCCCTCGAGATCGACCGTCTGCGTTGTGGCGCCATCGTCCAGGAACATCCGGCAGCGTCCCGAGAGGGCGAAGGTGGCCAGGATCGATTCGCGATGGGCGTGCCGGCCGCGCCATTCCAAGGGAGGCACGCTCGTCAGCCAGAACGCACGCCTGACCTCGAAACCGATGTCGCCGGCGGCGATCCAGGTGTTCCACCCTTCACCGGCGCTGCCATGCGACGGTGCCTCGAACCATTTGCATCGTCGGACGGTAAGCTTGGGTTTCAAGAGTCAGGGCTCCGAGAGGGTGACCGCTTCTAACATCCGTTCAGCGCATGAGAAAGCGGCCAGCTTGGCGCCAGCGTTCGGTGTTCACGTCTTTGGCGCCTGCGCCGCCGCTACGGCACTCGGCGGCGTGCCGCCAAGTGCCAGAAAGAGCTGCGCCGTGTCGATCAGGCGCTGTGCCTTGGCGCGCGAATATCCGAGTTGCGCCTGCGAAAGGCGACGCTGTGCGTCGATCACCTCGAGCACGCCGGAATTGCCGAAGCTGAAGCTGGTCCGGGCGAGCTCGAGCGAGGCCGACGCTGCCTGTGCGGCAGTATTCTGGGCGCGAATCTCCTCGGCGTCGTTGGCAAGCGCCTGAAGACGGTCGGCCACCTGGCCGAAGGCCGTCAGGATGGTTTGCCGGTAAGTGGCAAGGGCCTCGCTATAGCGGTCGATCGCAGCCCGGCGCTCGGCGCTGAGCTGCCCGCCATTGAACAAGGGCTGGACGATATTGCCCGCGACACCCCACGCGGAGGCCACGGTGTTGAACAGGCCGCCCGGTGTCAGGGCCTGCTGCGTCAAGGTCCCGGTCAAATCGATCTTGGGGTAGAGATTGGCGGTGGCCACGCCGATGTCGGCGCTGGCCGCATGCAATTGCGCCTCGGCAGCCCGTATGTCCGGCCGGTCGTGGACGAGTTCCGACGGCAGGCTGGCGGGAATTTCGTCCGGCAGGGTGAAATCGTCCAGGGCGAAACTGGGCGGCGACCAGTCTGCCGGCGCCTTGCCGACGAGGAGCGCGAGCGCATGGCGGGCCGTGCTCTCCTGCTGCTGGACATCGGGCAGCAAGGTCCGGTCGCTCGCGAGCTGGCTCTGCGCGGCCAGCAATTGCGTGCGCGTGTCCGAGCCGAACCTGACGGCGGTTTCCACCAGCTCGGCATTGCGCGCGTCGTTGGCGACGATGCCGTGCAGCACGGCGATCTGGGCGTGCGCCGACGCGCTGGCCAGCGCCTGCGCGGTGACATTGGCCGACAGGGTAAGATAGGCCGCGTTCAGCTCATGCACCCGGTATTCGGCCAGGGCAGCTTTCTCCTCGACCGTACGTCTCTGGCCTCCGAACAGGTCCAGCGGAAAGGCGACGGTGGGTCCCACCGTGTAATAGACGAATGGCGGAATGGTTAATTCAGCCGGCCCGAACAGGGCCGCGCCATATTTCTGATAACCCATCGTGCCGCCGACGGATACCTGCGGGAGCAGCGCGCCGCCGGCGGATTTGACCGATTCCTGTGCCGCCGCGACACGTGCCTTGGCGGCGGCGATGTTCTGATTGTCGGCAAGCGCCTGCTTGATGACGGCGTCGAGAGCGGGTGAGCGGAAGGCGGCCCACCAATCGCCCTCGATCTTCTTTCCCAGTGCGAGCCGCTGGTCCGCCGGCAGCGGCGTATCGCCGGATGCCGCATAGGTCGGTGCGGCTTGCGTCTCGGGCGTCTTGAAATTGGGGCCGACCATGCAAGCGCCGAGAAGCAGGGTCAACGGCAGCGCGATGAGCGGAGTTCTGGTCATTCGAGCACCACGGGATGGGCGCCGGCCTCTGGCTTGGCGCGCTTGATCAGCAGCAGGAAGGGAATGGTCAGCAATGTCAGCACCATCATGAGTCTGAAATCGTCAATATAGGCAATCATCGTGCCTTGGTCGGTGATCATGGCATTCAGCGCCGCCAGCCCCTTGGCCGTCCCGACATCGACATGGGCGGCAATCGCGGCAGGATTGGAGGCGACGTTATAGGGCGTGACATGCTCGGCGAGCGAGGCGTGGAGGATCTGGGTGTTCTGGGTGAGGAGAAACATCACGACGGAAATGCCGATCGAGCTTCCCACGTTGCGCAGCAGGTTGAAGAATGCCGTGCCCTCGTTGCGCAGCGCGCGGGGCAGGGTGGTGAAGGCCACCGTCGACAGCGGCACGTAGACGAGGCCCACCCCGAGGCCCTGAACGACGCCGGACGTGATGATCGGCCAGTATCCCATCAGGATCGAATATTGCGTCATCTGCCACAATGAATAGGCGGTCAGGGCAAGGCCCACCGCCATGATCAGGCGAGCGTCGAATCGCGTGATCAATCGTCCGACGGCCATCATGCCGACAAGGGTTCCGAAGCCGCGCGGCGCCGTCACCAGGCCGGTCAGGACAACCGGATATTGCAATTGATTCTGCAGCATTGGCGGCAGCAGCGCGAGGGTGGCGAAAAGCACGACGCCGACGAGGAAAATGAAGACATTGGAGGCGACGAAATTGCGGTCCTTGAACAAGCCCGGGTTCAGGAATGGCTTCGGGCTGGTAAGCATGTGAACGATGAAGAGATAGAAGCCCAGCCCGGCGGCGACGCCTTCGATGATGATTTCCGTGGAGGAAAACCAGTCCAGGAGCTGACCCCTGTCCAACATCAGTTGAAGCGACGCAATGCCGAGACTGAGCGTCGCGAAGCCGAAGAAATCGAAACGCGATGATTGGGCGTTGCGGCTTTCCGGCATCGTCAGCACGAGGCCGGCGAAGGCCAGCACGCCGATCGGCAGGTTGATGTAGAACACCCAGCGCCAACTGTAGTTGTCCGTCAGCCATCCGCCGAGCGCCGGGCCGAGAATGGGTCCCATCGTCACGCCGACACCCCAGATCGACATGGCGCGCCCGAAATCCTTCGGTGAATTGATGTCGAATAGGACGGCCTGGGAAAGCGGTACCAGCGCCGCGCCGCCAACCCCCTGGAGGAAACGGAACAGCACGATCTGGGGCAGCGTCTCGGCAATGCCGCACAGTGCCGACGCAACCGTGAAGAGGACGATGGAGACCAGGAAGACCCTGCGGCGGCCGAATTCATTGGCCAACCATCCGGACAGCGGGATGGTGATGGCCGCCGCGACGATATAGGAGGTGAGGACCCACCCCATCTCGTCCTGGGTCGCCGACAGTGTGCCTTGCATGCGCGGCAGAGCCACGTTGGCGATGGTGGAATCGAGGGCCTGCATGATGGTCGCCAGCATCACCGAAGCGGTGATCACGCCGTGATTGGCGACCGGCACGAAATGCCGCTGGTCCGGCACGGCTGAACTCTCGGCCATCGCCTAGTTCCAGAAGCGCAGCGAACGGCGATGCTGTGTGTCGACCTCGGCGATGACGCTCATGCCGGAGGCGAGCGGGACGTCGGCATGGCTGGCATCGATCGACAGCCGCACGGGCAGCCGTTGCACTACCTTCACCCAGTTGCCGGATGAGTTTTCCGGCGGAAGCAGGGAGAAGCTCGAGCCGGTGCCGGGACTGGTGCTCTCGACCGTTCCGGTGAATGTCTTGTCCGGATAGGCTTCGACGGTGAAGGTCGCGCTCTGGCCCGGGCGCATGTCGGTGAGCTCGGTTTCCTTGAAATTGGCTTCGACCCACAGGTTCTTCTGTGACACCAGGGCGAACAGCGGTGCGGCGGCGTTGATATAGTCGCCGACCTGCAGCTGCTCGACCTTGGTAACGATGCCGTCGATCGGCGCGTGCACCACCGTGTAGGACAGGTCGAGCTTGGCGCGGTCCAGCGCGGCCTGCGCCTGCCGCACGCTGGGATGGCAGTCGACCGGCGCGGTCGGATTGCCACCCAGATCGGCGAAGGCGCCGGCGGTCTGCTCGGTTGCCGCGGCCAGGCGCTGGCGCGCCGAATCCAGATTCTGCGTCACCTGATCGAGCTGGGCGCGCGAGGAGATGCCGTTCGCGGCCAGCTTCGTCTGACGGTCGTATTCATTCTGCTGGTACGCGAGGCTGCTCTCCGCTGCTTTCTCGTCCGCCTGGTAGCGGCGGTATGCCGCCTGCAGCGACTGAATCTTGAGGCGAGCGACTGCAAGCTGCGCCTCGGCGTCGGCAACGGCGATTTCGAAACGACGCGGATCGAGCTTGAACAGGACCTGCCCGGCGCGGACGGGCTGGTTGTCCCGCACACCCACCGCGATTACGCGGGCGGAAATGTTCGCGCTGATTTCCACGCGTGCCGCCTGCACATAGGCATCGTCGGTGGACACATAACGGCCGCCAAGAAAATAAAAGACGATTGCCGCAAGGGCTATCAGCGCCGGGCCGCCGATCAGCAGCATCCTCCGATATCCATTCTTGCGTTTTTTGGGTGTGTCGGGCGGTGGCGGAACGGGGTCGGAGGCTTCATCAGCTTGCATTATTCAGGAAAATCCGATTTGGGGGCGACGGGATATAGCAATTTGCCGGACTTGGGATAATGCGGCATAATAAGAATAGATTGGTTTGTATGGCCACATAATGCATGGAACGGAATTTGCAGAGCTGAACGCCTTCGTCGCGGTAGCCGAACGCAGCAATTTTGCCCGGGCGGCGGCGCATCTGGGGCTGGTTCCCTCGACGATCAGCCAGACCATTCGGGCGTTGGAGGAGCGGCTTGGCGTGCGCCTGCTCAATCGCACGACACGCAAAGTGTCGCTCACCGATGCCGGCGAACGGCTGCTTGCCCGGATCCGGCCCGCCATCATGGAACTTGGTGCCGCCGTCGAGGACCTGAACGAATTCCGCAACACCCCGACCGGCACCCTGCGATTGAACGTATCGAACGTCGCCGCGCAGATCGTTCTGGCGCCGATGATCAAGGCGTTCCTGGCGGCCTACCCCGCCATCTCGCTCGACATCACGGCGGAGGATAGCCAGAGCGATATCGCCGGCGGCCGGTTCGACGCCGGCATCCGGGTCGGCCGCCTCGTCGGCAAGGACATGCAGGCTGTCCGGGTCAGTGAGCCGTCGCGCTCGCTCGCCGTCGCCGCGCCCGACTATCTGCAACGAAACCCGGCCCCCAAGGCACCGCAAGATCTTCAGCGTCACAACTGCATCCGGCTGCGCAGCGACAGCCAGCTGCTCGATTGGGAGTTTGCAAAAGGCAAGAACGCGATCGAAATGTCGGTGAACGGCTCGCTGGTCGTGAACAACATGAACCTGATGGTGCAGGCCGCCCTGGATGGCATCGGCATCGGCTACACGATCGAGTCCTATGTCGAGACACATATTGCGCAGGGCCATCTGGTGCCGTTGCTGACCGACTGGTCTCCCGAGCACCACAGCTACTATTTATATTATTCCGGTCGCCGACAGCTCCCGGTGCCGTTGAAGGTGTTCATCGCCTTCGTGCGCAAGCATCACAGCACGCAGCAAGCTGCTCAGCGGGCGAACCCGTAGGCCGACCGGCAGCAATCGGCCTTGCAGGAGGCCTGCGCCCGTGGCATCGCAACGGCCATGAAAACCTCCCTGGCCGTGGTGGTGCTGGCAGCAGGGGCCGGCACGCGCATGAAATCGGCCTTGCCCAAGGTGCTGCATCCCCTGGCTGGCTGGCCGATGATCCGCCATGTCCTGGACAATGTCGGCAAGCTGCGGCCGGCGCGTGTGGTCGGGGTGATCGCCCCAGGCTCGAAAGCCGTGGCGCAGGCTTTTTCGCCCCATCCCATCGTCAACCAAGCCAAGCCGCTGGGCACCGGGCACGCCGCCAAGGCAGCGCTTGGGGTACTCAAGGGGCATGTCGGGCCGGTCCTGGTGGTTTTCGGCGATGCGCCGCTGGTGACGGCCGGATCGATGAAGCGCCTGGTCGCGGCCTGTGTGCGAAAGAAAGCCTCGGTCGGCGTGCTCGGGTTTCGGGCGCGCGATCCCAGCCCGTATGGACGACTGGTCGTAGATAGTGACGGTGGTCTGGAAAAGATCGTCGAGAGCCGGGATTGCTCGGACGCGGAAAGGCGCATCGATCTTTGCAATTCAGGCGTGATGTGCATCGATGGCGCCCGCCTGGCTGGCCTGCTTGGGGGGCTGCGCAACGCCAACGCCAAGAGAGAATTCTATCTCACCGACGTGGTGGCGCTTGCCCGTATGGACGGCCTGCGCGCCATCGCCGTCGAAGGGGATGAAGAGGAGTTCCAGGGCATCAATTCGCGCGTCGAGTTGGCTGCCGCCGAAGGCGCGCTCCAGCGGCGCCTGCGCGCGGCTGCTTTCGAGGCCGGTGTCAGCATGGCTGCCCCTGATACGGTGTGGCTGAGTGCCGACACCAGGCTCTCGGCCGATGTGAGCATCGGTCCGAATGTGCGCATCGGGCCGGGCGTCGTCATTGCCCCGGGAGTGGAGATCAAGGCGTTCTGCGATATCGAGGGTGCCCGCATCGGCCGGGGCGCGATCATTGGGCCGTTTGCACGTATCCGGCCCGGTTCACGGGTTGGCGAAAATGCCCATATCGGCAACTTCGTCGAGCTCAAGGCCACGATCGTGGGGCAGGGCGCCAAGGCCAATCACCTGGCCTATCTCGGCGACGCCGACATTGGCCGCGGCAGCAATATCGGCGCCGGGGCGATTTTCGTGAACTATGACGGCTTCGGCAAATATCGCAGTTCCGTGGGGGCCCATGCCTTCATCGGTTCCAACAGCTCCGTGGTGGCGCCGCTGCGCATCGGCCGTGGCGCCAATGTCGCCGCCGGCAGTGTGATCACCGAGGATGTGCCGGCGGATGCCGTGGCCTTCGGTCGGGAGCGGCAGGTCACAAAGGAGGGGCGCGCGACCGCGCTTCGTGCGAAACTGAGGGTCCGCGCGGCTGCGGCCAAACGCGGCAAGAAATAGTCACCCCCTCACGGACTTTCCCCCATGTGCGGCATCATCGGCATCATCGGCAAGGCGCCCGTCACACCGCTGTTGGTGGACGCGTTGAAGCGCCTTGAATATCGCGGCTACGATTCGGCCGGCGTCGCCACCTTGGTGAACGGCCACATCGATCGCCGGCGGGCCGAAGGCAAGCTGGTCAATCTCGAGGCCAGGCTGGACGCCGAGCCCTTGAGCGGCACCATCGGCATCGGCCACACGCGCTGGGCGACGCACGGCAAGCCCAGCGAGCGCAACGCCCATCCCATCGCCACCGACCGGGTGGCGATCGTGCACAACGGCATCATCGAGAATTTCCAGGAACTCAAGGACGAGCTGCTGGCCGAGGGCCGGCGCTTCGACAGCGACACCGACACCGAGATCGTGGCCCAATTGCTGACGTCATACCTGGAACGCCAGATGTCGCCGGAAGAGGCAATGGGCAAGGCGATGGGGCGGCTGCGCGGTGCCTTCGCGCTCGCCATCATGTTCAGTGGCCGCCACGACATCCTGATGGGCGCACGCCGCGGCAGCTCGCTCGCCGTGGGCTATGGCGACGGCGAGATGTATATCGGCACCGACGCGCTGGCGCTGGCGCCCTTCACCAGCCGGGTGAGCTATCTCGAGGACGAGGACTGGGTCGTGCTGAAGGCCGATGGCTGCACGGTCTATCAAGGCACGCAAACGGTGAAGCGGCCGATCCGCAAGAGCGGTCTGTCGGGCGCGATGATCGGCAAGGGCAACCACCGTCACTTCATGCTGAAGGAGATCCACGAGCAGCCCACGGTGATCGGCGACACGCTGCAAACCTACCTCGATCCCGCGACGCGCTCGGTACGCCTGCCGGCAATGCCGCTCGACTGGAACAAGGTAAGCCGCGTCACCATGACGGCCTGCGGCACGGCGTTCTACGGCTGCATGGTCGCCAAGTACTGGTTCGAGAAACTGGCGCGCCTGCCGGTCGAGATCGAGGTCGCCTCGGAGTTCCGCTATCGCGAGCCGCCGCTCCCCGCGGGCGGCGTGTGCATCGCCGTCTCGCAATCGGGCGAGACGATCGACACGCTGGAGGCGCTGCGCTACGCCAAAGGGCAGAAGCAGACGATCCTGTCGGTGGTCAACGTGCCGGAAAGCGCCATCGCGCGGCTGTCCGATGCTGTGCTGCCGACCCTGGCCGGGCCGGAAATCGGCGTCGCCTCGACCAAGGCTTTCACCACGCAGCTCACGGTGCTGTTGTGCACCGCCATTGCCGCCGGGCGGGCGCGGGGCATGCTGTCCCGCGAGGAGGAAGAGCGGCTGGCGATGGCGTTGATCGAGATCCCGGCGCACGTCAATGAAGCGCTGGCGGCTGAAGCCGACTACCGGCGGGTCGCCGAGATTCTCGCCGAGGCACGCGACGTGCTCTATCTCGGCCGCGGCAGCTCCTATCCGATGGCACTCGAGGGTGCTCTGAAACTCAAGGAACTGTCGTACATCCATGCCGAGGGCTATCCCGGCGGCGAGATGAAGCATGGGCCGATCGCGTTGATCGACGAGATGGTACCGGTCGTGGTGGTGGCGCCGACCGATGCGATCTTCGACAAGATCGCGTCCAACTTCGAGCAGGTCAGTGCGCGCGGCGGCAAGCTGGTGCTGCTGAGCGACGCGGCGGGCGTAGGGCGGCTGGGCCATAAGGCTGCTGCGTCGATCACGTTGTCGACGGTCGATCCGGTCGTCGCGCCGATCCTGTACGCCGTTCCGGTTCAGCTGCTTGCCTATTACACCGCGCTGGCCAAAGGCA